>Ga0114918_10004655_pt1 | contig 11874 bp, 14 predicted proteins | sample LantaG_FD_87015 | JGI IMG/M metagenome (GOLD analysis project Ga0114918, IMG submission 87015) | Deep subsurface microbial communities from Baltic Sea to uncover new lineages of life (NeLLi) - Landsort_02402 metaG | ecosystem: Environmental > Aquatic > Marine > Oceanic > Sediment | place... | reverse complement strand
GGGGGGGGGTGGGGGGGGGGGGGGGGGGGGGGGGGGGGGCGGGGGGGCATCAAGGAGGGGTCCGTCAAGAATTCCCGCCTTCGGGGAGGGCGGCATGGACTTTCTTTTTTTCTCTGGTGTAGAAAAGATGAAAAAATTCCGGAAATGTTTTTTCTTCAGGAAAAAAAAATCTTCAGAAATTCTTCAGAAGAAATTCTCTACGGAGGTGCCAACGTCCTTCCGCGGACCAAGTTGCCCAGCCCGCGCCTCCCGGCCGTGACGCCGGGCCTCGTCGCGCCGTCGCCGTCTCCTCCTGCCGCATCCTTGGCCCCTCTCTTTCCGTCGCGGTTGACGATCGGCGGCGGGAGCGTGCACGCGGGCCCCCCGACGACGAGCACGCGCGGGTCGTCGGCCCCTCCCCTCGGCAGCTCGAGCACCGCGGGCCGCGCGTTGAGCACGCCGCTCGACATCCCGACGTCGAGCCGCCACACGCTGCCCCCGCACTCGCAGTTCGCTCCCCCGAGTTGTGGCGTGTGGCCCACGACGAGCCTGTCGCACCCCGCAGCGTCCAGGGCGGTCTTGAGCTGCCGGCACGCGCCGTGGCGCTCGGCCGGGCTGGAGTACCGTTCCTTGCCGTAGGCGCGGTTCCACATCACGGAGGAGGCGTCGCCCATGGCGAGGAAAGGAGGGGGGGCGGCGGACCCGTCGGCGCGGCGGTCGCCTCGCATCCAGGCGGCGACGTCGGCTGTTTTCGTTGGAGGGAGAGACATGTTTTTTGAAGGATGAGGTGTGAGCTTTGGGGTTTCTTTGTTCCTTTTCTCCTTCTTCGTTCTTCTTCTCGACCTCGTCGGGCTCGGAAAGAGAAGAAGAAGAAGAACAGAAGAAGGGAAAGAAGAAAGAAAATGGTGAAAAGCCCGGAATCGAAAAGGAAAAAAAACTCAAAAACCTCTTCTCTTTTTTCGAAACTTACCGTTGAGCTTCTCGAGCCCGTAGGCCACGTGTGACGGCATGATCCCCCCGTGCGCGAACATCGTGCGCCCCACGACCAGCACCGTCGGATTCAGAGCGAGCTCGAGAGCCATGGGCCCCCCGGGGGCGTAGAGCGCGAGCCGCGCTCGGAGCTGCGCGTCCAGGGCGGACGACGCCGGCCCTCTCAGCCCCGCCGAGAGCGCCGCCTCGCGGAAGCCTCCTGGCGTGGCGTACCGGAAGTCGCCGCAGACGTTGAGCGACTCATGGTTGCCGTTGAGCATGTAGACGGCACCGCCCTCCTCGCGGGCCTGCGCGTCGAGCTCACGGAGGAGCATGATGACGCCTTTGAGAGAGGTGAGTTTGAGTTTTTTTTAATTCGAGGTTTTTGACGGGGTTTTGGTGAGAGGGTCGGACGAGGAGTTGCCAAGAAAGGAGAGCCGCAACGGGAGAGCGGGCCAGCAGGCCGGAAGAAAATCGAAAGACCGCAAATATCGAGAGGCGAGGTTTTTCCTCCCTCTGAGGATTTGGAGAGGGAAAAGCTTCGAATTCTTTTTTGGCTCTCTCTCTCCCTCTCTCTCTCTCTCTCTCTCTCTCTCTCTCTCTCTCTCTCTCTCTTTCTCTCTTCTCTCTCGCGCTCAGTCCCTCTCCAATTCTCACCGATCTCGTTGTCCCCGCGGTCGAGAACGTCTCCCAGCTGCACCACGATGGTGTCGCCGCCGCACCAGGCCGGGCGCGCGCGCTCGTCCTGCGAGAGCACTCCGGCGAGCTCGAGGCTCGCGATCGCCTTGCCGAGGTCGCCGTGGATGTCGCCGACTGGGGGGTAGAGTTTTGTTTTTGTTTTTGTTTTGGGTTTTCGGGGGGGGAGAGAGTTTGTCGTGTGGTGAGCTTCGACGAGAATGCGCGAACACGAGCGATGCCAAGGGGCGGGTAAGCGGCCAAGGCGGCAACCAAAGAAAAGCCCCGAGATGGCGAAGCGACGAGAGCCGGTCGCTCCGCTCGCTTTCTCTCTTTCGATAGACCCACAGCGCCACCAAGGGCCTCGGGATTCGTGCTCCGTTTCACGCCGCGTGCGCCCTGGATTTCCCAATCAAAATGCACTCACTGGCGACAATGCGACGTCCCGCGTCGTCTACGTAGGTCGGAGGGTCCTCCGGAGGCTCGGAGGCCGCGGAGAGGGAGGGCGGTCGCTCGTTGGCAGAGACAGCGGCAAGCGGCCGCGGGGGTGCTTCCGCGACCGCCCGCGCGGGCGCGGGCCTCCTGCCTCCTCCTCCGAGCACGCCGCCGCTCTCTCCCGCGGAAGAGGACGGCGGGGACGCGCTCGCACGCGCCGCGAGAGCGGAGACGGAACGACGCCTGGGAGCGAAGCGGCGGGGCTGCGAGACGACAAAGATGCACGACGACGAAGACGAAGACGCCGTCGCCGAAGAGGATGTCGCCGGGAGAATGAACGGCGTCTGGAGCGGCGCGAGCGCCCTCTGGAAGGCCGAGGCGACCATGGAGTTGAGCGGAGGGCGGTTTCTGCTCGAGGCTTTATGGGGTGCAAGGGAAGGGCAAGGCGCGAGCAGGGGGGAGATTCGCGGAAGAGAAGGCCAGAACCTCGGTTTTTTTTTTTTTTGAGCTCTCCTGCGAGGCCGAGAGGAAAGGAGTGGCTGGAAGAGAGTGACGGAGAGGAGAGAAGCGAGGAAAGAAAATTCGCAAAGAAAACCTCATCTTCTCTCATACTTCTCGTTGTCTCGTTTTCCCCCTCCTCTCACTCTCGCTTTCCCAACCCGCACGTCTTCTCGCTCGAGGCCTTGTAGGGCTGCGAGCTTGTGCGACTGTTGCACGAGCAAGCAACCGGGAGCAGCGACAGGAGGCTCGAAAGCGACAAGAGAGAAAGAGCCTAGTTAGAGTTTGGGTTTTTCTTTCTCCATCGGCGACGCCATTTTTTTGGACTCTTTTGCATTCAGCTCTCTCTCTCTCTCAGCGCCCTCGAGGCTCACTCTCCCGACTCCGACTGCAGGAAAGCACGAGTACGGTATCGAGTTGCTTAACCCACCGAGATAAAAATCGAAAAACGAGATGGCGAGGAGCAGCAGCGGCAGCGGCGAACAGCGACGAGAGGCGGGCGACCCCATCCCGTCGTCGTCCTCTCCCTCTGCTCCTCCTCTTGCACCTCCTCGGCCCCCGCCGCTCTCCCTGCCCTCCGAACCCAGCAGCGGTGGCCCGCCGTCGTCGGCTTCCATCCAGCACCAGCAGAACGCGACGGACAACTGGCCCCGCGCGACGCCGCTCCCGCGCTCGCCCCCCGTCGCGGGCCTCCGCTCCCCGCCGCCGGCTCGCCGCCGACCGCGCCAGCCGCCCCCCGCCCCTCGCTCCCCCCCCCTCTCGCCCTCGTCCGCGCCCGCGTGGCCCCCGGCCTCCACGGCCCGCGCCGCCACGGTGATCGACGACGAGAACGACGACCCCGAGGACCGCTTCGAGCTGCTCGACGAGGTCGGCAGGGGCTCGTACGGCGTCGTCTTCGCCGCGCGGGACGCGGCGACGGGCGGGCTCGTCGCGGTCAAGATCATCCCGGGCAAGTTCGGGGTCGGCGGCGGCGGCGGCGGCGGCGGCTTCGGCGGCGGCGGCCTGAACAACGCCGGCGGAGGCGGTCTTGGAGGCGGCGGCGGCGCGGGAGCGATCTCCCCTCCTCTGCCGTCGTCCGACGAGTCGGAGTCGTCCGACGAGTCGGAGGCGTCGGACGAGTCGGAGGCGTCGGACGAGTCGGACGAGTCGGAAGAAGAGGAGCTCGGGGGGCAAGGGCCGGAGGAGGGGGAGGGCAGCCGGCCAGCCCGCGGGGCGAGCCCGCAGACCCGCGAGGACGGCGGCGGCGCCCCCGGCGACGGCAGCCCGCGCCGCTCGAGTGCGGTCGGCGGCGCCCTCAGCAACCTGGGCAGGAGGGTCGCCGCCGTCGCCGCGGCGGCGCGCGAGAAGCAGGGCAGGGCCAAGCGCCGCACCGAGCGCGCCAGGGAGCGCTTGGCGAGGGAGAAGGAGAGGGCCGGCAGGAAGGAGGCTCGGGCCGCCGCAAAGGCTGCCGCCGCCGCGAAGCCTCCGACTCGCTCGAAAGGCCCGTCGAGCAACGGCAAGAGCCCGCCGCCGCGCTCCGCCGCGGACGCGGAGGCCTCGGCGCTCCGAGGCGCGGCGTCGCACGGCTGCGTCGTTGGCGTCGTCGGCGCGTGGCGGTCGCGGCGGTCGCTGCGCGGGGACCTGTGGCTGGTGATGGAGCTCTGCGCGGGTGGGTCGGTGGCCGACGCGCTCGCGCTGATGGGGAGGAGGGCGGGAGGGGCGGCTGCGGCGGCGGCGGCGAAAACTGCCGCTGGTGGCGGCGAGCGCAGCAGTCCTCGGCAGCAGGCTCCTCGCAATCTGATCTCGCCGGGCGACGTCGGGCCCGCAGGCGGGCTCACCGAGCCGGCCATCGCCCGTGTCGTCGGCGGCGCGCTGGCCGGCATCGCGCACATCCACGCGAGCGGCAAGGCGCACAGGAACATCAAGTGCGGGAACCTGCTGCTGACTGCGAGGGGCGACGTCAAGGTCGCCGACTTCGGGGTCGCTGGTGAGGAAGAGTTTTTTTTTTCTGGGTTGGGTGGGGGGGGGTCGAGGTCGACGGAAAAAAAGTTGACCTATGAAGCGACGAGGCTCAAAAACCAAGGCTCGCTCCTCCTCTTCTTCCTCTCTCTCTTTCGACCTCCTCCTCCCCCCCCCCCTCTCTCTCTCTCTCTCTGGAAAAAAAAAAACACTCGAACTCACAGGCGAGCTCGGCGACACCTCCGCCGCCTCGGCCTCCTCGTCCGCGTCCTTCGACCCGCACCGCAACAAGCGGCAGACCTTTGTCGGCACCCCTCACTGGATGGCGCCCGAGGTCGTCGCGGGCCTACCGCACGACGGGAAGGTCGACGTGTGGGCCCTGGGCATTTCGGCCATCGAGGCCGCCGAGCGCGCGCCGCCGCGCTGGGCGCTGCCGCCGCTGCGGGTGCTGCTCGCCATCGCGCGCGAGCCCGCGCCGGGGCTCTCGGACCCCTCGAGGTGGTCCCCGGGCTTCGTCAACTTCGTCACGAGGTGCCTGGTGAAGGACCCGGACGCGAGACCGAGCGCCGCTGAGCTGCTGACTCACCCGTTCGTGGCCGCGGCCGTGGAGGAGGCGTGCCGAGAGGGAGGGGGAGGAGGAGGGGGAGGAGGAAAAGGCGGAGAAGGCGGCGGCGACGGCAGAGGCGATGTCGAACAACGGGACGCGGAAACCGATGCCTCTTCTTCCGACAAGGGGGAGGAGGAAGGAATCGACGCCTCCTCTTCCGCGAGGCTGCAGCTGACGAGGCTCGCCGCAGCCAGCGCCGCCGCGAGGGGCGCCGCGGCGACGAGGAGGCGCGGGCGGCAGCAGCAGCAGCAGCAGCAGCAAGTGGGCTTGAGGGGGAGAGGAGGAGCAGGAGGAGCGGCGGCGGCCGTTCCGGCAGCAGCAGCGGCTGCGGCGAGAGAGGAAAAAGGAGGCGACGACTCCACGGCGCCCGCCTGGCCCGCCGCTGCTCTTGATGGGGGCTTCCCTTCGAGCTCGACGGCGTCCTCTGCGGGCAGCACGGACAGGAAGAATACGTCGGCGGGAGCCGCGGGAGACGCCAACGCTCACGCCGCCGCGCCGCCGCCGTCGTCGACGCTGCTGCTCCACGACGACGACGGCGGCAACGAGGCGAGAAGGGCTCCGGCGCCGTCGGCGAAGCCAGCGGCTCCCTCTGCCTCTTCTTCGACGCTCGTGCTCCACACGCTCGGCGGAGGGGCGCACGAGGTCGCCGCCGGAAGGAGAGCCGGCGGCGGCGGAGGCGTCGCGGCATCGGCCGGGTTTTTCGGCGGAGGCGCAGGCGACGACGGCGACCTTGGGGCCGCGCTCGCCGCGGCGGCCTACGCCGGCGTCGTCATCGACGCCCCGGTTCCTCCCGCTTCCCCTTCCTCTTCTCCCAGCGGACTGCTGACCTCGGATCTGCTGCGTATGCGGCAGTTGCAGATTCGGGAGCAAGAAGAGCAGCAGCGAAAGGAGGAGCAGCAGCAGCGGCGGCCTCCTCCCTCGCGCCGCCGCAAAAACAACCCTCCTCTCGCTTCCTCCTCCTCGAGCTCTCCGGCCTCCCGCGCCAGGAGGGCCGCGGCGACATCGCGCTCTGCAGCACTCCCTCTGCTGCCTGCCGACGAGGCAGCCAGGCCGGCGGCGCTGCTGGGCAGCGGCGTCGAAGATTACTTGGGCGTGTTTGACGACGACGACGACGAAGAAGAAGAAAACGATGAGAACGAAAACCAAGCTCCGTCTTCGTCTTTCTCGTCGCTCCCTGCCTTACCCCTAGGGCGTGGGCTCGCGGCGCCGCTGCTGCCTCGGAGGGTGAGAGCAGCAGCAGCAGCAGCAGGAGAGGGAGGGGACGAGGGCAAGGGCGACTCCAGAGCGCTCCTCCTCCGACTGGGAGGGGGGCCCCCGTCGGCCCTCCCTCCGGGGGCGGGGGCCCTGCGCCGTGTGCTGCTCCACGCGGCGCAGGCGCGGGCCGAAGGGGTAGGAGAGGCGTTTGATGGCGAGCCCGGAATCAGCTCGTGCCCGGAGCTGTGTCGGGCGGCGCTCGAGGCGCTGGTGGCGAGCGGGGGGCCCGTCGCTTGAAAGGAAAGAAAAGAAAAGAAAAGGTGGGGAGTTTTTTTTTTCTTTTCGAGACCGAATGCAAAAGGGAAAAAACTGATAGTGAAGAGTTGATGAATTGTTTTTCGGAGAAGTTTTACACACGCGCGCGCCGCTACGATAGAAGGGGGCAGTATTTCGGTCCACCCACCAGACGACGCTCTCAATGCTGTAGGAGAGGTGGGGCGTTTTTGAGTTTCGGAAGAAGGAGAAGAAGAAGCGGAGGGTGAGTTTGAAGGAGGTCGAGGTCGAGAGGGGAAAAAAAGACGATCGACGCTCTCGTTCTCGCCGCCGCCGCCGCCGCCGCCGCACTCAAATAACTCACCTTCGCCTCCTCCCTGATCTTCTTGTCGCGCGCCGCCGCGGCGCGGTCAAACGCGTCGACGCATACGGGCTTGGGCTTGCCGTAGAAGAGCTTGTGCACGCCCTGCTGGAGCGAACCCATGCCGGCGACCATGATGCTGATTAGCACAAAGGGGAGCGCCGATTCCGCGGGCATTTTTTGTTCTTTCAAGCGCGCACTGCTTTTTTCTCGCAAGGGGGCAAGAGTGCGTGAATGCGTTCGCGGGGCACCTCTGAGTGAAGAAGAGGGCGACGGGAGGGCGCGGAAGAGGCGAGAAACGCAAGAGCGAGATTGAGTAAGAAGAAGAAAAGTAAGTTTTTTTTGGTTTTTCTCAACGTTGACCTTCTCTTTTCTCACTACACTCTCTCGCTTCTGCACTCTCTCTCTACTCCACGACAAAGACAAACGAAGGACGCTCCCTCCCTGCCTGCGTTCTCTCTCTCAACACGCTGCGCGCAAAAAACAGAAACACACAAGAAAGGAAAAGGAGAAGAAAGACGCTCCGCTTTCACTCAGTACTTCACTTTGGCGTTCGGGTTTTGCGTGAGCAGCTTCTCTTCGAAGGCCTCGAGGTGCGCCAGCGTTTCCGGAGGGAGTTTTGGGCCTGTCCAGCTTCACCTCGCGCAGGCGTCCTTTGATCACGAAGTCGAGCGTGGCGTAGATCTGTGCGTCGTGAGACCTCGAAGAAAAAGAAACTCTCTCTTTTTCTCTAAGCTCCTCCAGAGCTCCCCCTCGAGAAGCAGCAGCGTCAGCAGCAGTCCCCTTACGAGCAAGCTCTCATCTCTGTATCCATTAGCAAACGTGACCTCTTTTCATCATTTCGATTCACAGATCAAATCATAAAACCGAAAAAAAACTCCGAGAGGGCCGAGCCTTTTTTTAAATAAAAAAGTAGTAGTAGGGTTTCGAGAAATCCCGTGTCTCTCTTCTCCCCGCCCGCTCGGCGAAGCACGGCGCCAAAGCGAGGGGGGAGAAAGAGGCAGCGGACACTGGGAAGGAGTGAGGAAGAAGGTTGTTCGGTTTCATGTCCTTTCTGTTTTTGTTCTTCGTCGTCGTCGGAAAGCAGGAAAAAAGGGCACGCGAGAAGTGAAGTCTTCCGCACGCCCTTCCTCTCCTGACGCCGCCAAGACGCGAGAGCGCCGGGGGGGGGGGCAAAAATGGAAAAAGCACGTTGTTTTAACTCATATGTGAAGATGCAATATCACGAATGTCGGTTAAGAAAAGGAAGGGAGACGACGCGCGGCCGGGAGGGGAAACGAAAATAGTCTCTTTCGAGAGAGAGCAAAAAACCAAGTTTTTTCTCATCTCCTTCAGAGGCCGAGACACCCCCCGCAGCGCGCCGCGGGTAACCCTTTGTCCTTCTTTCTTTGCCAGTTTTTGCCCTACGAGCCGCACTGCGGGGCGTAGACGCAGTAGCCTGTTAAAAAAAAACGAATTTGAGGTAGAGCGAGGAAGGTCGAGAGAAAGGAGAGAAAAAATAAAGTGAGCAAGGAAAGTTTTTTTCTTCGCGCGACCGGAAAAAAAAAACGCTTCTTGTTCCAAAAAAAACGCGAGCTCTCTTTCTCACCGTACGACGGGTCGTAGTACATGCACGTCGAGCACGTCTGCTGGACGCACTCGCCGCCGTTCCAGCCCGGGTACTGGTTCATGCCGATGCACTGTTTTTGGTTTTAGAGAGAGCGAGAGAGGGAAGAAAGAGTGAGAGAGGGAGAAGGTGGGTCGACAGCGAGAACGAAAGTTCAGAGGCCGCATCTTTTTCCTTCCCTCTTTTTCCCCTTTTCCCTTCTCTTACCTGGTATCCGTTCCAGAACGTGCAGTACCCGCACACGCCGGCGCCGTACCCGTTGCCGCCGTAGTAGTTGAAGTATCCGCACCCGCAGCACCCTCCGGACCAGTAGCCGGCGATGGCGATCGAGTTGACGACGATGTTGGCGATCAGCAGACTGTTTTTTTTTATTTGATGGAGAAGAAGTTAAAAAAAGTCGATGTTTTTTTGGGGGGGTTTGGTGTTTTTCGGAATCAGAAGATGAGTGGGGCAGAAGAGGGCCTGAGAGTGATGCCACGCGAGAGAGCTCCTCTATTTCTTCGCATCGGGCTCCAAAAAAGAAAAAGGAAAACGGCGCCCCGAGGCAGGGGGGAAAAGGGACTTGAGCCATCTCTCTCTCACCCGTTGGTCCAGCGGCAGCCGAAGGGGTCGGTCCAACCGCCAGTCCAGAAGTTGGTCGGGCGGTAAAACTGCGGGCGGTTCCAGGAGCCGTAGCCGCGGTAACCGCCGCCTGGGACCCTGCCATCGCGGTTGACGATGATCTGGTTGTCGGGGAGGTCCTTGTTGACGACGATCTGGATTCGAGAAAGGGGGGGTGGTGGTGGAAGAGGAAAAAAATGTTGAGTTTTTTTAAAGCCGCGCGCCATCTCTTCCAGCAGCGTCTGAAGGCTGTCTCCGCCGCGGCCATCGTACCTTTTTGTTGTCAAAGTCGAACGACTTTTTGTCGCCCTCCACCTTGACGTTGTTCCATTTGTTGCCTGTTTATCGTAGAGAGAGGGAAGAATCGTGAGCTGGAGAGGAGGAAGAAAGTGGAAAGAAAGGGCGGCGCCGCCGCCTCGGCCGCAGGCCGACACCCGACCGAGACGCGTGGCAGCGACGGCGGCGTCAGCGGCGAGGGAGCTGCAGACGCAGCCGCGGCCGCAGCCGCCGCTGGCACAGAAGGAAACTCAAAAATGAAAAGCTCACCGTTGTTGTTGTTTGAGTTGATGTTGGTTTTGTCGCCTCCGTTCAAGCTCTTATCGTTGCTTTTGTCTCCACCGTTCCACGATTTGTCGCCGTTGTTGTTGCTGTTGTTGTCCTTGTTTTGGTTCCAGTCGCGCTGAGAATTTGGAGAGAAAACGAGAGGGAGAGGGAAAGTGAATTTGGTTTTCTTCTTCTTCTTTTTCCTCCTCCTTCAAGAGCCTCTTCTCTTTCTCTGTCTTCTCTACCTTCTCTCTCTCTTACGTTCTGGCCGGCGTTGTTGTCCTTGTTCTGGTTTTGGCCGGCGTTGTTTTCCTTGTTCTGGTTTTGGCCGGCGTTGTTATCCTTGTTCTGGTTTTGGCCGGCGTTCCAGTCGCGCTGCGAGTGTTTGGAGAAAGCGGGAGGGAGAGAGAGAGAGAAAGTGAGTTTTTTTCTTCTTCTTTTTCCTCCCCCTTCAAGAGCCTGTTCTCTTTCTCTGGCTCCTCTGCCTTCTCTCTCTCTTACGTTCTGGCCGGCGTTGTTGTCCTTATTCTGGTTCTGGCCGGCGTTCCAGTCGCGCTGGGAGTGTTTGGAGAAAGCGGGAGAGAGGGAGAGAGAGATAAGATGAGTTTTTCCCTTCACTTTTCCTCCTTCTTCGAGAGCCTCTCCTCTTTCTCTCGCTCGCTTGCCTTCTCTCTGCGCTTACCTGGCCGCCACCGTTGTTGTTGTTGCCGCCACCGTTGTTGTTGTTGCCGCCGCCGCCCCAGTTGTTGCCGCCCTGTAGGAGAAAAAGAGGAAAGAGCATCGGGTTTTTTTCAGAGCGGAAAAGAAAAAGAGACGTCAGTAAAAACAAAAAACTCGGCAAGCTTGCAAGCTTGCAGGCGCGGGAGACGTCGACACGCTTCGCAGCAGGAGGTGGACGGCCTTGGCGAGAACGGCGACAGCGGCAGCAGCAGCTCAAGGGAGCCTCTCCTCGCGAAGAGAAACTCGAAACACAGGGCATCGTCAGCACGCACGAGGGAGAGAGAAAGAGAGAGGAAAGCAAAGCAGAGGGCTCTTTGCTTCTCTCTCTTCCCCTCTCTCCCTCGCGAAATACAGGGATGGAGAGGAGGGACGGCGAGAAGAGGAAAAAAACAGGGTTTTTCTCTCCTCAAAAAGGGACCTCTTTGGGTGTGTTGATTTTGCTTGCCTGTGTTTTATCGCTGCCGCCGTTCAGAAGGCCCCCCGCGGCGCCCGCGGCCCCGCCCAGCGCCGCGCCGCCGAGCGCAGCAGCGCCGCCGCCGAGCCCTCCGTTGCCGCTGGGGGCAGGTCGGGACTGGGCGCCGTTGTTGCCGCCGCCGCCGTTTAAGAGCCCGCCGGCTCCTCCGCCGCCGCCTCCGCCGCTCGGAGCTGGCCGCGCCGCTTGGCCTCCTCCCCCCCCACCGCCCAACATGCTACTCACCCCGCCGCCCCCGCCGCCTCCGCCAGCGGGGCGTGCCGCGGCGGCACCGCCGCCGCCGTTGCCGCCGCCGCCGCCGTTGCCGCCGCCGCCTCCCATGCGGTTGCCGCCGCCGCCGCCGCCGCTGTGTGAAAATACGTTGAAGGGAGAAGAGTAAAAAAAACGAAAGAAAGAGGTGAGTGGAAGTTTTGTTTTCTCTTTCTCTCCTCCCTCATCCCTCAGCAGCAGGGGAACGCGCGCACGTACCCTCCGCCCCAGCCGCCGCCGCCGCCGCCGCCCCTGTTACTGGGAAAAGATTAAAAGAAGGACAAGGCGAGCGATTCGAATCCGCGTTAAAAAAGTGAGTTGCCTCGTCTCCTTTCGCTCAAACCGTCGCTCCTCTTCTCTCCCTCTCTCTTCCCTTTGGCCCTTACCCGCCGCCGCCGCCGCCTCCGCCGCGGTTGCCGCCGCCTAACTGGGCGTTGGCGAAGGGGATCGCTGTTGCGTTTGGTTTGGTTGAGGAGGTCGAGAGAGGGCGGTGAGAGGGAGAGACTCTCTCGCAGCGGCGTGTCCGGGAGGAGGAACCCCGGCGGAAGCCGCGCGACCTCGAAGAAGAAGACGTGCTTTTGGTCGCGTTTTCCTCTGAAAACGCGGGTTTCCTCTTCTCCCTCTCGCCGCGGAGACCTCGGCCATAGAAGTACGGCAGAGAGAGAGGGAGAGAGAGAGAGAGATAACCGTAGCTCGCGAAAAGGAAGTCCCTGAGCAGCTGCGGGCGCAGCAGCGAGCCGCCCCCCCCCCCCCCC
>Ga0114918_10004654_pt1 | contig 11874 bp, 9 predicted proteins | sample LantaG_FD_87015 | JGI IMG/M metagenome (GOLD analysis project Ga0114918, IMG submission 87015) | Deep subsurface microbial communities from Baltic Sea to uncover new lineages of life (NeLLi) - Landsort_02402 metaG | ecosystem: Environmental > Aquatic > Marine > Oceanic > Sediment | place: Baltic... | reverse complement strand
CTCTCTCTCTCTCTCTCTCTCTCTCTCTCTCTCTCTCGCTCTCTCTCTCTCTCTCTCTCTCTCTCTCTCTCTCTCTCTCTCTCAAGTGCTGCAAAAATGGAAGCCTGGGGTGGGGCGTGGAGTTCTAAACGGGAACAAAAAGAAAAAAACTTAAATGCCTTGCTGCTGCTCCACCTCGACCTCTCCTTCCTCGACATCAAGTCCATAGTCGTCGCCGCCTGTGTCTCCTCCAAACTCCGGGTCATCTCCCTCCTCCTCCTCGACCGCCGACGCGTGGATCAGCAGCACCGTCTCAGCCGTCTTGGCGCTGATGGCCGCGCGCTCGAAGGCCGCGACCTCGGACGGAGGGAGGCGGCACCAGACGGGAGGGGCGAGGGCCCCCGGCGGGAGAGGGGTCTTTCCTCCTTTCTTGGTGCCCTTGTTGTTTGCCGTCGTCGTCGACTGAAGCGACGGCGGCGACGACGAAGAGGTTCCCGCTGCTCCGCTGCTTCCGCTGCTCGCGTGCTGCGCCACCGAAGGGGCTGCGTTCGAGCTCCAGGAGGAAGCAGCGCTGACATTCGTCGGAGAAGAGGAAGAAGAAGAGCTCGTCCCGTTGCTGAAGAGCGCCGCCTCCGCCGCTTCCGCCGAGGCCCTTGCCGCCGCGGCCGAGCCGGGAGGAGGGAGCCCCAGCGAGCGCGCGAGGGCCCTCCACCTGGCGCCGCACGCCGCCCCGGAGTGCGAGACGTGGACGTAGCCCAGGGAGCGCAGCTTGGCAAGGAGCGTGGGGGCGTCGGACCCGACGAGCGAAGGGAAGACGGAAGGGTTTGTCGTCGAGCGGGAAGAAGAAGAGGGAGAGGAGGAGGAGGAGCGGCGAGAAGGAGAACCTTTCTTCTTCGCTCCTCCGTTTTCGTCGGCGGCGGCAATGAAGTACAGCGAGTCCTCCTCGACTTCGTCCTCGCGGCCTCCGAACTCGGATTTCTCCTCCTGTTCTTCTTCTTCCTGTTGTTCGGAGGGGCCCAGCTTGCGGGCGCGGGCCGAGGGCGGCGTGGCGGCGGCGGCGGAGGCCGCAGCGGCGTTGAGGGCCGCGACGTCGAGCTCGAGCAGCAGCACCGCCGGTAGCAGCGCCGCCGACGAAGAGCTCGAAGAAGAAGAGCTCGAAGAGGAAGAACTCGAGTGCAGCCTGCGCAGGAGGCCGTCGAGAACCAGGTCCTCCCACCCCGGAGCGCTGACCCTCACGGCCCCGACGCGCGCTCCCCCCGAAGGGGGGACGAGGGAGGCGGCGTGGATCCTTCGCGCCGTCCGCTTGCAAGCCGAAGGCGAAGAGGAAGAAGAGCTCGAAGAAGAAGAGGAACTCGCGGCGACGACTTTCGGGGGCGGGCGCGCTCCGTAGCCCCTTGCGGCGTCGGTGAAGAGCCTCGACGACGACGACGAGCCCGAGGAGCCCCCTGCTGCCGAGTTCGAAGAAGAGGAGGAAGACGACGACGAAGAGGGAGAAGATTCGTCCAAGCACGCGAGCGAGGGGATGACGATTTCGCTCCCGCTGCTGCTGCTGCTGCTCCCGTTCCTGTTCCCGCCGCCACCGCCACTACCGCCGCTGCTACCGCTCCCGACGGCCACCTCGCGGACGTCGATCAGGTCCTCGAAGCCGTTGTACAGCGCGCTGGCCCGCAGCGCCGCTGCGTTCTCGGGCCCGGCCTCGGCCGCGACGACCCTGTGCCCGCGAGCCGCGGCGGCCAGCGAGGCGGCGCCGAGGCCCGCGCCGAGGTCCAGCAGGATCGCGCGGTGGTCCTTGTTATTGTTGCCGTTGTTGGAGGTTTCTTTCTTGGTGTTCTGCTTCGAAGAAGAAGAGGAAGAAGAGGAGTTTTCGTTTTTCTCTTCGCCGTCGCCGCCGCTCTTTTCTTCGCTCGCGCCTCCCTTCTCCTGCTGCCTCCGCTTCCTCTCGAGCCTCTTCTCCTGGGCCTCGGTCGCCCTCTTGGACGCCAGCGTCGCGGCGTCGAGGCCCCCCAGCAGGGCCTCGATCGGCGTGGGCTCGTCGCCGGAGGCGGAAGCGGAAGAGCTCGAAGAAGAAGAAGAAGAAGAGGCCGAAGAAGCTGCTGCTGCTGCCGCCGCCGCTCGCCGCAGGAGCATCCGCGCCGGCGCGCCCCCGGGCTGCCACGCTCCGTACACGGTCAGCGCCGCGGCCACGTCCTCCCCTCCGACGCGCTCCCCGCTGCCCGCCAGGGGCACGAGCACGGTCACGGGAGGGGAGGAGGTCGCGAGCAGCGAGACCGGGTAGAGGCGAGGGGCGGACGAGTCGAAGGGGAGAGCGACCTCCATCGCCGGGGGCTTGTTGTTGTTGCTGAAGCCCTCCGAGTGGAGTTTCGCTTCGTTTCCGTCGTCGTCGCTGCCCTCCGAGTCGCCCCTTCCTCCTGCTGCTGATGTTGCTGCCTTGCCTCCTGCTACGGCGTAAGCCCTGGACGAGGAAGCAGAAGAAGAAGAAACGGAAGAAGAAGTTTTCGAGCTCGCAACTTCTTTCGGTGCCAGCGCGCCGGGCAGCAGCGCCGCGACCGCCGCCCCGAGCAGCCCTCCTCCGGGAGCCCACCCCCGCACGCTCTTCCACGTGCCCAGGTAGTGGTGCAGCACGGCGACCCTCGCGTCCTGCGGGTCCACGCCGTCCAGGCCCCTCGGGTGCGCGCCGAAGGCCACCTTGGGGAGGATGCGGACGCTCCAGGGGTCGGATCGCGCTTTCGAAGGAGGGTGCGCGTCGGCGGCGTTCAAGACCGCGTCGGTGAAGGCCCCCGGTCCCGTCCTCTCCAGCGTGTCGGTGTTTCCTGCCCTCGACATCGTCGACCAGGCGTTGCGGGCCACGTGCTCGCAGGCTGCGCGCAGGGCCGGGTGGCCCGGAGCACCAGCAAAGACCCACTGCAAAACTTGACGCTTGCGCACGTACTTGCGCGCCGCGGCCTTGGACGCGGTCACAAACTCGTTCTCCCATCCGACCACCAGAGTGTCCGTCGGCATCAGCAGTTCGTCAAGAGGAACACGACACTCCGTGTCCACGTCAGCGTAGACCCCGCCGTAGCGTAACACAACGAGATAGCGGAAGAAGTCCGACCTCTCGACGTCTTTCGGCAAAGCGCGGTACGCCGGGGCCCACTGCGGGAACTCCGACTCGACGAACGACAGGCAGTCGGCGTCGTCCCAGAAGCGGACCTCCCAGGTCGGGTTCCGCGCCCTCCAGCTGAGCATGAGGCGGGCAGCCGCGGGCGGGAGCTCGGACTCGGAGCGGTAGGTCTGGTGGATGATGCGCGGGATGAGGAGGTCGGTGGTCGGGGTTGAAGAGGAGGAGGAGGAGGAGGAGGTCGAGGAAGAGGTCGCCGCGGCGGTCGCGGGAGCGACGCTTCCGTCGTCGCCGTCGCCGCCGCCGCCGCTTCTTCCGCTCCTGGGCCAGGCCCCGCTCAGCACGGCGCCCCAGCTGCCGGGCGTGCCCCGCAGGTTGTAGACCGCCCTCAGCGAGGCCAGCGCCTTTTCGCTCCCGGCCTTCGCGTTCCTGCTGCTGCTGCTCCTGCAGCCGGCTGCGGCGGACGAGAACGGCGAGCCGCAGGCGAGGACGTTGACGAAAGCGACGCAGGCGCAGAGGAGCAAGACGAGCTTTGCCAGCGCTCGCATTCGACTGCTGCTTCTCGGCGACGACGAGGCTTGGACCGCCATAGCACCAGCAGCGGACGTCGAAGAAGCCGAAACTACTGGGAGAAGCGGCGGGGAGCAGCCCTTGCCCGTTACTGTCGTCGAGGCGTTGTTGTTGCTTCCGTTGCCGTTGCCGTTGCGGTCCTTTGACGGGGTTTTCGCTGCCGACGATGTCAGGAGCGAAATCGCGCTGCTGAGCTTCGCCGCCGCAACGGAAGGGGAGGCCGAGGGCCTCATGCTGCAACAGCTGTTGCTTCCTCCTCGCTGCGGCGTCGAGTGGCCCGAGTCCGGGATGGAGCACGACGCGGGCGCGGAGGTCGAGCTCGGGGCGAGCGGAGGGAGGCTCGTCAAGGTCGAAGAAGAAGAAGAAGCAGGCGACGGCGCCGACGACGAAGACGCTGCTGATGCTGATGCCGTCGTCGACGGGTCCAGCGCCGAGTCCATCCCTCCGTTGCTCGCCCCGCGCCGGTGAGTGGCAGTGGTCGCCGTGCCCATCAGGCAGGAGGCGGAGCCGCCGTCTGGTGAAGTGGAGAAGGGGGAGAGAGAAGAGAAGCGAGGAAAGATGAGTGATGGAAGAAAAAGAAGAAAAAACCGACAAACGGCAGCGCTCGCTTGCTTCGATCGAAAAAACAAAAAAAGGCGCGCTCCCGACAGTCTTGAACCAGCGCAAACAGCTCCGATCGACCGCTGCCTGGGCTTCTCGGGACACACAACGAACTCACCGTGCGTTGGTAGAGACACGCGGAAGCCCCCGCTGTTCCCGGCGCTGCCCCTTTCTCCGTTGCCTGTCGCCGTCGATGTCGTCGTCGTTGTCGAAGATGCGTCGAGCACCACCGCCCCGTTGTCGCCGTTGGGCACGGGCACTGGCGGAGGCGACGAGGGAAGCGCCGACCTGGGAGCCGGCCCCGAGAGGCCCAGGTACGACCACATTGATGTGGAAGAGAGAGAAGAGAAAGAGACAAAGAGAGAGAACGGAGAAGCGCTCTTCTTCTTCGAGCCCGGAAAAAAAAACAGAAGTGATCGAGCCAAGCCAACGAACGGTCTCTCGACCTTCTTTCGACCTTCTTCTCTTCTCTTCTCTCTTCCCTCCTTTTATTTTGTTGGTATAAGATGGAAAACAGAGAGAGAGAGAGAAGAAGGCCTCCGGTCGCTCGGCGAACGAGCGAGAGAGCAGCTCCCGGCCTCTCTCTGCTGCTTCCTCTCCTCTTTTCGTGGTCGTTTTTCAGTTGCAGAGATTTTTTCTTTAAAAGTATAAAGAAAGGAAAAAGGTAAAAAAGGAAACAAACCGGAGTTAAAAAATCAAAAAATCAAAACCTGCTGATTTCAAAGAAGAGCGGCGTGCCGCCCTCTTCCTCTCTCTCTTTTCCTCTCTATTTCTCAACAAATATGACGCTCTCTCTCTCTCTCTCTCTCTTCTCAACGGGGAAGGTAGGCGAACTCGGCGAGCAGGGCCACGTGGTCGCTCGACCACCGGTCCGACGGCAGACCGACCCCGACCCCCGCTCTCCTCCCTCTCTCCCCTCCGCCGCACAGGTCAGCCTCGGTCGGCAGTTCCAGTAAAGCCGTGGGAGCCAGCGCGTCGGCGGAGTAGAGGATGTAGTCGAGCGTGCCGCGGAAGTCCCTTCCCGCGTTGGTGAAGCGCGGCTCCCCGGAGCCATCGACGTCGACCGAGTCGCGCAGGCGCTGCGCGACCAATGCCGCATTGCGCGCGTGGTCGGCGGCGCCGCCGGAGATGCCGTTGTTGGCCGCCGTCGCCGCCGCGGACGTCGACGACGAAGCAGAAGCCGAAGCAGAGCCGGGAGAAGAGGCGTGCGGCTGCTGCGAGGGGGAGGGAGGACCATTGCCGTTGCTCGCGCAGGTGCTCCCGGGGACGACGGGCTCCTCGCCCGCGGCGAGCGCGGCGGCCGCGGCGGCCGAGTGAGGGAGCGTCGCCGCCGCGGCGTAGGCGCTGGCCAGCGGCAGGCCGTGCGCCAGCTTGGAGGGCGGGCGCAGGATCCCCAGCGGGTCGTTGGCCAGGTCCGGGTGCGAGGCCGGAACGCGGCCGCGGACCAGCAAGGCATGCGCTGCCGAACCGGGCGCAGAGTTGAAGTCTCCCGCGACGACCATCAGGATGTCGGCCGACGCCGAGATCTTCTCGAGCCCCTTCAGCAAAGTGTGCACCTGCCAAAGCTTGACGTCGGAGAGCTCCGGGTTGGCGTGGATGTGGGTGTTGGCGACGCAGACGAGCCTGCGGCGGGAAGGGGGAGGCGGAGGGGGGTTTTGCTGGGAGGAAGAGGAGGAGCCGTCGACGCTGCTGCCGTCCCCTCCTCTGCCGCCCTCGCTCGCATCGGTGTTGCCGTTGCTGCTGCTCGCCCCCGCTCCACCGCCACTCCCCCCTCCGTCCACGGCCTCCAGCACCGCGATCAGCGCCACGTTGTCCTTCAGCAGCCTGTTCAGCGCCCCCTGCCTCCTCTCCGGGGGCAGGGCCCCGTCGGCCAGCGACAGCGCTGCTTTGTTGAACTCGACCTCGTACTTCTTCACCAGGCCAAACCTCGCCCTCTTGAAGAAGGTGGCGCAGCCGTCGGTGGCGTAGCTCGAGCCCGTGAAGACCTCTGCGGTCTTCTTCTTGTAGACTCCGGCGTAGCCGGCTGCTGCGAGCTCCGGGGCCAAGAAGTCCGCGAAGTGATTCGATTGGACTTCTTGCAAACAGAGCACGTCGGCGTCGGCGGCGAGCAGCTCCCTCAAAAGGTTCTGCCTGCGGTAGCCCCACCCGAGAGCCCAGGGAGGGGTGTAGCCAAACTGCTCCGGGGTGGCGTAAAGGTCTGCGAGGAGGTTGTAGGTGAGCACCGTGAAGCGCGAGGAGGTCGAGGCCGGCGTCGGGATCTTGGGGAGCTGGGCGACCGCGGGAGGGAGCGGCAGTGGCACTCGCGCGCGCCGCGGCGGGCGGGGGGCCGGTCGGACCCGGGCGGTCGAGACCGCCAGCGCCCTTCCCGTCGCCTCCTGCGTGTTGACGTCGAGCCCGATCACCTCGACGCGCAGGGAGGCGCCGACGTCGTCCGGGACGGGGACGTACTCGCGACCGGAGCCGATCTCGACCCAGGTCTCGCCGGAACCGCCAGAGATATGGAGGTGTTCTCTCTCGCGCTCTCGCTCTCGCTGCTGCTGCTCGCGCTCTCTTGTGCTGCCGCCGGTGCTCCCCCCTCCGAGGATGCTGCCGAGGCCCCCTCCCACCGAGAGGGCCGTCGAGGCGGACATCGCGTTCTTGGAGTCGTAGCCGTCTGAATTGGTTGGGGAAAAGAAAGAAAGAAGGAAAGAAGAGAGAAAAAGGTGAGAAAGAGTTGATGAAAGAGCAAAAAACGAAACGTAACTCTTTTTCCCTCTTCTCTTCTCTTTCTCTTTCTCTTACCGTTCGCGGCCCTCGCGGCCTTGGCCTCGTGAAGCTCCTTGTGGAAGGGCCAGTGCGCGCGCAGGCACTCGGCCGAGTAGTGGTAGGAGGTGCGGCCGTCGCCGCCGCGGCAGCGCAAGCAGATGACGCACTGAGGGAAGGGGTTTTGGAAAGAGAGAGGAAGAAAAAGAGAACAAGGTTTTGAGAGGTCGAGAGGTAGGGGGCGAGCGTTTCCGTCGTCGTCGTCGAGCAATCGAATGCCCTTCTGTCGCTCGCTCTCCCTTCATCTTCCCTTCCCCCCCTGCGATGCACCATCTCTTTTCATTCCACTCCCATCAACACGTGCCCCGTGTCGTGTGCAGCAGATCGCGACGATCAGAAGCAGCATCGCCGATGGAGAGGGAGAGGAAGAAGGAGGCAGCGGGCGTTTTTTTTTTTGAAAAATCGATGCCATCAAAATAAAAATCAATCGAAATCGAACCAATCTCTCAACAATCGTACCTGAATTGCCGCTTCCCTGTCCGGGTGCGCCCAGCACACGGCGGGCATCCCGCCGCGACCGGCGCCTCCCAGCAGCACGGAGCGGTACCACCGGAAGCGCAGCGCGAAGCGCGACGAACCCGTCGCCAGCGCGGTCTCCTCGTCGGGGGCGTCGTCGCCCGAGACGGGGGCGCTCAGTGCCGCCGACAGCGACGACGACCCCGACGGGTCCCCGGCGACGCCTCTGCGCACCAGCACGTAGGGTACCAGGGGCACGCCTGCGACGGGCGTGTCCCCCGTCGGCAGACGGGCGGAGACGACGTGCAAGGGCCCCGACGAGCCGGCGTTGGAGGTGTTCATTGTTTTTGTTCGATGGAGGGCGGGGATCGATGATTTTCAAAGCGGTTTTTTCCCCCAAAGACTTCTCCTCTTTACCTTCTACTCCTCTTCTTCTTCTTCTACCCTCCGCCCGACAGTCACGAGTACGCGCGCTCGATCACAAGAGAACCGGCGCGGCTGTTTCAGTGGGCCATGGTGGAGGAGAGAGAGAGAGAGAGAGAGAGAGCAGAAGAGAGAAGAGAGAAAAGAGAAAGCGTTGAAAAAAGGGCGAGCTCTTTTTCTTCGCTCGGAGAATTTTGACTCGAGGCTCACCGAGTCGAGGCTTTCGACAATCACTAAAATCCTCTCTCTCTCCCTCTCTTTCGCGTGCTCCCTTTCTATGTTCTCTGTCTCTCTCTCTCTCTTCCTCTAAAGCCGTCAGCGTTTCAAGGGGACGAGAACAACATCCAGCAACGATGGGCGACGTGAAGGCAGAGGAGGCGAGCAAACAGCTCTCCGAAGAAGAGAAAGTCGTCGCCGCCGCCGCTCCGGCCAATGCCGATGATGACCCCAAAGCCTCCCTCTCCGCGCTCGTCGCCGACGCCGAGAGGGCCGTCTCCGCTGCCAGTGGTGACGACAAGGAAGCCCTGGCTGCCCTGGAGAAGCTGCGAGGTTTCAAGGTGCGAATTAAAATAGCGGAGAGCGAAAGAGAGGTCTTTCTTCATTCGACGTCGATCAACAAACTCAACCTCCCTCTCTCTTCTTCTTCTTCTTCTTCTATCTCTCTCTTCTTCTTCTCAACCTCTTCTTTCTCCAGGTCACCTCGGCGCTCCTGCTCGACACGGGCGCCGGCAAGCGCGTCCGCGCCCTGTCCAAGGAGAGCTCGCAGGCGAGCGCGAAGGTAGCCGCCGCGGCGAAGCGCGTCGTCGCGGAGTGGAAGGCGGCGGTCGTCGGTGGAAGCGGGGGAGGAGCTGCCAACGGCAACGGGAACGACGGAAACGGAAACGACGGCGGAAGCGCTCCTTCGACCTCTGCGCCCTCGGACAAGAAGCGCCCCAAGGAGGAGGAGGAGGACGGGGGCAAGGCAGGCACCGCCACGACGGCGCCCACTGCTACCGAAGAAGAAGCCGCGAAGAAGAAGAAGCCGAAGACGGAGGGAGGAGAAGAGGCGAAGACAGAAACAGAAGCACCTCAACCTCCACCTCCACCTCCTCCTTCACTTCCACCTCCTCCGCCTCCGACGGGGGACCCGGCCCGAGACAAGGCCCGCGCCCTGCTCGCCGCGGCCCTCGACCTCGTCCCGCGCGACGAGCTCCGCAACGCCACGGCCTGCCCGGCCACCGTCGCGGCCGCCGTCGAGTCTGCCGTCCTCGAGGACCACGGCGACGGGAAGGCGCGCAAGCTGCCGGGGGCGCGGTACAAGGCCAAACTCCGGTCGCTGCTCTTCAACCTCAAGGACGCCTCCAACCCGGACGCGAGGAGGCGGGCCCTGAACGGGGACCTGACGGCCGTCGAGCTCGTGCGCGCGGGCCCCGAGGAGCTCGCCTCGGACGCCCGCAAGGCCGAGAACGAGGCGATAAGGGCGGCAGCTCTCTTCGAGGCCGAGCGCGGGCAGAAGAAGAATTTGGCGACGACAGACCAGTTCCGGTGCGGCAAGTGCAGGCAGCACAAGTGCACCTACTACCAGATGCAGACGCGGTCCGCCGACGAGCCGATGACGACGTTTGTGCAGTGCGTCAACTGCGGCAACAGGTGGAGGTTTTGTTGAGGGAGAAGAGAGGAAAAAAGTAAAAAAGGAAAAGTAAAAGTAAAAAGAAAAAAAAGAAAACTGAAAATGAAAAAAGAAGAAGACTTGTTTTTATCACAAAAAATGCCGCACGCTCTCTCTTTGTTGTTTTGAAATTCTCCCCGTTCTCTCTCTCTCTCTCAAAGCGTAGTGCTCACTCTCAAAAAGTTGGAAAACAAAATTGGAAGCCAAGAAAAAAAAGCTCCAAAACTCAAAATCTTCTTTCACTCCGCCGCCTCCTCTGCCGCCGGAGCAGCAGCAGCAGCAGCCGGAGCAGCTCCCTCTCCCTCCCTCGCCGCGGCCTCGGCCTCCTTCATCAGTGCCCTGAACTGCGCCGCCATCTCGTCGGCGCGCTCGAACACCGCTGCCGGGTTTCGCAGCATGTCTCCCGGAGTGGGCTCCAGCTTCTTCGTGGAGAGGGAGATGCGCCCGCGCTCGCGGTCGTGGGTCAGCACGAGCACCTTGATCTTGTCTCCGGGCGCAAGAACCTTGTCGATGGTCGCGACGTGGTCGTGCGAGATCTGGGAGACGTGGAGCAGGCCTGTGGAAGAGTGGGAGAAGAAGAGAGAAGAAAGAGAGAGAGAGAAAGAAGAAGGGTGTGAGTTTTGAGTTTTTGGGTTTCGTCTCTCTCTCTCTCGACCTCGACCTCTCGAAGAAGAAAAAAACTTCTTCTTCTTCTTCTTCTTCTTCTTCTTCTTACCGTTGACGCCTCCGCCCAGATCGACGAACGCGCCGTAGACCTGCACGGCCGCGACCGTGCCGAGGACGACGTCGCCTGATGATATTGGTGTTTTATTGAGAGAGAGAGAGAGAGAGTAGAAAGAGAAGAGGAAGAGAGGTGAGTTGTTGTTGTTTTTCGTTTCCGCTTTTTTTTTCGTTCTTCCTAAAAAAAACTCGAAAGAAAAAAACATCCACTCACCGACACGGAACGTCCTGCCACCGGAAGACGACGCCCTCCTCCTGTTGGACAGCACCAGCCTCTGCCTCTCCTCGTCCACCTCGAGCAGCTTCAGCGCCAGGCGGCGGCCGACCAAGTCCTCGGGCATGACGTTGTTCGGCACGTGCGACCCGGGAACAAACCCTTTCTGGCCCTGGACGTCGACCATCAACCCGGCAGCGTTGAAGGAGGTCACCAGCCCTTCGACCGCTGCTCCTTCCTCCAGCGACTGGCGCAGGCGCCTCCAGACCAGCGCCTCCTCGGCCCTGCGGATCGACAGCTGCAGCTCGCCCGAGCGCTGGTCCTCGCGCAGGACCACAAACTCGCGCGCGTCGCCGGCCTGGATGAAGTCGGCTGCGCGCTCGACGCGGGCGACGGAGAGCTCGCTGGAGGCGCAGAAGGCCGGGGACTTGGCGCCCAGCTCGACGTAGACGCCCTTGCGGTCGATGCTGTGTTGGTGGTGCGGAGGGAGGGAAGAGGAGAAGAAGTGAGTGTGTGAGTGAGTTAAGTGGATAGGAAGGAGAAGGGGAAAAAAAGGTCGAAGAAAAAGTTTCGAGCCGCCGTTGTCGTCGAAGAAAAAGACGAGAGAAAGAGGGGTCCCAATTTACGTTTCTCCCGTGCTCGCTTCATCCATCTCTTCCTGCTGGTCGCATCTGGAGAGGTATCGGCGCGCTCCCGTGGATAGGAATCGGCGAATGCGAGAGCGAGAATAGGAGAAAAGCGGGCGCGAAAAGGATCCGAATTTGGGAGAAAATCAGCAAACGGAGATTTTTCTTTCTCGTCGTCGGCGTCGTCGTCGATCTCTTTCTTCTCCTCCTTACCTCGACACGGTCCCGGTGATCTTGTCGCCGCTCTGCGGCGCGAACGTCGTGGCGTCGAGGAGCTCGTCAAACTTCTTGTAGAGGTCGGCGGAGGAGCTGTTCGTTTTTTTTTTAGTGGAGAAGAGAGGGCGATGAGAGAAAAGGCGACGACGACGACGATGAACGAAACACGACGCTAGCCAACAAAGGAAAAGCAAATTTGCAGCTCCTTTCGCGCGCGCACTAGAGCATCGACCGACTCCATCACCCGACTCACGTGAACTCGATCTCAGTGCCGGAGGTCGCGGGCTCGGCGGAGGCCGACGCGACGCGCACGGAAGGGCGCGCCACGGCCGCGACATTCGAGCGGCGGCCGTTGGCGGCGGCCGCGCGAGGAGCAGCAGCGGCAGCGACGCTGCGGGAGGCAGCCAGGGCGGACTGCATTTTTTTCGGTCTTGAGTTTTGGTTTGGGGAGTGCTTCTTGCTCTCTCTCTTGGATAAGGGAGAGCGAGAAAGACGCGCGCGGAAAGAGGGAGCGCAGAGG
>Ga0114918_10004653_pt1 | contig 11874 bp, 13 predicted proteins | sample LantaG_FD_87015 | JGI IMG/M metagenome (GOLD analysis project Ga0114918, IMG submission 87015) | Deep subsurface microbial communities from Baltic Sea to uncover new lineages of life (NeLLi) - Landsort_02402 metaG | ecosystem: Environmental > Aquatic > Marine > Oceanic > Sediment | place... | reverse complement strand
TCTTCTCCAGAAAGAAGGAGTACGTGAAGGCGGTCGACGGCATAAGCTTCGAGATCGAGAAAGGCGAGGTGCTCTGCCTCGCGGGGGAGAGCGGATGCGGAAAAACCACGACCGGCAGGCTCATCCTGAGGCTCATCGAGCCCACCGAGGGGAGCGTGGTGCTGCGGGGCGTCGACGTCTCCACTCTCGACAAGAAGAAGCTCAGGGAGGAGCGCAGGGAGATGCAGATGATATTCCAGGACCCCTATGAATCCCTGGACCCCCGCATGGACGTCTTCAGCATCCTAGCCGAGCCGCTGGAGGTCAACAACGTGACCTCCGGGTACCGTGAGACGTGGGAGCGGGTCCGGAAAGCACTGGAGGACGTGCGCCTCGTCCCAGTCGAGGAGTTCATGAGGAGGTTCCCCCACGAGCTGAGCGGCGGCCAGAGGCAGAGGGTAGCCATCGCCAGGGCCCTGATGCTGGAGCCGAGCTTCATCGTGGCGGACGAGCCCGTGTCCATGCTTGACGCCTCGATCAGGACCGAGATACTGAACCTGCTGAAGGAGCTGAGGAGGAAGTACGACCTCACCTTCCTGTACATCACCCACGACATCGCCCAGGCCAGGTACGTGGGGGAGGAGCTCATGATAATGTACCTGGGCAAGGTGGTGGAGAGGGGGCCCATGGAGGACGTGATAGCGGAGCCCCTCCACCCCTACACGAAGGCCCTCATAAGCAACGTCCCAGTCCCTGACCCGGACACCCAGAGGGTGAGGATCCGCATCGAGGGCGAGACCCCTACACCCATAAACCTCCCTGAAGGCTGCAGGTTCCACCCCAGGTGCAGGGAAGCCAAGGAAATGTGCAGAAGAGTCGAGCCAGAGCTGGTGAAAGTTGGGCCGAGCCACTGGGTGGCCTGCCACAGATGATCTGTGCTGAGCCACTCATGGGCGACGACAGCCAACACCCTCCTCCTAGAGGCCACACGTAACAGAAGCGGGTTGGGGATATCTACGCCCAAGCGAAAAAACTGGGTTCTCGCCTGCAATCCAACGAGATTTCGTAAATGTTTATTAACAATGTTTTCGATGATGAACTTGAAGAAAAATGAAAAGCTACATCAAGATCTATGGACCGCCGATTGTGAAAGCAGTCAAAGCCTTGGAGAAGGTCGCCGTCGACATGCCTGAGGTCTGCATCATGCACACAGAATTCGCTATGGGACCACCGATAATGGGAGAACCCATGATTAACTACTTTGGTGGCCCTGACGTCATCTCAGAAAAGCGATGCGGAACCATCATCAGCAAGTCAGGTGAGAGCCTGGGTGAACATGATTTCTTCTTCGAGTGGTTCAAGAAGCCTACGATGAGGGAACTTCACTCCTTCATGGAGAAAATCGACGACACGCTAACCGAAGTAGGGGTCAGGTACACGATCACCACAAAGTAAAAGTAATGAGACTAGGAAACTACCAGATATCAATTTTTTATTTCAATACCAGAAGAAAACCAATCACCCTATCATTTTTCAGAAAATCTTGATCACACGCGCGAATTAGTCAATTTATCAAGTGTAAATCATCCGTGTACCATCCTAATGATGTTTGAATGCTTGTATTAATCTCTTGGACTTGACGGCTACACGTGGTTATTATCCTGATATCTACTCCTTGCAGGGAACCACAATGCACCAGAAATGCGAAACGATACAGTATTCAGTTGAATTACTCGGCTTGACGTTAGAACAGGCAAGGGACAGGTTGGAGCTGCTGAGGAGAGAAGCCCTTCGGAACCCCTCAGAGTCCAGCGTAAAAGAGCTCAAATACTTTACCAGAGCTGTGAAAGAGGCGGTCGGGCTTTAAAAGAACATAGAACCCTCTCGCGAGAAAGAGGTTTAGACTCCTATATTGGTGGACTGGGGGGTATCCACCTAACATTTTAATCTAAAAAAATTTATTATAAAACGAAGTCTGTACAGATGATAAATAGAATTTTGATTTACCTCTAGTTTTCAGTGTTTTCACCCCTTCAGTTAAACTCATAGATCACGATGCTATGAAACACACATGAACCCCTCCCGCCCCTCGGGGACATTGCTGAACTTGGCCTGCTTGACGGCCACTCCTTTTTCATCCATCCCGGTCCCGTAGCACATCCGTTTATGGACGTCGAGTCCAACAATCATCAAATCTCGTTCTCTTCCTGTTAGTGGTATGGTTTATTCATCTTGAAAGAGAACCCCAATATGCCATCTCTAAAACTGAAAAGCTCCATACTCCTTGTTTCGAAAGTTTCAACAACAGATTTATAACGTTTTGAATACAAGTTCAGAGGATTTTAGGAGAACCCTGGCTTGAGAAAAAAGATTCTTGTCGTGGGCGCCGCGGGCTACATCGCCTCTCAGCTTCTTCCCGCTTTCAAGAAGCGTTACGATTTGACGCTGCTTGACGTCACCAAAAAGACGAGGAAAGGAGAGCTGATTGAGAACCTTATTCAGGAAGACCTTTCTGATCCAAATCTTGATTCCTATAGATCACGTTTTCGGGGAATCGATACAGTAGTGCACCTGGGATACTATCGGTCCGCAGAGTCGGGGAAACGGGGTTACTATGAGGAGCGGACCAACGTGGATATGGCTCATAACGTTTACCAGGTTTCGTTTGAGGAGGGCGTAGAAAGGGTTGTTATGGCTAGCTCCATCCGCGCGGTCCACTGGTACGAGGAGCTACTCAACCGGAAAGAACTGGACATCGTTCTCCCTGACGCAGACCCCTTGGCGGACAGTCACTACGGATGGTCCAAGATCGCCTATGAAAAAGAGGGTTACCTCTATGCGTGCGGGTCCTTGGGCCGCAAGATGGGTGTGGTTCAGATACGGATCAGTGCTCCGAGGGCGATCAGGGTTGAAGAGTTTCAAGGCGATCCTGAGGGGTATAAACGGGATCTTGCGGCGTATATCAGTGAGAGAGATCTGCAACAGTTGTTCTGCAGGTCTATTGACGCATCTAACATCGAAAACCGGTACGGTGTACCTTATCAGATCTTCTTTGGTACTTCAGATAACGCTAGGAAGATTTGGAGTATCGCTAACGCGAGAAATGTTGTCGGGTATGAGCCGGTGGACGACTCTGAGGTTAAATTTGCCGATGACATCCACGAGTTTCTAGTTAAGGGAGAAACATAGCCTCTTTGATGGTCATCTAGGATGATGTTGCCGAGGTTTTTTTGGGTGATGTGGTTAGACCTGCTTCCTTTTTAGTGTGTGTTTAGCGTTTGGCCCTTTCTTGGTTCAGGGTTTCACCCAGTGTCTGGGATGGGTCGCGGCCTTGCTGCTTCCAGGATGCCAGCACGGTCGTCACCGTCTCGTATGTTATAACCTCCTCTAGATGAATACACTCGGCGGAGGTTGACAGCACAAGCCATCGAGGTTCCGGTGAATGGTGACGGAAGAAAGCTAGAAAACGGGTGGTTCGAGGCGTGGAAGACGGCTGTAGCGACCTCTGGAGCCGGGTTGCTGGCTGGTTGAGAGGCGTCTGATGAGATGTTTGGGGGGAATGGTGATGGTGTTTCATCCTCAATTTATAGCGTGATTGCGTCTTCTGAGAGAAAATAAAGATAATCCTAAGCCTCACGGGTTCTTACACCATAGGGCGTAAGCCCGTTTACTCAATTATCTTCACATTTGCAGCCCTTGGGCCTTTGGGCGAGTCCTCAATTTCAAACTCTACTTTCTGGCCTTCACGAAGCTCATAAGCTCCTTCAAGAGAGGACTGATGAACAAAAACGTTATCATCTTTCCCTTCCACTTCTATGAAGCCGTAACCTCTATCCAGCCATCTTTTTACTATACCTTCCAACTACTTCACCTCCTTCTTTAACCTAATCGTAATACTGCTAACGTTTCTAGATCTGCCTGTTTCGGGCTTCAACTCCTCTGTACCGATATTAATAGATTTGCCTTTGAGATCGGTTATAAACCGGTTCCTGGTAACCTCAGCGGCACTCACTGCATGACTGATGGCTTTACCCCGTGTCTTTAACCTGACTGAGTCACTGCTTGCCAGTACCTGTTGTATCGCTGTGCCGTAGTCCATAACCGGTTTTGATCCAATACACACTATGTTATCATTCATTTCCTGTCACTATATGAAGACGAAGTATCTGCTCGTTCACCGTTTATACAACAGAGTGTAGCGGTAATAAACCTGTGTACAATCAAACCATAAAAACGAGGAACTAGTGTGCGCAGCCAAACTTCCCAGCAAATGATAGTTATTTATACGTGAATTGAAATCCATTATTCTGGGTTACAAACCTTACATGGCTGCCAAACGGCGTCTTCGTTATTTCTTTTAAAGAATTCGTAAGCCTCTTGAATGGAAGAAAACTTGAACCATCCTCCCTTTCTTTTCATTTCTTTTTTACCTTTGAATTCAGTATCTTGGGGTTTCGCGTGTCTGCATGATTCTCTATGGAGTTTCCAAATATTGTTAATTTTATCGACGTTAAGCCAGAACATACAACATTATTGTAAACATTGCTTCATAACATTTCTTGTTAATATCCCGTTGAGTTTGTTCTGGGTATCGAGTTGTTAAAATATTTTACAATGATTTTCTAGATGAAAAATGTCACCAACTTGACATACTTACTGCGCGTGCACGCGAAAGAACCCAGTAAGGCTGGTCAATTTGATGCTATGTTAGCGCGAGTTTTTCCCTCATTAAACCACAGTCCATGTTACATAGTATAAGATCAATGCACGTAAAAGAGCCTATCAACGTGAATTTATTGAGTAAAAATACCAAAAGGACTAAAACATGTATGAGAACCTTATAAGATTCCTAACTCGCGCAGGATCTAAGGAAAACTTATTCCATACTAAAAATTTTATTATGATGGACTGAAGGTAAAACAATGAGAGAAGCAAGGTTTTATGAAAAATTAGAAAATAAAGGAGTAATATGCAGACTGTGTGCTTTTAACTGCACAATACCCGAAGGAAAAACGGGAACATGCAGAGTTAGAAAGAACATAGACGGAACTCTTTACTCCCTAAACTACGATAAAGTAAGTATAGCCAACCCCGATAATATTGAGAAAAAACCTCTATACCATTTTGCTCCTGGATCTCACGCCTTCTCAATCGCCACTCCAGGATGCAATTGGAGATGTAAATATTGTCAGAACTGGGATCTGAGTCAAGGGGAGATAGAGGGAAAGAGCATATCTCCAGAAGAGATAGTTAGGAGAGCGAAGGATACTGGCTGCCAAGGTATCAGTTACACCTATTCGGAGCCAACGATCTTCTACGAGTTAACCTATGACACCGCTAAGATAGCTCATAAGGAAGGGCTGTACAACACTTACGTTACGAATGGATACATGAATCCCGAGCCAATTAGAGAAATATCACCTTACATGGATGCGGTCACAGTCGATTTTAAAGGATCAGGAGAAAAAGATTTTCTGAGAAAATTCTCTTCTGTTCCAAGCCCTGAGCCAATATACAGAGGATTAGAGGAATGGAGGAAACAGAAGGTTCATGTCGAGATAACTGATTTGTTAGTTCCGAATATCGGAGACTCGATGGAGAAAACGAGAGATTTAGTTAAATGGGTAAAAGAAAACCTAGGAGATGAGACGCCAATTCATTTCATAAAGTTTTTTCCACACTATCTCGTTCTCGATCTACCACAAACTCCACTGGTTACTCTCGAAGAGGCTTACGACATCGCTAGAGAAGAGGGAATGAAGTACGTTTATATAGGAAACGTTTTTAGTGAAAAGAATAACACGTATTGTCCTAGATGTGGAAAGTTATTAATTAACAGGTTAGGTATGAAAACATTAGAATACCGAATTATGGATGGTAAATGCCCTTATTGTAATGAAAAAATAAACATCAAAGGGGAGAAATGGATTCCAATAAACAAATAAATTAAGAAAATATTTTTTCTCGTGCAAAGCAGATTAGAAACAGCTGATAAGGAGACTTATGATCTCGTAATGGGGGTCATGTGTTAAGCAGGATAAAACGTTTTATATGGGGGAGCGCCGCTGACAGAGTTTTTCGTCACGCTCCATGCCCGTTTTAATAGTGAGATAGTTAAAAAATGTTTTATATGAGCGAATCGCGTGCGAGGCATGTGAGTAACGGGAGACTCGTATAATTTATATTAATATAACGAGGTGTACATTGGATTATCTTGTACGAGAAGATCCTCATTGCGATGGATGGATCTGAGCACGCCAAACATGCTCTTAACTATGCATTAGAATCAGCAGTCAAATGGAGTGCAGAGCTGATAATTCTCACAATAGTCCCCCCAATATCTCCATTAGTATATTCCAGTGAATTCAATGCCCCATATATCCCCGAGTTAGAGGATGCTCTTAGAGAATCCCATCAGAGAATATTGAATGAGGCTGCTAATACAGTTAAAAACAAGCAACCTGACATGAAGGTTGAGACTCGGTTGGAGGAGGGGCACCCTTCTGGCGTCATCGTGGAGGTCGCAAAAGAGGAAGATGTGGATTTGATCGTCATGGGGAGCAGGGGTATGGGTGGCATAGTTGGTTTTCTAGGCAGCACTAGCCGATATGTCGTAGAGGCATGCACAAAGCCTATACTCATCGTTAAGTAATGCTTAAGATCCAATGTTTCAAGGAGTGACACGTGCACGGCCGTGGAGGTTAAAGGGGTGTCTGCTTCTTCACAAGTGGACAGAAGTCGCTGCCGTAGATGGTCTAGACGACAGGATAGCGATACTATGTTGACGCACGCGGTGAGGGCCCACGTTAAGTAATTTATCTTTCTATGCTACAATCACGAGAAATAGGCGTTTTAATGTGATTAGTCTAAGCCACATGTTTACACATGTCTTTGATATGATGAATTTAGCATTAATACCTGTCTTCATCGATGAATTTGGTTTAACAACAATGCAGGCTGGGATGCTAGCTACCATCTTCCTTCTCGCGAGCACGGTTTCCAGTGTTATCAGTGGGGTTCTTATCAGTAAATTAGGGTATAAACCAATCATGGTTTCAAGCCTAATTATAATGGGTATTTCTTCAATCCTAGTGAGTAGAGTGAATAGTTACCTTATGCTGATTGTTGATTTATCCCTCATGATATTCGCGAGTAGGTTATTTTGCCCCCCAGCACTAAGCATAGTCAGCGAATCATGTGATAACTGTGAACAAGATCGTGGAAAAACCGTTGGTTTCCACGTCTCAATTGTAATGATCGGGATCGCTTCAGGCCCAATATTTCTAGGACTCTTAATGTATCACTTCGCTTGGAGGTTAGCATATCTCGTTCTAGCCGTACCTCTATTTTTATCCATTATTCCCATAGCCGCTATTAAGATGCCTTCATTAAATACAGAGGGAGATAAGAAAAATGAATCAGAAAAAAGTCAACTCGGTAAACTGCCTTCCTTCATTTCCCTAGCCTTCGTATTGATCCTTATCGCGCTTGGCTTCAGATCTATAGGTCTTCAAGGTGTTTCCACATTCATGACAACGTATCTGACCGCTGAGAAGGGATTATCAACTTCTCTTTCAAGCATATTCTATGGTGTTGGTAGCGGTGTGGGTATCATAGGTGTCTCTTTAGGCGGTATATTAAGTGATAAAATAGGGGAAAAACGATGGATAACCATAACTTGGATCGGAGGAATAATATCCCTTCTCGCTTTCTCAATATCTCCCTCAATAGGAGCATTAGCTTTTTTCTACATCTTATACCGTATATTTAACTCTGGTTCAACTGCGCCAGTAATGTCTCTTGTAGCTAGTTTTACATCAAAAAATCGGAGAGGTTTAGGCTATACGCTATATTTCTTTTCCACTAGCTTGATGAGTGCGTTTTCTCCACTCGTTTCAGCAAAAATCATCGATGCATTAGGCATTTGGTACATCTTTCCCTTTACCTTAATCATGCTTACCTTTTCTATCTTAGTCATACAGAAGGCTATATGATGAATCTTTATTGACATATATACTTTAATTTTAGTTCATTTATTAGTTTACATTGGCTTGGTTCCTTGTGCGTAGACGATAAGGTTTATATTGTGTGCGTATGAACATAATGTTGGTAAGTTTTGTATAAGATCGACCAAAGCTACATACATAAAAATTGTATCCACTATAAAGATGGATTCTGCACTTTAAACCAAATTTCCGTAGATCCAGATAGCGCTGCTTGTCCAAGATTCACACCTAAACATGTGACGAAGACAGGTAAAAATGAAGGAGCCTCTCTGGGTTATATGCAACCCAATCAACAGTATCCCCCTCAGGAGGGACAAGGTTACTCCCCTGGCAGATGGAGCACCAGTCTTGGTATGGGTGGAAAGAGAAGAATGCAACGTGGTGGAAGGGGTGGAGCAATAAAAAGAATAGCTGCTGGCTCTTATAACCTCAATATGCCGTTACCAGAGTCCACCTCACCAGCACAAGAGAAGCAGAACCTCACAAATCAGCTAGAAGACCTCAAGAAGAAATTAAAGGATATGAAGCAGAGGCTGGAAAAGTTAGATTAAACATGGTTCAATCCACTTTTCAAGTTTTACTTCATTTCCTTAACGATCTCCTGAGTATAGTTTCATCTATTAACTAAGATGGATTGCTGGATATGCATGTTAGAATAAAGATCGACTATAACCGTTGCACGGGCTGCAAGATGTGTGTGAAGACCTGCAGATATGGTGTCCTCGAATGGCTTGACGAAGCGCCGTTAGTGGTTAACCCCAATGAATGTACTGCCTGTCTTGACTGTGAAAGAAACTGTGAGGCTGAAGCCATACAAATCAATGTCTGTTAAGGGCGTCGACTCTAACGCCCATCAACGTCTACTTCATAACTAGACGTCTATCACCACCACGGTTTAGCGTATTTTAGACCCCGCGCGCATACGCGCATATTATTAGTATAGGAGCAATCGTAATGCAGGCATTGAGCGATGGAAGAGATAAACTATTCTCAGGATGGCCGTTCCTTCAGCTCCTCCAGTTGCTCTAGCCGTTTTTTAAGCATCTCTTTCTCGTTTTCCTCGGTTACAGGCTCGGGATATTCATAGTTTTCTCTATTGAAATAAGATGAATTGCTGGATATGCATGTTAGAATAAAGATCTACTATAACCGTTGCACGGGGTGTAGACTCTGTGTGTGAGTTCTAATCCTTATGGTGTTCTTGCTTAGCTTGACCCCTCATCGTAAGTAGCTAATCGCGCGCTTGGTTAGATTTATTGATGAATTAACTCACATCGATCAGAACTTTGTAGGCGCATAATATTTCGTGTGCTTGTTCATGTGCCAGACGGTCACCAAAATTAAAAACCTAGAACGGCTATAAAATTAGAAATTAAACCCGTTACCAGAATACCATACAAAAAGCCTGAGAAAGTTAAATAAACTGCAACCTTCCACCCAAACTCCTTCCAAACCATAGACGACGCAATTATACATGGAAATTGAATTGATGCCTGTAAACCGAAAATAAAAATCTGAGTAGAAGAGAGATAAGAACTTATTTCTGTCGTACCTAACACGGTGAAAAGCATGCTTATGGTTAAATCCTTCTGCAGATAACCATATATGAGAGGTAATACTGCTTCAGGTGGGAGCCTGAGCCATAAACCCAGAGGGGTTAAGGGTTGTATAAGGAAATCCACCAAACCAACATACTCCATGAGGCCATAAACCACGCCACCGAATATTAAAAGGGGAATAACTACCTTAACGAAGTCTTGCATCCTTATCCAACTCTTAACAGCTACGTTGTGAAGTAACGGCTTTCTATAGGGTGGAAGCTCAAGAAGGAAGGGAGAAGGCTCTACTTTCACGAACAAGCCTGAAATCTTTGAGAAAAAGAGACCAGAAACGATAGCGATGACATATGTAGCAAGAGCATAGTTTACACCTGCGTATGAGGCTACGAGCCCCATGATTATAGCTGTCCTTGAGGAGCAAGGAATACCTACGAACGTTGCCGTTGCGCGTAGCCTTTCAGCTCTAGTTCTTAGTATCCTTGTTGCACTGATCGCTGGAACGGTGCAGCCAAAGTTTAGCATCATGGGGACGACGGCGTTTCCTGGTAAGTCCAGCTTCGCTAGGAATCTTGAGAAACTTAATACGATCCTAGATAAAAGACCAGTATCTTCTAGAAGACTTAGGAAGATGTAGAATATGAGGACGTACGCTAACGCTATGCCTACGCCTGAAGCAGCTCCTCTTAGTGCGTTTCCTAGAACATCTGCGGCCACGCCTGTTAAACTCCAGCTTCTAATTATCCAGGCAACCATCGCTTCGGCTGCCTCTACAGATTTATCCTGTAGAAAGCCTCCTAACACGAGCATGATGTAGAAGATAGCTATAATGGTTGAAAGACATAGAATCCACCCATAATGTTGGTTCATCAGAACTCGATCCAGTTTCTCTGAGAAAGGCTCTTTTAACTCTCTAATTGAGGTTAATTTGACGCACTGTTTGCAGAATGAGGAAGCACAGCCGTATCTTGTAAGCATTATGTCTTCTGAAAGATCGGGGTGGTATTGTTTTACCTCCTCGGGGAGTAATTTATCTATCGAGTCGGTGAGAAGGCTGTTAAACTCCTCGTCTCCCTCCAAGGCTCTTAAGGCGGCAAACCTTCGGTACACCTTCATTGATGCAGGTAAATTCGAGTAGATTTCCTTGAGCGCTTCCTCTATATGGTCATCGTACTGGATGATCAATGGTTTGATTTCAGTTTGAAGTTTATCTGTCTCAGAAATAATTAAGGATAAAGCCTTCAACCCATGACCCGTGAGGGGGTTGATAGTTATTACTGGGGCTCCAAGAGCATCCGAAAGTTTGTTAATATTTGTTACCACGCCTTTCCTACGTGCATCTTCTACGAAGTTTAGGGCGACTACCAGTGGAATCCCTGTCTCCCTGAGCTGAAGCGTTAGGTAAAATCCTCTTTCAAGGCTTGTCGCATCTACTAGGTTCACAACAAGGTCGTAGTCTCTCTCCAGTATGTGCTCTTTCGTCACCTTTTCCTCAAGCGTGGCATCCGATAGGCTGTATATTCCAGGGGTGTCGATGATCTCGACTTCAATTCTTTCAAGTAAAGTATGGGCTTTGGTGACTTCAACCGTAGTTCCAGGATAGTTTGATACGATCGCCTTCGCTCCTGCCAAAGCGTTTAGTAGGCTTGATTTTCCAGAGTTTGGCTGGCCCACGAGTAAAACTTTGATGCTTTCCACTGTTTAGCCAGCCTTTTTGCGATCTTCTTTGGATACTAAAACCTTATTGGCTATGAACGTGTCTAACGCTATTTTTCTCCCTTCAACCTCGACCACCAGTTGGCCTGGCAGCTTCTCAAACAGCTTAACCTTTGACCTGGGTGAGAGCCCTATGCCTAATAGTCTTGAGAAGAGCTTCTTATCGGATACTGCTATTGCCAAGATCGTGGCTTCCTCGCCGGTCTTTAGATCTGACAGGTTTAGGGTTTCACTCATCAAAGCCAGCTCGCCCTGCATCTTTGCTAGAAGGCTGTCTGAGACGCAATGTTCAAGGGCATGGGCGAGGATGTGTACATCGGGTTCGTTAAAAACTTCGCTGAAGTATTCTTCGATAAACCTGTGCTTAGCGTAGATTTTTTCGGCAACCTCTCTACCAGCTGGAGTTAAAACTATACATGCTCCTTTCCCGGTGATCAAGTTTTCTTTCTCCAAATCCAAGGTTGCCTGCTCAAAGAGACGCTGCTCACCGCCTACATCGGCTATAAGGTCATTAGTGTCTGCTTCGCCATTTTTTCTACCGAATTCTAGGATTGCTCGGAGTAGATCCTCTTTATACATCTTAAGTATGTCATTCAAGAAAGGCAGCCGCCCAAGAG
>Ga0114918_10004652_pt1 | contig 11876 bp, 10 predicted proteins | sample LantaG_FD_87015 | JGI IMG/M metagenome (GOLD analysis project Ga0114918, IMG submission 87015) | Deep subsurface microbial communities from Baltic Sea to uncover new lineages of life (NeLLi) - Landsort_02402 metaG | ecosystem: Environmental > Aquatic > Marine > Oceanic > Sediment | place... | reverse complement strand
CGGCGGCGGCGGCGGCAGGGGGCTCTCGAGGGCGCTCGTCGCCCTGCGTGCGGATTGGGAGGCCCTCTCGAAGGAGGGCGGCTGCGCGGCCGCGACGAGCGCCCTGGAGGCCTGGCTCGGCGGCGGGGCGAGCGCGAGTGCTGAGGCAGCGGCGGGCGCGGAGCCAGGAGCGGAGGCGCCGCCCCCGGCCTCGTGCCCGCTCTCGTCAGCGCTCACGCTCCGCCTCGCGTCCGACGCCGAGAGGGAGAGGCGGCTCTCTTCTTCCTCTTCCTCCTCCTCCTCCTCCTCCTCCTCCTCTTCTCTCTGGACTTCCGACCCCGCCGCCGCCCTCCGCGCGCAGCTCTCGCACGAGTTCTATCCGGCTGCGCGCCTGGCCGTCTCGGAGGCGTTCGCGGAGGGTGTGCGCGCGACCCTGGTGGAAAAAGGAAAGGGATTATTGACTTGGCCTGGCTCCTGCTCGTCGCTCGAGGCCGTCGAGGACGCGGACGTCGAAGCGCTTCTCGCTCCTCGCTCAGCAGCGACCGCGCCCGGTTCCTCATCGGGGGGGCTCGACGTGGAGGGATACCTCAGCCGCGGGTGCCTGCTCGATTGAGAGAGAAGCGGAGAGGGAAGGGAAGAGGAAAGGGATGGAGAAAGAAAGAGAAGAGAGATTTTTTTTTTGCTCGCTTGGCGAGCTGAGACGGAGAGAGGAAAAGGTTGAAACTAGAAGAAGGGTTTCTTTTTCTTCCTTTGTTGTGAATTACATTCGGCGCTCTACCCTGAGGCCAACGAAATGAAGGAAAAAAAGGAGAAGAGGAAGAAGAGGAAAGGCGCGGTGGGGGCAAAGAGAGCGAGAAGGGAGAAAGAGAAAGGAGACGCATTTTCTCTTTTCACCAAGCGTCAAAGCTATCAAACCCGCCGCCGCCCTTTTTCTTCGCTGGCGGCGCCGGCGCCGCCGCCCTTGCTTGCTGCGGCGGCGGCTGCCGAGGAACGGGAGCTCCCCCAAGGTACTTCCCGACGCCCCCTCCTCCCGCCGCCGCTCCTCCTCCCGCAGCAGCAACGGTTGGCGCCGGCCCCGAAAACCACCGCGCGCGCTTCCTCCCTTCCGCCTCCGCCTCGGCCTCCGCCGCCTCGGCCGCGGCCCTCTTCTTCGCCGCCTTTTCCTCCGCCTCCTCGTCTCCCTCTTCCTCCTCCTCGCTCTCCCCTCCTTCGAAGGGGTCCACGAACACCTCGGCGCCCTCGATGACGACGGGGCGAACAGGCCTGTCCTTCTCATCGGTCGGCACAGATTCGATGGCGTCCAGGGTCGCGCCGCCGCCGGCGACACGTCCGAAGACGGTGTGCTTGCCGTCTAAATGCCTCGCCGACTTGTAGAGCAGGTAGAACTGGGAGCCGTTGGCGTCGCGGTCGCCCGAGTTGGCCATGGCGAGCACCCCGCGGGCGTCGTGGAAGTAATGAGAAGGATCGGGAACGGAAGCGGAAGGTTTGCTTCCTCCTCCTCCTCCACTCGCTCCTCCGGGGAAGCTCTTCGCCGCCCCGGGGCCCTCGAAGGGGAAGGGGCCGCCGTAGACAGACTCCCCGCCGCGGCCCGTGCCCGTCGGGTCCTGTTTTTTTCGTTGTTGTTGTTGAGTTGGCCGAATCGAATCGAGGTTGACAAACAAGGGGAAGAGAAGGAGTGAGCCTTTCCCCCCAACCCCCCGCCTCCGACGACGACGAAAGAGGCCCGCCCGGGGGAGGAAAAAAAAAGGTGGAGAACGGAAAAAAAATCCTCTCACCCCGCTCTGCGCGCAAAAGTTGCGCACGCTCCGGTGGAAGACGCAGCCGTCGTAGTACCCCGATTTCGCCAAAACGACGAAATTCTCCACGGCCCGAGGGGCCGCGGAGGCGAAGAGCTCGAGGTTGAGGTCGCCGAGGCTGGTGCGCAGGCGGCAGTAGCCCCTCTCGGCCGTCGGCCTCCGGAGCCGCGGCGGCCTCGGGAGGTCGCTCGCGGCCAGCGGGGGCGCGGCGAGGGCGGTGACCGAGGAGGTGAAGGCGACCGGCCTCGACGAGGCGGCGGCCCTGGCCTTGGCCGCCGCCGCCAGGCGCTCAAAGACCCGCTCCCCGTAGGGAGCCGGCGCCCTCTTCTCCTCCCCGCTCCTCGCCCTCCTGTTCGCCTCCCTGACCTTGACCGCTTCTTCCTCGGCCTCCTCCCTCCTCCTCCTCCGCTCGGCGTCCTTACGCATCTGGAACGAGAGCTGCTGGGGCTGCGACGAGTCGTCGCCCGCGGTGTCCCAGGTCGCGGCGCCGGCCTTGAAACTCGGCGCCGCGACCCTCTCCCGCTCCGGCGCACGAAGCCGCGGGTCGGATCCCGGCAGGCGCGAGGCGCCGCGGTCGCCCCTGCCGCCCGCCGGCGCCGCGCCGGGGCCCGCTGCGCCTCCTGCTCCGGAGGCGAGGCGGGCCAGAATTCGTTGCGCGTCCCTCCCCAGGGCGCTCCTGTCGAGGCCGCTGCTCGGGTCCTCGTCAGAGGCGGCGGCGGCGGAGGCCGCCAGCGCGGCCCCGGCCGCGCCGCCCCCCGCCACCGCCCTCGCCAGCCTCTCGGCCCTGGCGGCGGCGGTCCCCGACGCGTCGGACGGGTCCTGCAGGTGGATCAGGTCGCCCCTCCCGCGGAACTCCGTGTCGTCGAGCAGGTCCCTGAAGTTCCGCGGCCGCAGGCACAGCCGCTCGACGGCCTCGAAGGAGAAGACGTTGCCCGTGGGCCTGACGGCGACGATGTGCGAGGAGGGCGTGAAGGCCCTGCCCGTGACGGGGCAGCCGAACGGGGCAGGGCCTTCTCCTCCTCCTCCGAGCCTGTGGAAGCGGAGCCGGACCAAGTCCCGCAGCGCCAGCGCCTCGCCGGTCAGGGGGTTTCGGCCCGCGTTGGCGCGCAGGGCCGGCACCGCGGCCGTCACGTCGAACACGTCGCCGTCGGGGGAGCAGACGGGGTCGACCCACGGCTCGCAGGTGAGGCGGCAGTGCGTGAACGGCAACGAGACGAGCGCGGCGCGGCGGGCGGCTGATGACGACGCCGCGGACGACGACGCCGCGTGATTGTCCCTGACGCTTCCGTAGCCGTCCTTGCGCTCGGACTGGGTGATGTAGGCCCGGTCCTTGGCGGATGACTTCCTGCCCATGATGTGAGGGAGGCAGAGAGAGAGAGAGAGAAAGGACCGGGAAACTCGATGCCGAATCCGACGGCGACGAGAGCCGTCGAGAAGAGAGAGAGAGAGAAAAAGTGTTTTGAAGAAAAACCCGACCAACGTCAGGTTGACCTCGATCATTGACGAATCAAAAAAAGGAAAAAAATAAAAGGCCGCGCGACCCGTGCGCGCTCTCACACAGCCTCTTCCCTTCTCTTTCAATCTCCAGCTCGCAAACACTGCTGCTTTTATTGGTGAAATGAGATACCCCGATGGTTTGTTTTGAAAGGAAATAGAATCATTTTTGTTTTTTCCGGATGTTCTCGAGGCGTTGGAGCGAGCTCTCGCGGCGGCTCCTAGCTGTTTTTTGTTTGTTTGTTTTGTTCTGGTCATCCCCCCGCCCCCTCGCTCCCTCTATCGGAGGCGGAGACAACCCCCGTTCGACTCTCTTGCTTTCAAGCAAAACGAGTATCTGCATATTTATTGGCGGCCGAGGAGATGAGAACGCGCCTCGCAGCTCTTCACAGGCCTCCGATGGGCACCCCGTCGTCGTCCGTGGGGTCGTCCGGGTCGTCCCTGCCGTGCGGCGTGTACCCGACGCCGACGTCGCCGATCGAAACCCGCGTCGGCGTGATCGATGCCCCGACGGGCTGCGCGGCGGCCCCGACGGGAGCGACCGAGATCCCCACCGGCTGGAAGCTCGCCCCCTGCGGCTGCACGTTGACCCCGATGGGGCCGATGTAGATCAGGCCGGGCTGCACGTTGAAGCCCTGGGGGTTGACCTGGTTCACCTTTCCCGCCAGGTAGATCAGCTGGTGTTGGAGGGGGGGGGGGATGCAGGAATGGAGGTTGGGGTTGAGAAACTCGATGAAGTTTTCTCTCTCTCTCTCTCTCTCTCTTCCCCGACTCCTGTCAGCAACCAAGTTTTCAGCAGAGAGACCCTACCTGCGGCTGGATGTTAAAGATCGCGGTGTCGGCCTCGAAGGCCGCGGCGCTGATCGAGAACAGCGACGGGATGAAGTTGAGTCCGGTGACGGAGGCAGAGGCTCCCGTAGGGGTCTCGGAGCTGTTGATGAAGTTTTTTCCCCTCTTTCTGGTGAGTCTTTTTTTTTTCTCTTCGAGCGAGCGAGCGAAGAAGTTCCTTCTCTTTTCGTTTTCTGCTCTCTCTTTCTCTCTCTCTCTCTCTCTCGAGCGCGCGCTCTCAATAGAACAACAACAGTAGCCAAAAAAAGCGACTCACAGGACACACGGAGCGTAGTTCAAAAAGGTCGCCGACGAAGCGAACGCCGTCGCGGAGGTCGCCGGGAACGCCGACGGCGGCGCGTTCCCCTTGCCGCCGAAAAAGGGCAGCGGCGGGAACGGCGACGAGGCCGAAGGGGAGGCGGCGCTCAGCACAGGATCCTGCAGGTGGAATCTCGGGATCAGCTCCTCGCCCGCCGCGACCTTCGCGAGGTGCCCGTGCGCCGCCAGCATCAGCCTCCGGAGAGAGTCCTTGGCGCCGTCCGCGGAATTCCCTTCTTTGGTCAGGAGGACCTGCGAGAGGACAGCTGCCCAGTTGCGGTAGTCGTTCGGGAAGTCCTTGGAAAGGTCGAGCGGGTCGTCGGACACGAGGAGCTTCTTGACCTCTTCGCCTTTCTTGCTTTCCCCAGCAGCAGCAGCAGCAGCGGCGTCGGCGGCAGAGGCTTCCTCCTCGGAAGAGGCCAAAAGCTTCTTCCCCTGCCTCCCAGGCGGCTTCGGCGGCGTCAGGTCGGTGATTGTCCTGCCGAGGCTCTGTTCCGTCGGCGAATGCACGCTGCCGCGGGGGCTGTTGAGGTATCCCACGGGGCCCACGTTGATGTCTGTTTCAAATATTTTTTTAAAGCGGGTTTTGGAGGAAGGTTTTTTATTGGATTTTTGAGTTTTTTCCTCTTTCCCGTTTCTTTTTCGTTTCCCCCCCCACGGCTCTTCCTCCTCTCGCTCATCGCTCTCGAACGAGAGAGAGAGAGAGAGAACGGCGCGCGCACCAGCCGGAGCGTGGACGAATCCCTGGGGCTGGACCGAGGCCCCGACCGGCGAGACGGCGATGAGGAACGGCGAGACCTGCGCGGCCTGGGGCTGCACGTTTGTGGCCTGCGGCGCGATGAGGATCAGGACGGGCTGGATGTTGAGACCTGCAGCGATTCACATGCAATGAGAGGGAGAGGGAGACTTGAGAAGAGTGGGGTGAGATGACGAAAGGTTACGGTTTCAGCAAAAACTTGAAATCAAAAGTGAGAGAGAGCCCCTCAAAGGAAAAAAGAGACTTCTTCTCTTCCCGCGCACCTTGGGCGTTGTAGGACGCAAACCTCAGGTTCGTGGCGATGACCTGCGGCTGAATGTTGATGATCTCGAGGCCCGCGGTGGCCACCGTCGGACTAAAAGGAAGGGAGTGGGAGGGAATTGGAGTAGAGGTCGGAGATGAGGTTGTGGCTTTTAGAAAAATGACTCTCTCTCTCTCTCTCTCTCTCTCGTTCGCTCTCTCTCCCTTCTCATTTCAAACAAACCTGATCGAGATAAGGCAGCTTGTTTTTGTTTTCGTTGGTTGGTTTTTGAAAGACGTTTCCGTGCGTGAGAGACGGCGAAGCGGAGAGGTCCCCCCTCTTTCCCCCCTCCCCGAGACCGGCCCCGCCCAAAACCGAGCGGACCTCGGCGGCGTCCTCCTCCCGCCTCCTCCTCCTCCTCCCCCGCCTCCGCCTCCCGCCCCCCAGCATCGCCGCGTTGCCCCTCCCCGGCAGCCTGCCCGTCAAAGGTCTCGACCGACGAGAAAACCACGGAGCAAAAGCAAAAACGAAACTAAACTCACGGGGCGAAGTTGATGGCCGTCGCACTCAGGCTCACGCCCGTGATCGCCCTCGAGATCACGGCGGCGGCGCTGGAAAAGCGCGCCGGAGCAGCGATCGACTTGCCCGTGAACTCCACGTTGTACTTTCCGAATCTGTCGTTGAGCTCCGCGATGAGCGCGGTGTCGCCGGCCTTGCCGAACGTCGTAACGTCTGCGATCTCGCTCAGCTTCTGCGCTCCCCCGTTGTTGAAGTCAGAGACCAGCTTGTCCTCAACGCGCAGCAGCAGCGGGTCGATCGGAAGCCTGGTCGCGTTGAGCTTGGCCTCGACGGCCCTGCCCAGAGGCTTGAAAGCGAAGGGGTCCGCTTCCTCGAGCTTCGTGTAGTTTTTCGCGATGAGCGCGGCGGCGGCGTCGGAGAGCCCCTGCCAGTTTTTCGACTCGGTCGCGTTGAGGCTCAGGGCGGAGATGTACGCGTCGGTCGAGTCGTGGAGGATCGGGATCGCGTCCATCGCGGCGTCGACGCCGCCCTCTGTTCGTTTTTTTGGGGTGGTGGTGAGTTATTTTTGTCCGTTCTTCTCCGCCGAGACCTCTTGTTGTCTTTCGAAGAACGGAAACAAAACTCTCACCTCGGACGATCATGACAGTGGCGACGAGCTCGGCGAAATGAGAATAATCGGCCTCGTTGTTCCGAATCGCCTGCTCCTCCGCGGCGGAGAGTCCCGCGGCGTTTAAGGAAATAGCGGCCGCGTTCTTCGACGCGGCGAGGGCGAGAGCCGCGGCGAGCAAGAGGAAGAAGCTGTTTTTTTTAAGGGGAAAAAAAGAGGTGGGGCCGGGGTCGGGGTTGAGGGAAGAGAGCAGAGAGCAGAGAGAAGAGAGGGGAGAGTGGGGCCGGGGTTGAGAGGAGAGAAGAGAAGAAGACAGAGAAAAAGTCGACATTTAAAGCCAAATTGCAAAAAGAAAAGAACTTACCGTCGAGGAGCCATTGCGCAGCTTCTCAGAGTTCCAAAGTCTTCAGGTCACGCGCTTGCCGATTTTGCGAGCCTATTCGATTAAGAAGCGAAAAGAGAGTGAGAAAGAGAGAGAGGGGGGCTAGGTTTTTCAGTTACCAATAGTCGCGTCGTCACCACCGCCATGCCCCCCTCCGAGGTTTTCTTTCGATGGGCGCCCAGCGTTTCCGCGCCTCTTCACTCTTCCTCGCCGTCAGCCACGCTGCTGCAAACACGACAAGATCCTTGCGGCGCGGAACAGAAAGGGACGCGGAGCGCCGTGGTGTGCAGGAGAGTGCACTCACGTCTTTTTTTCTCCCTTGAGCAGAAGCAGAGAGACAGAGGTGGGAGCGAGGTGAGGATGAAGGTTCGTCAGGCTGTGTGTGTGTGTGAGAGAGAGTTCTTTTTTCTCTCTCTTTTCTCTCCGCCGTCCGGAGGGAAAGAGAGCCTTTGGAATTTCAAAATCTTGTTTCTTCTATTTGCAATCGCTAGAGCGGCGGATATATATGGAGCGTGAAACCGCGAAAGAGGGGGGCAATGGAGAAGGAGAGAAGAAGAAAAGAGAAGAACGAGAGAGAGAAAATTTAGGAAACTCGTTCTGCATCCGCAGACGAGGCGCCGACCTTCACTTGCTGCTCCTCCTTCTCGTCTCGCTGCTGCTTCTGCTGCCCTCCTGCCGCCTTGGCGAACGCGGAGACCGGCGGCTGCGGGAGGGGCACGGAAGGGCGGCGGCGTGGGTGCGGCGGATGCGGCGGGGGCAGCGGCGACGAGGGCTGCCGCGCTTGGAGCCCCTGCGTCCCCGTCGCCGCTGCGGGCCCTCCGCCGGTCTTCCCTCCTCTCCTCGCGTTCCTCGCCTGCTGCGCCAGCGACGCCGCGCGGCGCAGGGCCAGTGCGTTGCTGGTGCTGTCACCCGAGGAGGAGGCGCGGGGCTGCAGAGAGGGCAGAGCCGAGGACAGCGAGCGGCTCGGCGCCGTCACCGCGGCGGCGGCAAAGGCCGAGACGACGGGCTCCCGCTGCCCTCGCTCCTCCGCCCCCTCCTTCGCCTCCTCCTTCGCCGGCGGGGGCGGCAGGGCCCCGGGAGCCAGCGCCCCGGCCGCGACCGCCGCGGCCAGCCAGGGGTGTTTCAGCGCGCGCGCGGCGCTCAGCCTCGCCGCGGGGTCGACGACGAGCAACGAGGCTACCAGGTCCTTCGCCTCGGCGCTGACCGCGGACCAGACCTCGTCCTCGAAGTCGTCGTACTCTCCGCGGCGGATGAGGCCGAAGAGCTCGGCCTCGCTCTCGGCCCAGAAGGGCTGGTAGCTGGGAGGCGGCCCGGTTTTTGGTTTCGCGTCGGAGGTTTGGAGAGGTTTTTGGAGGGGGGGCGGAGAGAAAGGAGGCATGAGAAAAGGGAGGCAGAGAGAGAGGAGAGGTTGTCTCTTTCGGCATCGAAATCGAAATCGAAAGCCTAAAAGAGCGAGAGCGAGGGCGAGAGCAAGAGCAAGCGCGAGAGGAAAGAAGACGGAGGGACACGAGAAAAAGCTTCTTCGCTCCGCTGATCGCTCCGCTCGAAGGAGAAACCAAGAAGCAGCAAGCAAAAGAAGCGAGAAGAGAAAAAAGCGCCTCACCCCCCGAGCAAGATGAAGACCAGCACGCCGAGCGACCAGCAGTCCGCCTCCGCTCCGTACCGAGGCCCGCCCCTGCCCGCGGCCAGCACCTCGGGGGCGACGTAGGCAGGTGTGCCGCAGACCGTCGCGAGGCCGAAGAGCGGCTGCCGCTGCTGCTGCCGTCCTTCGGCAGTTTCGCCGCCGCCGCCGCCGCCGGCGGGAGCGGCGCCGACCGCCGGCGCCAGCGCGGCGGAGAGCCCAAAGTCCGCGAGCTTGAGCGACCCCAGGTCCCCCGCTGCCCCCAGAAGCACGTTGTCGAGCTTGATGTCCCTGTGGACCACCCCGTGCCTGTGCGCGTGCGCGAGCGCCGCGCAGACCTGCGCCGCCGCGGAGGCCGCCGTCGCCTCGGGGTACGCGCCACCGTCCTGTGAGAGCAGCGCGTCGAGGAGCTCCCCCCCCGGCAGCAGCTCCGTCACGACGACGAAGGCACGCTGGGCGGGGTCGGCGAAGGCGTCGACGAGCTGCACGACGTTCGGGTGGGGGGGCAGGGCGCGGAGGCACGCGACCTCGCGCTCCACCTCTGCGCGCGACGACGGCGGCGGCAGGGTTTTGTGCTCTCCCTCGTCGCCCCCTTTCCCTTTCCCTTTCTTCTTGTCCGGGGAGGGAGAAGCGGCGGGGAGCGGGGAGGGAAAGCTCTCGTCATCGGGGGGCATCGGAATCACCTTGGCCGCGAAGCGTGCGCCGTCGCGGAGCCTCGTCGCCTCCCGCACGATCGAGAAGCCGCCCGAGCCCAGGGTCCTCCCGAGGCGGTACGCGAGCGGGCCCTCCGTCGGCGGGGGCGGGGCGGCGGCGGGGGCCTCCTCCCTCTTCCCGCCGCCTTGCTCCCGCCCTTTGGGCGGCGGCGCCTCCTCCGTCTCCTCCTCTCTGACGCTCTCCGAGGAGTAGCGGAAGGCGAGCCCGGAGCGCCTGCGCATCCGCGGCGGGGAGAGGGAGGCCGGCGCGAGCTGGTCCGGGTCGGAGGGCGCGACGGCCGCTGTCGGTCGGGAGACGGTGCAGCCCATTGTCAGAGGAGGCGCAAGGGTTTTTTCTTCCTATTTGACGGAGGTCTGTGTCTGATAATGAACGCGGTCCCGTCTCGCTGCGCTCTGCCTGCTTTTTATGTTTTAGGTGGGAGAGAGATGAAGAGGGCGCGCCGAGGGAGGGGTGTGGCGGAGAGAGGAGTTTTTTTTCCTTTTGCTTTTAGAGAGTCGCGTTCGCCGAGGTATTTTCTTTCCCTCGTTTTCACGCAAGGCAGCGGGACTCTGCTGCTGCTCTCTTTCTCTCTCTCTCTGACGAATGTAGACAATTCTGCGTGCGCGTCAGCGAGAAAGTGTGGATTTCGAGGGCTCTAAAAGCCTCTAGAGCTCGATTCCAGTTCGAGGCTCACGGAAGCAAGCATTGAAGCCATGCGTCCCAAAGGCGACAATCTTTGCTCTCGCTCCGCGGTCTCTTTCGCGCCCAGGTTTCGAGCATTTGGAAGAGGGGTCTTTCACAAGCGAGGGGTCCACTGCGATGAATCAGCACGTACCAATTGGAAAATGCAAGAGTGCTCGGCGAGTTGAGAGAGGGCGCCAAAAAAAAGACTCGAAACCGAAGTAGCTTTGTCCGAAGGTGAGGGGAGGAATGAGTGAGCTCCACTTTTTTCCCCCTCAAGCCAGCTCGACAAGGAATCTTCGACGACAAACGCTTCTGGCATCTCGGGGAAAACAGACGCCCTCGACACCTCGACACCGTTCGTTTCCTCCCTTCTCTCCCCGCTCGCGAGCAGCGTTGACGATTCCTCTGGGGCCCAAATCGGCGGAAGAGAAAAGGCGCGCTCGCGCGTGTGTCGAGAGCGCACGGAAAGAAGAAACTTTCTAATTTTTTTCGTCTCTCTCCCTTGGTTCAATGGCGTCGTCCGATGATCGAGCGGCCGGCTCGTCGCCCCCTCCTCCTCCTCCAGACTACGCTGCCGCTGACGAGGAGGTCTCCCGGGCAGCAGCAGCAGCATCAGCTGGAGAAGCTCTGGCCCCGGCGACGTCGGCGGACGCCAACGCCTTCGCGCCGCTCCTCCGCTGGTGGCTCCCGGCGTCGGCGTCGGGCCTCGACAACATCGGCGGCGACGGTGAGATCATCATGGGCGACGGCGCATCGACGCCGCCGCCGCGCGGGCACCAGTCTTCACTCCTCGGCAACAACGACGACGAGGCGGGCGGCGGCTTCGGGGAGCACTACCGGCCGCCGACCAGGGCCGCCGCGGCGGCTGCGGCGGCGGCCCGCAGGTACACGTCTTCGCTGCCGACGCCGGCGAGTGCGACCTCCTACCAGCAGTTTCAGCAGCCCCCTCCCCCGCTCCCGCCCCCGCCCCCGCCTCCGCAGCAGCCGGCCGCGGCCTCGCTCGAGGCCCCGGCGCCCTTCCCGCACCCTTCCAACGGCTTCGCCGAGTCGGCGTACCTGACCCTGATCCCCCTGAGCGACGCGAGGCTCCGCCCGCGGCGCCCCCTCCGCGCGCTCGCCGCCGCCGCCGCCGCCTTCTCCTTCGTCCTGGCGGCGCTCGCCTTCCTCGCCGCGCCGCGCGGCGTCGCCCTGACGGCGGTCGACGTCCGCGCCCGGAGCTTGGAGTGGAACGCCACCAGCGGCACCTACTCGCTGGCGCTCGACGCCGCGCTGCGGCTCGACAACCCCAACTACCTGCCGGCGCGCGTCGTGGGGCGCCTCGACGTCTTCTTCTACGGCGGCCGCGCGGGGGGGGCCGACGTCGGGCCGGCGACGCTGCCGGCGCGGAGCTCGGCCCAGGAGGTCCACGCGCGGATCGACGCGAGCAACGTCGGGGCGAAGTACAAGCTCAAGATCCTCTCGGACTGCGCCGCCTTTCCCAGGCAGCTGGTCTTTTTCGTCCGCGGCTCGGTGCGGGCGAGGACGGGCGGGAGGCTTTCGTTCTTCTTCGGGGGGGCGCAGGACGCCCGTGCTGTGGACTCGTACTTCGTGGTGCCGTGCTTCCAGCAGTCCCGCCCTTCCCCTTTCCCCCTCCGGAGCGCGGAGGAGGAGGAGGAGACGGGCAGGCGAGAAGAGTTTGGTTGAGAAGGAGAAGAGTAAGAAGAAAGAATGATTTCTTCTTGTGTAAAATTAGCAACTTTTTATCTTTTTTGTTTTGCTTTTCTTTTCTAAACTCTTGTTTTCTTTCGCACTTGAACACAAAGGACGAGAGGCAGCGCCAAAGGGGGCGAGCGAGAGAGATAGAAGCCTCTGTCTGAGCTCGCGCTTCGCCGCTGCTCCCTCTCTTTGGTGTTATTTGTTTTTGTTTTTGTCTTTGTTTTTTCTCCTCTCTCTTTCTCCAAAAACTCTTTCTCTTCTT
>Ga0114918_10004651_pt1 | contig 11877 bp, 6 predicted proteins | sample LantaG_FD_87015 | JGI IMG/M metagenome (GOLD analysis project Ga0114918, IMG submission 87015) | Deep subsurface microbial communities from Baltic Sea to uncover new lineages of life (NeLLi) - Landsort_02402 metaG | ecosystem: Environmental > Aquatic > Marine > Oceanic > Sediment | place: Baltic... | reverse complement strand
CCAGGAACAACGGCAAGCCGTGGCCGAACCTGCTGTCCGTATCTTCACCCAGCAGATGGAAAGTCGTCGAAGGCTCCGGGGTGATGTGGATCGGTACGGGCGGAAGGTCGAGGAGTTCGCCCCCGTAGCGGAGCAGGCCAAGACGGAGCGTGAGCAGGCGCAAACGAAGGTCGAACAACTCAAGGAATCCCTGTCTGGCCGCATGACACCAGGGAAGGTGATGCAGGCGCGCTCGGCACTTGGCACCTCCACCCTTAACCCAGCAAAACTCCGAAAGATGGCCAAGGAGGCTGTTCCTGGCGCAGAGGAGGACTTGCAGAAGGCGCGCGAGACCGAGGATCTGACGAATAGCGAACTCGCGGCGCGAACGAAGATCCTGGAGACCAAGAAGGGCGAGTATGAGGCAATGGACAAAGCCGCTCGCTCGTCGGTCAAGGATCTCAAAACCGTTCGGGAGCGCGTCAAGGAGTTCGACGTTGAGATCAAGAAAACCGAGAAGCAGCAAAAGATCCAGGCCGACATCGTGGAGGGTGAGCGAAATCGGCGCAAGGAGCTGCGGAAGCAAATCGTCGATTCGGAAGAAAACCTGAAGACCGAAGAGAAACGGAAGACGGTCGTCGAAAAAACCCTTTCGCTTGGTCGTCGGCGAATGGAGGAGGAGCGCCGCTCTCGCGTCCGCGAAACCCCGACACTTGGACTCCTGGAAGCAGCCTCGGAAATGAACATCCCAGGAGTCTCGCAGGCTGCAACCGTTGCCAAATACGCGCGCAGGAGCGCGGCGGCAGCGGAGCCCGAAACCCCACCGCAGGGTCTTGGCGGGCAAATCATGGCTGGCCTTGGGCGAGGAGCCGGGCTCATGAAGGGTGGCCTCATTGGCGCAGGGCTGGTTGCCGGTGGCTACGGGATGCTTCAGGGATACCGGATGAAGCAGATGGCTCCAGGAATCGCCGAGCAGCGTGTGAGGCTCGCTGGCGCAGCTCCAGGCCAAGGGGCGATGGTCAGAGACATGCAGCAGCGCGGCGGCGCAGGGCTCGGGTATGGGGTTGAGGAAAACCTCTCCGACATGCTTGCCATCACGAAATCGGTGGGCTCTCGCGGGATTTCGCAATTGCCGGAGGTGTCGAAAACGGCACGGGCCCTCGGAATGGAGCGTGGGGAGATAATCCAGTCAGCCGGTGGGCTCATGCGCGCCGGTGGCGCAGCTCCCTCCGAAGCCCTCGGGGCGACCAAGAAGATCATGACTGAAGCCGTGGCGGCTGGCTTGGACCGCGCCATGATCACCGAGTTCACCCAGCAGGTGATCGGGATTCAGGAGCAACTCCTGACCCTGACCGGCAAGAACAACGCTCAGGAGGTTGCGCGCGCGCTGGGGTCATTCATTCGGGTGTTGGGCGAGGGGAAAGAGTCCTTCATGCGCGGACCTGAGATGGCGGGAATCCGGGGTCTCGACACTCTGATGCGCGGATCTGCAAGACAGGCCGGAGGACTCCCAGCCGGATTCATGATGCGAGCATTTCAGCAGGAGGGGCAGAATCCCCTTGATCAGTACACCCGAACTCGGCAGGTGATGGAGCGCGGCATTTTCAGTGGCAGCGCCGAGGATTCTGTCAAGAATATCAAGGGGATTTTTAGCCAGGCCGAAACCGAATTTGGTGGCCCACAGATGGCCGAAGTGAATCTCGCTGACATGACCGGCATGACCATCGATCAGATTCGCGCAACCAAGGATCTTATGGCCAAGATCGACAAGCAGGGACTCACCCCTGAAGCAGCGGAAGAGCTGAAGGGGCTCCAGGAGGTCATGAAGGATCCGATGACCCAGCTTCTCGATGCGACCAAGGAGCAGGGAAGGATTCTGGCGTCCGGTGTGGACAAAATGGTGGGTGGGCTCACCAAGGTCCAGGAAATCGAAAACACCCTTACTCAAAAGGCAGTCGAAGGACTCGACAATGTGGCGAGCATGTTCGGCATGGGTTCCAAAGAGCAGATTGGAGCAATCAAGGACTTCAAGGATGCAGTCATTCCGTACCTTGGGCTTCTTGGTGGGCTCCAGGCAATTCAGGCGCTAGGAAAAGGAGGCGCGCTGGAAGGAGCTCTCGGTGGCGGCGGCGCGGCTGCGGGAGCGGGGAAGCTCGGGAAACTCGGAAAGGCTGGAAAGTTTCTCGGGAAGATGGCTGGGCCATTGGCGATGGGAATGAACACGCTAGATGCGGTCAACCTGATGTCCATGAACGACGAGGACCAAGCGAAATACCTGGACGAATGGACGAGTCAGCAGAAGAAGAAGGGTGTTGCTGGGCAGGCTCTCGAAGGTTTTTTGAATCCAGTCGATTCGATAGCGGCCATGGGTAGAGAAATCAACAAAGATGATTGGGGCGGGGAGCCGACATCATTCACGATAAATGGTCGGAAAATGACCAAGCAGCAGGTTTGGAACGAGGCCAACCCAACAGACGCTCGATCCGGAGATCGTAGCGTAGGCGGGAACAGGATGCGTTCCAACTATGTGGCACCAACTAAAGAGATGGAGTCACCAAAATTCCTCCCCCCAAGCGAGGATATCAGGAGCATCCCCCGCGCCCCACTCGTCATCGAGCCGGAGCGAGACAGGTATCCTCAGTCAATTGCACCCACCCCACCCCAGCAAAAGCCGGTGACTTCGAGCGACCGGAACGAGAGAAAGTCGGACGAGGAAATGAAGCAAGTCATGAAGGAGCACGCCAAGGCTCTGCATGAAAATACCGCCGCCCTGAAGTCAAGGACGTATCACGTTTCTTCTGGTAGTTTGAGGAGATAACATGCCGACAGTAAACGAAAGCTACGTCGTAAATCAGGTGCCAGGGTGCGCGATCAAGCTGTACAAGAATGACGGGACAGAAAAGACTGAGATCTTCTATTTCAGCATACAGAATTGCAGAGCAGAAAGATCCACTACTGATGTGAATGGGGCCTTTCAATTCACACTCATTCCGGATCGAGTGTATGACGAAATAATTTCACCCGATGACTTCGTTAGAATCTTTATGGGAGATGATGTTGTTCAGTCAAAAATCCCTGGTGGTGGATTCAATATATCGTCCGGCAAGCTGGGCGTTTCCCTGGATGCCAGAAAAGCCAAAGTCGACGCCAAAAACTCAGTGATAGAAGTTCCTTTTGGGAGTGGTAAGGCAAAAAACTCATACCTGATCATGTACGAGAGATTCTTTGGCAAGGTTGACCGCGTGCAGCGAATGGAACAGGCAACCCCAAACGGAACCATCACCTCGTTCGTTGTCTCTGGGAGATCGTTTGCCTCAATACTTCAGGACATCACCCTTTACTACAACGAACATATTGTCGGATTGAACACGCTAAACCTCTTCAGAGGCATAAGTGAAGCATCGTTAACCACGGTCGATCCGAGTACCTTGCTGAAGTCAATTATCTCTTTGGTTCTTACTATAATACCATTTCCACAATGGCAAATACCAAAATCACTGATTGATGATTTCGATTCTGATGCAGTCAGATCCCAGAGAGAGCAAGCAAAAGAATTTCTCAAGAAATACGAAGAAGACGTGAAAACCGCACAGGAAGCCAAACCTTATGGTGGAAATCAAGAAAACTTTCTGTCAAAAATGCGGAAGCTAATGAGTGAAGCGGGATCGAATGGGTACGGAGCCTATTCAATTCTTAGTCTTGGCGGGTTTGCTCCTACGGCAGGGAAGAATTTCAATAGATCTTGGTCGAATAGTGAGGCGCAAACCACGGGATTGTTGACTTTGCTGAAGTCTCTATCGAATGATCTATTGAATGAGTTTTGGTTCGACATGTGTCCATACGGTAAGCCTAATGGCGGAAATGCCGCCGACAACCCATTGATGCCAACGCTGGTGATGCGGCAGAGGCCATACGATATCAGCAACGCTATGCTAAATCAGGTGAGCAAATACCTCGAAGGACCAGCCGAAACCCTGAAGGAGACATTCCCTAGAGAGGAGATAACTCAAGACGGAAAGTACGTCTCCCTTTCTCTTCATGAAATGACCAAGGGAGCTTTCGCGATATCAGGCCCGGTGAGTAAAACTGACTTCGCCTATGCGATAGAAAAAGCGAACCCGAAGCAAAAAATAGAGTACACCTCAGCAACCCCATCGGTCCTGTCGTATGAGGTTGGCTTATCAGGGCATGATCGACAAAACTCTTTCTACGTCGCCCCTATTTTGTCAAATCCGGCAATGCAAATGACTCACAAGCTATTCGCAGCAGAGAACGCCATTAATGTTGACCTCGATAGTGTGAAGCGATATGGATTCAGATTCTTTGAAGGCTCTACTCCGTATGTGCAAAACCCGTCGAGCGCGTCCGAGGCAAAGGACGGTAGTCACATCGATCTGGTCAAGAAGTTCACGAAGGCGGTGGGAAATTGGTACTACCTGAATCCGTGGTTGCTCAATGGGACCATTGTCTGTAGATTCCTTCCCCAGGCTAGAATTGGAGTTCCTTGCTACTATGTGAACACCGTATCGAAGCCGGGAAGCCCACCACCGCGAGTCGAACTCTTCTACGTCCAGTCCGTTTCTGACGAGTACACAATCGGTCAACCACTGAAAACAACTCTCCAAGTAATTCGCGGTATCAGGTACGATATAAGTGGGAACACGAAGCAAGTCAGCGGGGGTCCGTTTAGGGATCCCTTCTCCCAGAACGCATGAGGTTGAAATGGATCAGCTTTCCGACGGGACGATCATTCAGGGTGGGTTGAGGCATAGGACCCCAGGAAACCCGGACTACATGCCATTCCCGGTTCTCGGAATAGTCGTCAACGTCTATCACCTCGATGACAAGGATAATATCCAGGGTGATGCCGTTCTCTGCGATATCCACATCCCAGAATTTGGGTTCGATTTGTTTCGAGTTCCTCACACATACGGAAAATCGAGTCACGACAACTTCATCGACTACCGCCCAAGGCCAACCACCAAGAAGGTCACTCCGAAGGGTGAGGAGCCAGATCCCTTGGACGATGTGAGGCTCGATCCCACCAAGGTTGACGGAGATATGGTGCTGGTGGCTTTCATCAATGGCGTTGTCCACCAGCCAATCATCATCGCGTCGCTTGGTAGCGTTCACTCTGGACAGAATGGCCTTTGCCCATACCCACGAAAAGGGAAGGAGGGAGGGGATCACGCCAGGGTTCGCATGAAGGGTCTGGATGGTGAGGTCGATAAGGACGGGAACCTCACAATCAAAAGCACAAAAACACTGGAAAAAATCAATCCTAACAAAAAGGTATTGATTCAGCTCGCGGTGGAGCAAGACGATCCAGATGTCCCGGAATCTCAAAAACAGAGCATAGAAATTGAGATTGACAACTCCGAGGGCTCCCCGAAGGTCAGGGCAACCGTCGTCGAAAACACCGGCGATCAGAAGAAGCAAGAGATTCTTCTCGATGCTGCGGCACAAACTACCACCATCACGGCGGAGCACTCGGATGGCGTCAACGAGTTGATATTGTCTCCAGCAGGCATGAACATGAATATCAAGGGAAGCGTGGTGATGGCCATCGACGGCGATGCTTCCGTTTCTGCCACCGGGAAGGCGACAATCCAGGCTGACGGAGATGTGGACATTGAGTCTGGGGGAACGGCGACGGTCAAGGCTGCAACGAAGGCTGTGGTCGATTGTGCAGACATTGAGCTAGGTAAGGGGGCGACGGAGGCTGTAATCAAGGGCGACGCTTTCAAGCAGTTCTTCGATCAGCACCTCCACATCAGTCCAGTCGGGAACACGAGCCCCCCGATTCAGCCCATGGATGTCCCGCCCAATACGCACCTGAGCAATGTGAGCAAGACGAAGTGAGGTGACTGATGCCGCTTACTGGAAGTGACGCAATACTGAAGGCAACACTGAAGGCAACTATTCAGAGTGGGCTTGACGCCGAGTTCGGCACCGATCACGGCTTCGCTGCTAACCATGAGAAGATGGCTAATGTCATTTCAGACATCGCGGCTGACATCATCTCGCATATTACAGCAAACGCACTCATCGCCGGGTCCGGTACAACTGCTGTAGCTAGTGGTTCTTCGGCTGGCGTTTGGCCAACGACGGTCACTACTGGGACCATCTCATGATGACTGGAGGTCGATATGAGCTTTGCTGATTTTGGCGCGGATGTTGCAGACCAGCTTGGTCTTACCGATTTGGTGGCTGGGCTTGTTCCTGGCAAGCAAACCAAAATGGAAAAACTCCATGAGCAGGAAGAGGATTTCAAGCAATTTCCGACTCGCGGGATCGACGAGTCACGCTGGAATGGATTGCTGAACTTTGACGAGAATTACGCCCTTCTCCTGTTTTACAAAGGGGATATGATTCGTATTCCATTTCTCCTGGCCCCACAGAGAGAAGTCATCATTGAGCCGCACGCCGCAACCGTCACCATGGGGCAAGGCGGTGGAAAGATCGTGCAGAGCGAAGGTGCTCCGCAGAAAGAGATTCAGATTCAGGGAACCTTCGGTTTGTATCCAAACAAAGCTGGAAGGAGTTCTGGTACTGGATCTGGTTTCGAGGCTTTCAATCACATTAAGGGAATTTTTCGCCGGTACTGCTACCTGAAAAGGTATGGGAACGTCGGTGATGATCTGAGCTTGGTTTACGTGTCTCCGAAGCGACAAGAGGCTTGGGTAGTTGAGCCGAAGCAATTCTGGTCGGAAGATGCTATTGAGCACAGATTCAACTTTACATACAACATGACTTTTGATGCGCTATATCCGTATGACGGAAGGGGATCTAAGAGCATAACTGAACAGGGATTCGATATGATTCCCTTTTTCAATGACTTCTCAAACTTAGCTCAGATGCTTTCGGAAAGCGTTGATCGATTAGTCTCAGTAATAGCGAATATCGCAGCACTAGTCGATAACGTGGTCGATACGGCACTGAAGCCGCTCCTAAAGATCGCAAATGCCGTAGCCGATATAGTCAACTATCAGGAGACTTTCCTAGATGGTGTATCTCGGGACTTCATGAAGAACACAAGAAGAACGCTAAGAAATATATCGTTCGAGCTTGAAAGGCTCGGGGCGCAGGAGCTTGCTGATAAGGTTCGAGATGCAGAACACGATCTAGCAAAGCACTTGGTTCAGCCAAATTTGTTCGATGCAACATCGGTTGCTCACTCTGAAGCGGTCAATGAGACTTGGCAAGCGAACCTGAATAAGTACACCGCACCCGATGGGACTCTAGTGGATCAGACTGACGCTGAGGATGGTGGCGCGGTTGCGACAAGACCATCAATTACGGAAACTCTCGGCTCTGTTCGTGACTTACTGGATAAGTACAAGTCATCATGGAAATCAGGGATTGATGTCGACACGATCGTCAAGCAACTCGAAAGCGATATTCAAACAGGACTTGATAGAGTGACGTTTGATCGGGATGGATCTCGCCCGAGCCCGAAACCGGGAACCGCATCAAGATCCGCCTTGGAGAGAGAGGATAACGTCCTCACTGTCCAAACCCCAGGAAACTCCGCTTTGAGCGACAGACCAAACTTTGCAATATCGAACACAGCTATCCCTCTTGCGGACGCGGCTGGCTTGGTTCCGCCTTCATTCAGGGAAACATTGTCGGCGCAAGTCTTCAGTGCGGAGATCAATCAAACAATCAGGGCACTAGATCCTACCGTGGTCGACTACCGGGTTGGCAAGATCTCTTCAAGTGACTCAATACAGACATTATCGGCAAGGCTGTTGGGAGATCCTGGAAGGTACATGGAGCTTGTTCTTCTCAATAATCTCGAATATCCGTATGTGGCGAGCGCGGATTATATCATAGCAAATGACTTGAGCAATATTCTGGCATATGGAGCTGACATCATATACCCGACTCCAAAGGTGACAACGGAAATCGTGCCGACTCGTGTTTGGCGAAACGAAAATGATGTCTCCGTAAGGCTCTCAGCCAAGGAACGCGCACTAGGAAATGACATACTCCTCCAGGGTGGCGACATATCTTGGACATCAAACGATCTTCGTTTGGCATATGGAGCTGAAAACCTCCAGCAATACCTTTCAAACATGCTCCTCATAAAGAGGAGTCGCTGGAGAAGGGCACAAAGCAAAGGCTTGAGCGACTATCATGGAATCAGTCGCGACATTTCCAGGCCGATACTTGAGGCAGAGATTTCCGAGTTGTTTGCTGACGACAAGCGAATATCAGGAACGAGAGTTCTTGATGTAAGAAAAGAGGGTCATGTGCTCCTTGTTGTCGTGGCGGTTATTGTCAGGAACTATGATGATCCGATCATCGTGACACAGAGGGTTTGATATGCCTGCATTTACTCCGCGCTCACGCGCTGAAATATACTCTTCGATGGTGTCATCAGTCCTCGCTGATGCACCGCTTACCAGCTCCGAGCTTGGGGAGGTTGTCGACAATCTCGTGTTCTCAGTTTCGGATCAGATTCATGAATTACACAGGGAAGTGTACAACGCCCTCGCGCTAATCAATGACAACACGAAAACAGGCAGACAGCTAGATAAGGCGGTTAGTGAATACCCGGATATGCCCCCTAGATTTGACCCGGTGTACGCTACCGCTATACAAACAGTTTTCGATCCAACAATCACCAAGGTATCGACACAGATAGCAACGGGCGGGGCTGTGGCGACGAACCAATTCCTGAACGCTGACGACACCTCCGGCTTTCCTTCGTCTGGAACCTTGATTGTTGGAAATCGCGGTGAGGCGAACTTTGAGTATGTTACCTATACGGCGAAAACTCCAACCCAGTTCTCGCCGACATCACCACTTCTGTTCGATCATGCTGCTGATGAGTCTGTCGTTCTCGCTACTGTTGGTGATAGATCTTTCGCTGGCCCGTTTACCGTATCGACTCAGGCATCTCCGAATGTACCGAAAAAGATCTACAGCAGTACGTCATCGTTGGTGATATATGACGGAGAGTCTGAGGGATACATGAACATCCAGGCCGCCGAATCCGGCACCGTCGGCAACACTCCTAGCAATACAATCGTTGAGTTCGTCGGTACGGCACCATTCTCTGGGGCCACGACTTCAAATGGTGACGCGATCAGGAATGGGCAGGAGCGCGAAACCGATGGCGAGCTTAGGGCGAGACTCAGGAGGCACCGTCAGTCCCTCAGCTCGGCCAACATTGACGCTGTGTATGAGAAGGTACTTGAGGCGAGGGTTAATGACCAAAGAGTCGTATTCGCTCAGGTAGTGGAGGATCCTCTCCCAACTCTTCCCTCTATCATTTACATTGACGATGGGGCGGCGTTTGTTCCTACCTCCACCTCAATCACATCCCCAATCGTACTAGTGGACTCAGCCATAGGTGGCGAGGACCACTTCTTCGTTCCGAGGGAAAACACCCCGATAGTGACAACACCGCTCGAAAATTCAGCCTACGTTTTCAGTGGAATCACGATAGAAAAGAACGGAACCCCCATGACGCAAGGTGTCGATCCGGACCAGTATCAGGTACAGCCTGATTATGGGCTCGTGCGATTGAATACACCTCTTTCGGTCTCCGATCATTTGGAAATAACCGCGCTCACCTACTTCACTGGGCTGATCAATGAGGTAAACAAGCAGGTGTATGGCGACAGGGCGGACAGAGAGACGTACCCTGGAGCTAGTGGCTTGGGGGCGTGGCTGCAAACGAGAACTCCGGATGTTTACTATGTCAGCATTGATGGAAATATCATCCTCGATGGTACGAGGACTCAAAGCGATATTCTGATAGAGATTCGCCAAAATCTGCTGAATTATGTCAATGGGCTCGGGATTGGTGGGAGTGTTGTCAGATCTCGATTGATCGCTCTTTGTCATGTCCGAGGAGTCAAAAGCGTGGTAATCACCGCTCCTAGTGCGGACATCGTGATTTCTGATGGTGAACTGTCCAGACTCGAAGTCGGGAACATCAACATCACTTAATGGGGGATGCTATGGTTGACTTCGTTGACAAGAAGCAGGAGTTGAGGCGGTACTTCCCTCGCCCAGCTTACAAGCTGGAGGATCAGAAAGGTCTGGCGATCTTGCTGGACATTATTGGTAATGAGCTGAATATCGCATCGGAGGATATCGAGGCTGCAAAGCAGCAATTTCAGCTTGCTAGTGCGGTATCGACATACCTCGCCATTCATGGGCAGAATCTCGACGTTTACAAGCCACGCGGCTCGCGAATGACTGACGTTTCATATCGAAACCTCATCAAGGTAATAGCGAATGGGAAGAAGAACGCCGAGCTAGTATTTGAACGACTGTTGCAGATCTTCTTTGGTGTCAAGGTTTTCGACAGGCAGTATGCTGATGTGTACACATACAGGCCAAATGAAATTGTGGTAAGGATATCCAGAACTGCAATGATCATCGCGAGCAGTCGTGACTTGTATGGAACTACATACATGCACAGAACGAATGACGTTCCATACGACGGCGGCGCGTACACCCCATGGCAATCAACAATCTCAGCGACAATTCCCATTGGTAGCACTACCTTGGTCATGTCCTCTGTTCCCGCAGGATGCCCGGAAACGGGAATCGTCGAAGTGGGAGACCCGTCGGACGATCAGTATGAGATCAAGGGATACACCCGAGTCGGGAACGTGATGACTTTGCAGAGTCCGACATATTTTCAGTTCCTCGCAGGGAAGCCCCTGACTGGACCGGAAAGGCCGGACAACTACCCAAGCGGGTATCTCTACGACAGCTTCAAGTCTGCGGCTATTTTTGGAAGCTATTCGGCAGGGGAGACTGAAATCAACATCTCAGGGGAGACTCCCGATTTCCCCAGCGAAGGGGTTGCTTACATTGGATCGTTTGATGGCGGTCTCCTGGAGGCTAAGGCTTTCAGTCTCGCGGGAGGAGTGATGACCCTGGAAGGTGCGCTCGTCAATCCGCATACGTCAGGCGAGCCTATCGCCATACCAGTCATCAACAGAAAGATCAACACTACCCTCACCTCACCAATCAGCGCCGGAGCCAGTCTTTCCGAGATCGACGTGTTCAATGCGGCTGACTTTCCGGTGGGACAGGGGGCGATAAAGATCAACAAGAGTTTCAACAATGAGGAGATCATTCCCTGCCGAGGGCGCGCCATTGGAAACAACCAGATCCTATATGTTGACCCTGGCTACGTTTTCAAGAATGATCATGGTGCAGGGGAGCAGGTTCAACTCATGGCTCTGAAGACTGATGTCACCAGAACGGGAGAGGATTGGCCCTTCTACCTCGTGGATTCGGATGACCTACGGGATCAATTCCTGAGCATCCTTCAGCGGGTAAAGGTCACAGGATTCAAGATGAAGATTGATTTCGTGGGGTAGCAAAATGGGTATTCTTGATCGGTACAATATCAACTTCGAGGGAAACGAGCGGGTGAACCTGCCGGACTTCGTAGCCCTCCGGGACCGTCTCCTTTCTGACTTTCGTTTCATGGTCCAAACCTTCATTGACGGCGGCGGGGCTCGCATCGGGCAGCTCTACCAGGAGGGGACTCATGCTGGGTTGACCTTCAAGATCCGCAGGGATGTTGAAAGGCGATTCCATGACAAGAATTTCGAGTTCTTGTTCATGAACGCCGTCACCTCTGGGTATGCGTTCTTCGATGTCCCCCTCGCCCCCAGCACCACGAACTATGTGGCTGTCCGAATAACCCAACGCAAAGACGATCTTCAGACTCGGCCATTCTGGGATACCGACCTCGGGGTTGCTGGCGAGGAGTTCTTCGACGATATCAACGTCAAAATTCTCATGGAGGAGGAGTTCACCTCGGACACGTCGCCGCTCGACGAAAACGACGGATGGGAGCCTCTCTTTACGGTCGTGACTGACTCCACCAGCATAACGAACGTCACCCCGACGCAGGAT
>Ga0114918_10004649_pt1 | contig 11881 bp, 11 predicted proteins | sample LantaG_FD_87015 | JGI IMG/M metagenome (GOLD analysis project Ga0114918, IMG submission 87015) | Deep subsurface microbial communities from Baltic Sea to uncover new lineages of life (NeLLi) - Landsort_02402 metaG | ecosystem: Environmental > Aquatic > Marine > Oceanic > Sediment | place... | reverse complement strand
AGCTGAGTTTGTTTTTTCCACGTCTTTTCCATACCGTTACGCCCGCCGTGGGCGTGGTTTCCCCATTCACTATTACTACCTTCCACCCGTTTGCTCTGCAGAGCTCTAGTCTGTTATTGTACCCTCCTTCAAGTTGCCCTCCTCCTTCATCCACGAAGTCGCGAATGATAGGGTTACGTTTGCCCTGCAGCCACCGTCTCGCACGACCATATGCTTGGGTGGTCTCTTTTTTTGAGCTAGCTGGAGTCACGTAGTGTAAGCAGTCAATGAGCGGGAGGTTGACCAATTGGTTAAGCACAGCTCCAGCAAACAGTATTTGTACTTTTCCTTCGCGTACTTCTCGATAGATCATTTTCCTTACGCTTTTCTTAACCTTCCCATCTACATACCTTACGCTGTACCCTTCTTGCCCAAGCATCCTATAGAGTGTTTTCGCGATTTCTACACGTTTAGGTGCTATGCAAGCGATGAAGCGCTTGTCGTCGGCATCCCTGTGTAGGTAGTCCTTGATTACCTCGTAGCGGTCTTCATCCTCAACCAAGTGGTTTAGAATCACTTTGAACTGGTAGTGCGGTGGGTAGTTTTTTGTGTACTGCCATACCGGACACTCTGTTCCGGTAAATATGAAGTGCACGGTGGGAGGCATTTGATGTGCCTTTTCTTTGGCCACCACTGGGCCCACCATGTCGAATAATAGATGGTGGCGTTGATCTTTTCTCTCCGTTGTCGCAGTAAGTCCAATAAGTGCAAACGGATTAAATGATTGCACCACTTTTGCGTACTGTGGAGCACCGAAGTCATGTACCTCATCTAGGAGTAAAAGTCCAAAATAACTTCGGTGCATCCGTAACCAGCGTCTACCCTTTGGATGCAGGAAGGCTTGTACAGTGGAGATCGTAATTGGGTATGGGGGTTTCTTAGCATTGAACGACCCCATGATCTCTATCTTGTGCTTTTCTTCTAGATCGTTAATGTTGGTGTGCAGTCTGATTTCTTCCGCCCACTGCTCTATGCCATCTATCTGTTTGCTCATAATGAGGGTGTTCATGCCCATGGCGCAAAGAGTCCCGATTCCAACGATGGTCTTACCGCTTCCAGTGTCGCCCTCTACTATGCCATATCCACGCTGTATATACTCATCTATGCAGCGCTTCTGATCCTTCCATCGGGCGTCCTCCATCCTGCTGTCCAGAATAGTTAATGGGTAACCCAAAGGAGCGATTGGGCGTAGATCACGATAACCACGTTTCAAATACTTTTGAATCTTCTCGTGGTTTCCGCGCGGCAAGGAGATGAAGTTGTTACCGTTTGGTCTAAATACTTCGTGGTATGTACGAAGAGCGTGCGTGATGACCTTCTTCTGCCTGTTTGTGTCCCCCTGTTCATTAGTGACTACAGCGCCCAGTTCATCTTCTTCTAGTTCGTAGACATTCTCTTTCCACTCGTAATACCAGTCGAGAAGGTCTTTCTCTCGTATTAGATGTTCAGGAATTAGCAGTCTGTTTGATAGGGTAATGTTGCTGTGATTTTTCATCGGTTGGATAATTTATCGTATGTTTTCCATTTCAGCATACTTCTCTAATATGTAAGGAATAACCTTTGGGTCAATGCCCCCACCTTGTGGGTCTCTTACTGGACTGTATGTTTGCGCATTGCGCGACCATAAGAGCATCTCACGAATAGAGAACTTATCATTAGCCGGTTCAAGGTCGCAGTTAATGCGTACGATACACAGTTTTTGTACTACCACTACGATAGCATCCCAGTTTATCACACTTCCATTCCTCTTGACACCACTTCTGCTGAAAACTACGTGCAGATTATTTTTAGCGTAGTCTGGAACCAGCCTGTATACGTCATCAGGTTTTGGGTCTTGTCCAAATATCGGTGCTATCATCATTGCGATCGGTATGACGTACCGGCGCTCATATCCCGCTAGTAGGTCTGTCTGTCTTGTTGGGATATCAACCTTGTAGAAAATAGCATCTTTAGGTAGTTCAAGGATAGGGAATCCTTTTGGTGGACCATACTCAGTTCCGGGAGCCATATTTTTTTCTGTAGCATACGTTCTCATTTCCGACGTTATGCCTTGATTTTCATTTGCCATGTATCTAGCTCTCTTCCTGCACTGGACGGATGCGAATCTCTTTGATCTTGTTTACTACATGACCGTCTACGTCTCTAATGTCTTCATCCTCGTATCCAAAGGAGGTGTATAGATCATTTTTGCTCGCGCCGATCACAGAGATGTCACCATAGAATGCTGCACTCCTTTGCCCCTTCTCAAACTCTTTCATCAGTACTTCGTTATCGGAGATGCCTATCGATTTTATTCTCCATCCACCGAAGCCAGTCTGGTCAATATCCCAGGCTACTACTAAAAGGTGTCCAGGTAATCCAGCAAGTACAAACGCTTGTTTTTCTTCTGGGTTGAATCTTATCAGGTTCGCTTCAGTTCCACCAAATTTTATCTCTATTGGTGGGCAGTCCTTACTCTTTGTCATCGGTAACCTGCTCAGCCAACTTATCCATTAATTTTTGCTGCTGTTCCCTTACTTTTGCTGCGCGTGCTTTCAGCTCTTCTGTGAACGTATCATCCACGTGCTTCTCCCACGCGATCCTATCTATCCAGGCATGCTGGAAGCTTTCGTTTAGGAGTCCTTCGTGTTTAAATATATGTGCAGTAAAATTCTTACCCGACCTAGATTGCTTGATTACCAGGATCGGAGATACTTTACCACCTAGGAACGGTCCCGTAGGGGCGTCTGTTACCCCTGTTTCTAGGTAGAAGTTTGGAAAGTCTTTCACATCGATTCCAAAACTGTTCTTGAAATCTTTGATGGTTGCTTCACTGCTTCCGAAAAATGCGGTAACTGCCGCCAGCATCTCTTTTTCGTTGCTCATTCTGGTGAACTCAACCCATGTCGGCAGAAGATCTTCCACACAATCTTTTTCGTTCTCTTCCATTTTATATATCCTCCTCGTCCTCTTCGTCGTAGGTTGTGTCGTCCGGGATCATTTCCATAGCTTCTCCCCGTGCTCTTGCTTGTAGAACCAACTCTTGCATATTCTCATCTGAGAGAAGCTCGGGGTTATCTTCTAGCTGTTCCTCTGTTAGATCCTGTGACAGCATTTCCATAAGATCGTCCAATTTTGTCGGGGTTACTTTTTCGTTTGTATCGATAGTTATAGTGTGACCGGTCATCAGCATTGCGGGGTTGAGATCTACAAACATTAGATCTTTTATCTCCCCTGTTTCGGTTAGCACCGTGGTAACCATCACGTCTACTATTTCTAACTCATATGGAGGTCCTACTTTATCCAGGCTAACAGTAGCCATTAGAGTAGCCGAGTATCTTCCTTCTGGCCACTTGTTAATGTGTAGACCCTCTAGCACACCATTTTCTACTAAGTCTGGGCACCGTATTGCTGGTGTGTACGCTGGCTGCTCGAGCAGCTCCCACGATTCGTTTTCTTTTTTATCTATTGCTATACTAACCGTGAAGTTTGTATCGTAGATTGAGGCTAGCGTTTTGTACTCTTCCGCTACCAGGCTGAACACAGTGATGCCCTTTTGCGTTAGATCCTCATCTGTGATGTTTGTGATGTTTTTTGTGTTCAGTACGTAGCTTATCTTTTTGGTGAGTGTCTCGCCGGTTGGTACCCCTGTGGCGGTATCACATTCTACGAACGTGATTAGATCTCCAGCTTCTAGGTTGAAGTCTCCAGCGTTCAACTTCAGATCAAACGTCTTAACTCCATCCACGTACGCGCGGAACTCCTCTTGGTTACAGGAATGCTTTAGATGCTGTGGTGCTTCTGTTGATAGCATAGAAAATCCTTTTAACACTCTGAGTGCATGCAGGTTATACAGTACGGGCACTTGCCTGGTACGTTTACAAGCGTAGCGCTCCCGCATTTTGAACAAATGTCAAAATCAAATCCAACGACGTCCTCTTCGTCTAGACTTTGCTCATCCTCTTCAAAGATCCCTCGGTCTTCGTTGACGATCCACGCCGCCATATCTTTTCGCGTACTCTTCTTTTTGTCGTCGAACTGCTCGAGGAATTCTACTACTTGATCCTCCCCCATTGGGATGTTGGCCATTGGGAAGTTGCCGGATAGGTAGTCGTTCAATATCTGTGCAATTCCATCAGGCAGTGAGATTACCTTTTCCATCCCCCACCCAGTTTGTCCACGTCCAGGTATACGGTGCAATTGATCTCGTATGATCTCCAGTCTAGACTCTTGGGAAATCACCTCTCCGTCCGGCATCCTCAGTATAACCGATATCAATCTGCCTAGTGCCTGAACGTCCGCTGAAATGTCCCCCTTTCCGCTTACCAAGAATATGTCGTACGGCTTACCGGTTTTGTGATGCATCCGTAGTGTAGCATGCAGCCTACCTACTGGAGTCTGCTTGCTCATGGTAACGCCAATTCCTGAGTCAATTTTGGGGCGAAGTATTGAAGTCCCGTTTGTCTTGTACTCGTCTACGACCACCATCGGTGCCTGCGTTTTATCCTTGACGATTGCTTCTTTCGTATCCTCTTTCCCGTATAGTACCTGCTTGTCTCTGCTACCATCCCTGTATACGGTGCCACCCTTGCACCCCATTTTATACATCAACTCGTACGCCTTGGCCACGTCGTTTCGAGTGGCACTGTTTGGCAGATTTACGGTTTTGCTAATCGACGCATCTATCCACCGTTGCGCAGCTGCTTGTGTACGAACGTGTTCCTCGGGAGTGATGTCCTTTGTGGTAACAAAGTACTCTGGGAGGTCATCTCCGAATTTTGCTTTCAGCGATGTTAGCACGTTGGCTTCCTCGTCTGCGGTTCCAATGCGATTTCGTGCTGTCCATTCTACAAGAAAATAAGGCTCAATACCAGTTGTTGTACCAAGCATCGTTCCCACCGAGCCCGTGGGGGCAATGGTGTTGAGCGTTACGTTTCGTATCCCATGTTCCTGTATATCTCGTACCAGGTTACCGAAACCATCTGCCATTCTCTGCATGAATCCAGATTTTACAAATTTTTCTGGGTCGAACTTTGGAAATGCTCCACGCTCTTTTGCGAGCTCCATGGACGCAGTGTAACTGTACTGTGCTAGCTTTCCGAACAACCAGTCGGTAAATCGCAGCGCTTCTGTAGATCCGTAACGCAGCCCAAGTCGTACCAATAGTTCTCCGTACCCGAGTATTCCCAGACCTGTTCGCCGCTCATCAGTTTGAACCTTTTTGTTCTCATCGATATGGTATACGTTTAAGTCCGTTATGTTGTCGAGGAACCTTACCCCAGTTGTCACAACTTCCTTAAACCGTTCTACATCGAAGGCGTCTTGAGCTTCTTGCCAAGTACGTCCGGTTGCGGGGATGTTCTCTGCTGTTCCTTTAATAAACCTTGATAGATTTATATGTCCTAGATTACAAACACCAAAGGGCGGAAGGAAAATTTCCCCGCAGGGATTTGTACAACTAAGCTTATTGTAATAGTAGCTATTGGACATCTTGTTCGCGTGTTCGATAAAAAGAAGTCCAGGTTCTCCAGATAACCAGGCGTGCTCTACGATAAGGTTCCATAGCCAGGCTGCCTTTACTGTTTTATAGACGGTTACAGGTTTTCCATCGGCTAGCCACTTATCTAGATCCCCATCCCAGCTTTTGTTATACGAGGGGTAATCAGTATCCGGGAAAACGAGGTCCCAATCTTGATCCTTTTCCACCGCTTGCATAAACTTGTCTGAGATTAAGATTGAAACGTTTGCGTTAGACAGCAGCTCTTTACTGATCGATATCTTTTTGCCGTCTACGAGAAGGGTTTCTCTTTGCGACTTTGCTTGCACAAACTCAACGATGTCTGGGTGCCAACACCACAGTGCCATTAATGCTGCGCCTCTGCGCGATCCTCCCTGTTCTACCGCTCCCGTGATCTGCGAATACTGCTCCGCCCAGCTTACTGCGCCACTGCTCCGCCCATTAACTTTCCTTACCAGTGATCCCCGTGGTCGGTGGCTGCTGTTATCCCATCCAACTCCACCACCTAGGCTAAACGTGTTGAATAGCATTCCCCAGTGTTTGGTAATACCACCCCGGCTGTCATGTGGAGGAGGGAAAACGTAGCAGTTGAAGAACGTAAGTGTACGATCTTCGCATCCGAGACCCGCTAGAATACGCCCAGCAGGGATAAAGTCTTTGTTGACCATCGCATGATATACAGCATCGCGAAACTCCGTGTTCTTCGGCTCGCGTTCAATAATTCCATCCGAGACCCGTTTTGCGATGTCTTCGTAACAGGTCTCGAGTAGTATTTCTATTTTGGGTCTCTCCAGATCTTTTATTACCTCCCACTTAGATTCGTCTTTTGATGCGTCTATTAACGCTACTTCATAGGTTGGTGCTGGGTTCTCACGATGAATCTTTACTACGCGACCAAGCTCTCGGGAGTCAATTTCGTCCCCGTCTTTCTCGAATTTACGCTTTATTGATACAACTACGGGATCCCCTACGCGCACCTCTGACTCGGTATCTTTTTGCGCGTAGCGGTCTGCAAGAATTCTATCCTGGTAGTCTTTCGCTGATGGCATCATATCCTCGTAATGATTTTAGCTGGTTACAACTTGTGTGTGCACATTTGTGTAATAGGCATTACAGTATGCACTGAGCGGAACGCACCCAGCGCTTCGCACTTACCCGTATAGACTAATTTTACAAGATAGGACGTGGATTCTGCGGCCCCACACTATATGCGCGGTTACTTTTTGGTTCCGCAGTGCTTGCAAACCAGCATGTCTCTCCCAGGATGCTGGGTTGACCCTGTTCTGAACATGCTGCGTTCTAAGGGCTTATTACATTGAGGGCAGACGCTAGGCGGTTGAATCCGCTCGTCGGTGCTAGCTGGCTTTTCTTTTTGGTTATCCTGCATCTCGCATACCTTCGATCAGCTTGTCGATCTCACTAACCGGGATAATCAGTGCCCCCTCTGACGCCAGAGGTCCAGTAGTTGGGCGCAGCTCGCAGTCCAGTCGTACGAGGTCGTCCGTCTCTGTTACCTCGTTAATCTTAACCACACGCAGTCCGTTTACCGGGTCGGGTGTTTCTTTCGCCTGCGCTGTCTCGAGCTCTTCCTCGAGCTCCATTTTGGCCATCTCGAGCGCATCCATCTTTTCGCGGGTACTCTTCAGCTCTGCTTGTACCGCCTCTAGCGTATCCACCTTCTCAAGGGCATCTTTCAGCGCCTCTTCAAGCTTACTGCTATCTGTGTTACGCTGTGCATCCTCTAATTGGTCGGTTAGGTTTGCGTTTTCCTTTTGCAGCTGTTGAACTTGCGCGCTTAGTTTTGCCACTTCAGCGCCTGTCGTGTTCACATCTGCAGTTACAGCAGGAACAACTGTCGGAGCTCCCATATGTACATCGGTATGTTTTCCAGCGCGAGGGCTCATACGAGTCAGTTCACCTCGTTGCAACCTTTGCATGTTTCCAGTGTTCGACATCGTTTTTCCTTTTCTATTGTGCTAGTGGCCTCAAGTGAGCCAGTTTGTGATCGTGCGCGTACTTGGCTATATTTGCCGCGTCCACTTCGTGCTCTGTAGGCAATGCTGCCCATTCTTCGTACGTCGTTATATCATACTTCTTTTTGATTTTGCTACTAGTTTTTTTCTTGGACAGCTCTACCTCAAAATTAGAAGATAACCAAGTTTTATGCTCAGATGCTGTGATCAGGTAGCACTCGACGTGGTGCACTCTGCAGATCATTCGGCACTGCCCAATCATCAAGTTCACGAGCTCCATGTTTTTTACGGCGCCTTTTCCAGGTCGCTGATGGAATCTCTCCATGCAGCATACGTCTGGATCAGTGAACTTTACGATTCTCTCGAAGAACGCAGCGGTAGCGTTTAGGCGCTCAACGGATTCTGCACCTTCGATAAGTCCGTGCTCCCCGAGACCTTCGTCGTCATAAATAGCCCAGGCGAAGTTTACTCTTCCGGGGTCGCATCCTAGTACACGTAGGTTTGGGGTGAGTATTTCTGACATGTACTGTAATTCTCCGTAATGTGCATCTTATCACGGGTATGCGAAAGATGCACCCATATAGGTGCGATGTGTCTAGTAGGTAATGATTGCGGTTGGTGTGAGGGTGACGCCAGCCGTACTTTGTTTTCGGTGCTTATTGAACAACCCGTACATTTCACGCAGTGCTTGTATATTTTGAGTGATTGTTCCAGTTGCCGCCGCCGCTATGTTAACTACATCGTTGTTAACGTGTACGCCTACCTGCGTTCGGTGTGCATTGTAATTTCCTTGGAAGGAGACAATGAACGCGGTTAACAGTGGAAGCGTTGTGGGCTTGGCTAGTATTTCTGGATTTGCTACATCTGCTGTGCTGTGAAATGCTAAGCTAGCAATGTGTTCGTTGTACACCAGTCTTAATTCATCTGCAGTGTCGCACGCGGAGATCAAATCAAACGCGCCAAACGTTTGCGGTGCATGGCGTAAATCGTAAACCACGTGCACATCGGTCAATTCATCTACTTGCAGCTGTCCGCGCTGCACATAGCTGGCCAGGTCTGCTTTGGCCCCATCGCCCCAGTGCTTGAGCTCTTCATTGCTGAAGATAGAAATATCGGTTGGACCAAGTCCTATATATAGCGGCCTTCCTTGGACACCAATGTAGCTGGACGACAGGCCTACTTTATAAGTAGAGATGTTTCGAATCTGTATCATGTTTTTCTCCTAGATAGGAACCTTCAAGAAACCATCTTGGTATTCTTGTATTACTTTGGCTTGGATATCCCAGCTTACCAGTTGACCGTGTGGGGCAAATTCACGAACCCCGTAGATTTTCCATCTGGAGTCTCCTTCGACTGATGCGAAGAAGTCTTCAGTTGTTATCGTCTTTATTGTGTTGTCCAGCCAGAAGAGCTGATTTTCCCAGTTGTCGGACAGTCCGATTTCACCAAGTAAATCACTTTTTTCAACTCTTGGGATGTTCGCCTTTATTACGTTCTCGTGTATGTTCTTGTACCGTATATAAACTGTCTTCAGTAGTGGAGATGGGTTGGTTGGCGAAATTCTGTCTAAATCAACCTTAATGTCAATCCACGGGTTGCACAGACGTTGTGTGACGTTTTCTCGATTAAGGGCTACCCAGTTTGTGTCCGAGGGCGCTTTCATGTTCGCTGCCAGGGACGATCCAGGTTCAAGCCAGTAATTTGCGTACAGCGCATCTAGCTCCCCTGTATTAGAGGTAAGGTAGATGCGTGTTTCTATAGAGCCGTGTCTCGCACCGTCAATTAATTTGAACGGTATCGGTTTTCTGCGGCTCTTCCAGTCTGGTATAACATTTGATGTACAGATGTTGGGATGGGTTACGTCGGTTATATGCAGGGTCGTTCCGTACTTTTGGTACCCGCCTACCACTCCTGTTCCGTAGCAAGCTTCGCATAACCCGTCGGGACTTGTTTCTATATCGAAGCAGCTGCAACGTCTTCCAGCTCGTACCGCTTGATAGAAGTAGAGGAGGATTGGCACTGTTTCGACAGCACGTTTATTCCTCTCGCCAATTCTGGGTATCAGCTGGTCTACTGCAATATTGTGCGCGTGATCCTTTAATAGCTGTGACCCATCGGTTATACGAGCCCCTTTTGACGGTCTATAACTTCTCGTAGCCATTACATTCTGTACCTATACATATACCAATGCAATTTGTGGTTACACATACCACACGTACATGTAACTAAATTTTTCAAGTTCTTGTTACCTTATATAGTAAGAGACAATCTTCGCAACTTCTTGCTGTATATTAATTAATACAGAAATAGAAGTGTAGCGGAAGCCAGAGAGAAGAATATATGCAATTCTCACGCGCTACCTGGTCAGTTTTTGAAGCCTCTTTTTTGGACATGGACGGTGCGCCGTTACCTTCCGCAGATCCATTGATGTACCCTTCTATTGCTGTCAAGGACCCCAGTGGTACTACTTTGGCTACAAGTGTAGGAAAAACACTGGGGTCTGGGAAATACTCGTTTCGTTGGTTCGTTCCAGAGAATGCTGAGATAAATACTTCAGATCGTCCGTGGTCTATTGCTTGGTTCTTTTTAACTGCTACCGGTCATAACAAAGATTTCGAGGAATCGTTTAGCGTCGTCGATAGTGTGGAGCCCGAGCCAGAGGATCGTCAGTGGACTTATTTGGCTCGGGTGGGAAAAAGCGAGCGTTTATTCCTTCCATTAGATATTCGACCCGAGGAAATTGGATTAGACATTCTCGACAGCAGTGACAAGCTTATTTTAAGTATCCCTACCGCCTGTAATACCGTTACGGAAGAGGTACGTTTAGCTACTATGCAGGAGCCAATCATCACACGCAAGATTGGGCGCATAGCTCGCGATGGGCGCTACCATTATTTCTTTGATACAGACCCGTTGTCTTACGGAGAGTATCTTATATTTTGGAAAATCCGTGAAACGATCGTTTCGCCGGAGGACGAGGTACAGCAATTATTACGTGTGCCCGTAATGGCTTTTTGGCGTCTAGCGCAGCCGTTACGGATGCTCATTGATAAGTTGCAGAAGCGTGTTGGTTGGCCGCAATCCTACGCAGACAGCGATTTATATGAGTATATATTACGTGGGTTAGATATGGCGAATCTTACCCAGCCGACTACTAACTGGAGTTTGTCGTCTATTCCGATTGGGGCGTCGCGCGGTGTACTCGACGCTATATTACTTTACGCGGCCATGTGGGGTCTCACTGCGCAGCAAGTACTCGAGACAGAGCTTAGCTTCGATCACAGTGGGCAAACCGTGACGCTCAATTACAACCATGATTACAGCGGTGTTTTCGGGCACATTAACGGTCTGTTGGACAAGTTTGCAGAGAGTAAACAACACATATTCCGTATTGCAAACGGTCCTGGTTACGTTGGTGTGCGGCCTAAGAATTGGCGCTACAACAATCGTGTGTGGCGCGTTGATAACTGGGGCAGTGGATCGCCCTATGACGTTAGTGTACTTGCTACATCTATAGGTCTTTAGATTGTAGCAGACACGGCAATTAAAGGAGTTCGTGAAATGGTAAATCTTCAGGAGATGGTTGACAACGGCGAGACAATTTATGTGGTGAATCGTAGTGCGCGTGTGCTCGACAAGGCGCATGTGCTAGTGATTGAATTTCCACACCCAACTGGTGGTCGGGGGAGCACAGTAAAGATTCCTGCGATCAAGCACCCCATCAACTTAACTCGTCGCGTTGCTCCTCCGTCGGCAATTCCGCTGAGTACCGCTTTTGTAGACTGGTTGAATAGGGGGGTACTGGAAATTATTCCAGAGGAGCGTGCTAGGGAGATTCTTCGGGATCCAGATGTCCGCGCATCCGTGGAGCAGGCGTACAAGAAGCTTGACGCGCGTCGTGGGGGTGCCCGGCAGAATACCCCGCAATTCGCAGTGAAAAGCGGTGGGGATCGCGAGACGCATGGGATTGCCGACCTGGGGGAATCCAGGCTTACGATGAGTGATTTTCAGAGCAGTATGCCTGGAGAAATCGGTCTTCCGAAAGCAGCTCCCCAAGGTCCACTCGAGGTATCGGCAGAGACCATCCAGATCGCCTCGAAAATTAAGCAGTTCTGCGTAGACCTTCAGTCCGACCCATCTCTTAAGGGCGACTACCTGCTTACCCTTAAAGGGTGGGATGAGGAGGGTCTGAGCGATGACGACATTGGCTACATGTTGTCACATTTACGGGAGTTTGATAATATCTGCTCTTACTTGCGGTCTGTTAAGGCTTCTCGAGCAGGGGATTCTTCCGATTTCGAGCCCAAGGGAATCAGTAAGCGTCAGTCTAAGAAAAAGACCCCTTCTATCTTAGACGAAGACGAACTGTAGT
>Ga0114918_10004648_pt1 | contig 11882 bp, 10 predicted proteins | sample LantaG_FD_87015 | JGI IMG/M metagenome (GOLD analysis project Ga0114918, IMG submission 87015) | Deep subsurface microbial communities from Baltic Sea to uncover new lineages of life (NeLLi) - Landsort_02402 metaG | ecosystem: Environmental > Aquatic > Marine > Oceanic > Sediment | place... | reverse complement strand
GGTGGTGGTCTATGATGTTCCTGCTGCGGCACAGATCGACACATGGACCGAGTGGGTCATTCCGCTTCAGGCCTTTGCCGATAAGGGCATAGTCCTGACCGACGTAGACAGAATAACGATCGGTCTGGGCAACAGGGACAACATGACAATCCCCGGCGGTTCGGGCAAGATATTCATTGACGACATCCGGCTATACAGGCCGAAAGAGGCCGCCGAATAGTAAAATCAGATTTTATTAGTATACAAGAATTGGACAATTCCGGGGCCTATGTGGATCGATTCGATATAGGCCCCAGTTTTTTTTTGCTAATGTGCTATAACGCTCGATATTCTGAAGACCGGCAGTAACAACGCTATTGCAATTGTACCAATAATTGTACCCATGATTGTTATCATTACCGGCTCTATCAGTGCCATAACGTTTTTTATAGAACCTTCGAGCTTTTTTTCGTAAAACACAGATATTTTATCGCAGACCTGACCGAGCTTGCCGCTTTTTTCTCCCGCTCGAAGCATCTGGATAATACCCGGCGCAATTAATTCCCTTCCCTGCGAAATCAATATTGATTCCGACAACTGGTAACCGTCCCGGATTTTTTCATCTACCCCCACCCAAAGCCGCTGAAAATAGTAATTCTGACATGAGCCCTGCATAACTTCTATCGAGTCGAGCAGGCTTACGCCCGTATTGACCATTGTCGCCATTATGCGCATATTGCGAGTTATCACGGTATCAACGAACATTGTTCCCAACACAGGCGTACGAATTTTAATGAAATCTATCACACGCCGACCAGCCAAAGTCCCCGCCCAGTAATACAATCCCATTGCGCCAAAAATCGCCACTGTCAAGACACAGGTCATTATCTGGAAATTACCCAGCATTTTGCTGAAACTAACTAATATTTGAGTGAGTTTTGGCAGCTCCGCTCCCCTTGATTCATAAATCCCCATAAATCTCGGTAACACAAAAAACATTAACGTGCCTGTCGCCGCCACGGCCATTAGTGCCATAATGAAAGGATATGTCAGAGCCCCTTTAATGCGTTTGCGGGTTTCGGATTCGAAGCTTAGATAACCGCTGAGTACGTTGAGCATTTCCGCCATTCTGCCGGAAGCTTCCGAGGCCTTGACCATGCTGATAAACATCGTATTAAAAACTTTCGGATACCCGGCCAGCGACTTCGAAAAATTATCGCCACTCTTGACCTTTTCAGCAACATTCATAATTATCATTTTGAATGTCCCGTGCTCCGCCTGAGCCCCTATGGCATCAAGAGCATCACTTAGCACGACACCGCTATCAAGCATCACAGACAACTGCGTCGTGAACAATATAAGCTCACTCTGCTTGACCTTAGCTCTATATAAATCCGAACTTGCCCGAATCGCAGATTGTTGTAAGGCCCTGTTATGATCCTTTTGCATATGTGAACCTGACTCAGTACCGCTATAGCCGCCAAAACGGTCCGCACTCTGTATCTGCCTGCCGTTTGCAGAAGTTGACTTCTGCCCCCTCTTTGAAGAATCAAATACTTCCGAAGATTTTATTGTTGACAAAGCCATCTCTTCTAATCTCGCATCGCAGAAAACATATTTAGCTCTACAATCTGCATCAGAGTTCCGCCTGGGTCGTTCTTAAAACTTCCTCGATAGATATAATTCCCGCTTTTACCTTTTCAATTCCATCGGAATGCAAAGAAATCATTCCATTCTGAAGCCCCTTTTCTCTCAACTTTTTCAGGCTCGACCGATCATTAATCATCTCCATAACTTCCTCGTTCGGCACAAACAGCTCCTGAATGGCAATTCTTCCTGCATAGCCGGTGTTCCGGCACTTTTTACAACCTAAGCCACGAAAGAAATTCTCGATTTTTCCATGATCTTTTTCTACAACTTTCTTTATACTTGCAGGCGGTTCATACTCGGTTTTACAATTCGGACAGATCTTCCGAACAAGCCGCTGGGCCAGGACCGCGATCAACGAAGCGCTCAAAAGATAGGGAGCAACGCCTAAATCCAACAAGCGTGTCACCGCTCCCGGCGCATCATTCGTATGCAGAGTTGATAGAACCAGATGGCCTGTTAGCGCAGCCTGCACTGCAATATTGGCTGTTGCTTCATCACGAATCTCGCCGACCATTATGATATCAGGGTCCTGCCTTAATAGACTCCGCAGGGCCGTTGAAAATTGAAAGCCCGCGGCCTGGTTTACCTGAAATTGATTGATGCCGGCTATATTACACTCCACGGGATCTTCCACTGTGCAGATATTCACCTCTTCACTGTTTAACTCGGACAATGCAGCGTAAAGTGTAGTGTTTTTACCCGATCCGGTGGGACCGGTTACCAGAACTATACCATTCGGGGATTGTATTACCTGCCTGAACAATTGGAGATTTCCGTAGACAAACCCGAGTGACTCAAGACTGAAAAGAACCTTCTGGGGATCGATGATTCTGATAACAACCTTTTCACCGAAGTTACCCGGCATCACGGACACACGTAAATCGATCGGTCTGCCTTCGACCAGAACATGGATACCACCGTCCTGCGGCAGACGCCGCTGAGCAATATCCAGCTCGGCCATAATTTTGACACGGGAAACAAGCGCAGAATGCATCTGATAAGGCGGGCACATCTTCTCATATAATCTGCCATCCACTCTATATCGAACTCTCAGCTTCTTATCATCAGGCTCAATATGAATATCACTGGCATTTTCCCGCACAGCGTTATAAAGCAGATAATTGACCAGTTTAACAACCGGCGACTGTCCGGCTATTTCCTCGAGATTGCTAATATCCTGGGTGATATTTTCTATCAGTGCAAACTCTTCCAGCCCCTGTTCATCAATAATATCGTCAATAACGAATACATTGGCGGCCGGCAAATATGTCTGCAATGTAGCCTTGATATCCTTGCTCGTCGAACATACTATCTGGACCTTACAGCCGCTTATACGCTCTATTTCATCTATTAAAAATACATTTGTCGGCTCACTGACCGCAATCGTGAGCACGTTATTAACATTAAACAGCGGCAGGACGATGTATTCTTCGAGAAATTCTCTCGGCAATATCTCTATCACTTTCGGATCACATATCTTAGGAGTAACTTGCGCGTACGGTACACCGTAGCCTTGAGCCAGTGCCGAGGCTATCTGGTTTTCCGTACAATAACCCATCTCGACCAGAAGTTCCCCGAGCAGCTTGCGGTGGCCTTTATCCTTCTGCTCAGCGAGAGCCTTTTCTATCTGCTCAGCAGTCACGATATCACGCGCTAGCAATAGCTGCCCAAGCTGCATCTTATTCTCTATTGCAATCTGGCCCATATTTCGTATCTCGTATCCTGCCGGAACAATCCAGGCGTCCGAATATTTTGCTTATGCAAAACTTTTTACCGCCTCAGTAAGTTCTGAATAGTGATCAAATTCGTTTTCAAGTTGAGTAATTTCCAGAATTCTCATACAGTTTTCATCAAGGCCCGCCAATCTAAGCTCCCGTTTGTTTTCATTGCAGTAGTCGCGCGACCACAGCAACTGTTCCAACCCCTGGCTATCGACAAATCCAACACCGCTCAGATCAAGGACTATGCATGTCTTATGTTTAGCGATAATATTTGTGATTGCAGTTTGAAATAATTCGGCAACATCACCATCCAGCTCACCCTGCAATTCAACAACTGTAACATCGTTATAATCTTGTATTTTGACTTTCATCTGATTAGTGTCCCCACAGCGGCAGTGCCATATTCCTCGGAATTTTTGCTGCCGTAAATTTCGCCGAAACCATCCCGTATAATATCCCAGAGCCTGTAGACATCACTTTCAAGGAATATCCTGCCGAGTTTTTCATCAAACTGCGAACCCAAGCCTCTCTCTATCTCCGCAAGGGCTTGTTCAACTGTCATAGCGTTTCTATAGGTACGCTTCGACGTCATTGCATCGAAACTATCCGCCAATCCTACAATTTTTCCCGTCAGGGGTATTTTTTCGCCAACTAAACCATTAGGATAACCCCTGCCATCGATTCGTTCATGGTGGCACAATACGCCCGGCACAATATCGCGCATCTGTTGTATTTCACGTAAAATACCTGCTCCGATCGACGGATGCTTTTTGATACGGCTGAACTCCTGCTCTGTCAGCTTGCCATTCTTCCGCAATACAGCTTCCTCAACTCCTATCTTTCCTATATCGTGCAGCAAGCCGGCCAGATAAACTTTGTGTATTTGTTCTTCTTCCAGAGGTTCCTGCTCGGAGAGACGTTCGGCGATCCATCGAGAAATAAACGCAACCCTTTCGGAATGGCCGTGGGTGTACGTATCTTTGGCGTCAATACTGCTTGTCAGTGCCTTAAGCGAACCAATGAATAATTCTTTAAGATCTTTAAACAACCTGCCATTCTCGATAAATACGGCACAACCGCCGGCCACTGAATTAAACAGTTTCACATCGGTACTGTCAAAATCCTGTTTGCCGATTCTATTGATCGCAACCATAAATCCCATAATAGAGTTGCAGGTGTTATTTTTCCCCGCAAAATGAGATTCCGCTTTGTTTTTGCCGAATAAAGGTACTGCAATAATATTATTTATTCGGCTCGGCCAATCGTATCTGAAAGACGAATCTACTTCGCTGTCCAGCAGTGCTTCTTTGCCGCTGTCTATATCATCCGTCAGCCGACCATGCAGAATAGCAGCCGTCTGCTCATCAATGTCAATCAAACCCGAACCGGCAGCTATGACCCAATGCCGTTCGTCATCTACGGACTTTTCCAGCAGTATCGCGATACCTTCAACGGAAACAATATCAGTCAAGCTGTCACAAGCCATCTGAAGGAAGTTGGAATCTGCTTCAGTAACTTTCATATTTGTGCTGAGCCTGTGAAGCAGCACCAGCTCTTCGTAGGTTTGCGCCAGTTCCGTACCGACCATTTCAATTTGTTCTTCGGCTTTTGTCTCAGCCTGGAATTTCTCCGCCAAAAGCCGGAGCATCTCAATAAAATACTCGCTATCCATTGGAACCGGACCGGTGTTACCTTCATTACAAGACACATTACGCGCAGAAGTTGAAAATGTATCACCTAAGTCAATCAAAGCTGTTCCAACAGCGCCACGGCTCTTGTTACAGACGCGAGTGGATTTCAAAACAACACCTAAAGCAATGTTTTCATCACCAAATCGACGGACAGACATATCGGCAGCATCAGTACAGCTTTCCATAGAACTTTGGTCTAAAGCCTGCCGGGCCCACTTAGTTAACTGTTCCTTGCTGCTTTTGAATTTTTCGCCCTCACACAGCAAGACAAGCTCACCACCGGCATCAAAAACTGCAAAATTGACGCCGAATTTCTTTATTCTGCCGCCAAATCCTTCCAACTCGCATATTTGTGAGGTGGCTAAAGTGTTTCGTCCGATATCCAACATAGCTTCCAGGGAATTACTGATTTTTCTTGGTCGTTAATTATCCGTCACTAATTCTTTCTCATACAGAATGTCTTCGATATTCCCTAACAGCTCCTTCGGGCTAAACGGCTTGCTCAGACATCCCGATATTTGCAATTCATCCTGCTGTTCCTGCGGAATAGCAAAGCTTCTGGCAGTCAGCATAATCACAGGTATATCTTTCGTTTCTTCATTCTGCCTAAGCTTCTCTACAAGTTCCAGGCCTGTCATAATCGGCATTTGGAAATCCGTAACAATAATATTCGGTTTGTCCCTTAGCGCCAGATCAAAAGCTTCGGCGCCATTATCTGCCGAAATGACATCATAACCGTTATTACGTAGCTTAATAGCCACGACATGAACGATATGTATCTCGTCATCTACAATCAAAACTCTTTTGTCCGCCATTATCTTGCCTCCACACAAAATTGACTTTCATCGTGCAGCGCTGATCGCACGATTCGCGTGTTTTCCACAATTTCTACACTATTCCGGCTGATTGCCTTATCGCCAAAGGCAGCTCAAAGCTGAAAGTGCTCCCTTCACCGACCTTGCTTGTAACAAACACTCGGCCGCTGTGAACCGTTTCTACCATTTGTTTTACAAGATTCAGACCCAGGCCTGTTCCTGTCGCCTGCTTTTTGTTGGCGCCAACCCTGTAAAATTTTTCAAAGACATGTTCAATTTCATCTTCCGGGATCCCTACACCCGTATCAGTGACAATTACCCGCGCCAAAGATGCAACATCGTCAACTTCAGTTGCAATCCTGACTGTCCCGCCTGACCGTGTATATTTGACAGCGTTACTCAGCAGATTAATTATTACCTGAGACATCATGTCTTTGTCTACATATACCTGGTCGAATACGATCGGCTTTTGCCCAATGACCTCGATATTCTTTTCTTCAGCGAAACCTTTTATCATCTGCAACTGCTCTTCTATGAGCATTGTCAAGCTTACCGGCTCCTTGCTCACTTTTATCAAGCCCGACTCAATACGCGAAGTATTCAGAATGTCTTCGATCAGCCGGCTCAACCGACTGGCTTGATTCTGAATCACCGAATAAAATTCTTTTCTTGTCTTCTCGTCGTTCGCTTCACCATCAACAAGCATTTCCGAATAGGCTGTGATAGAAGCAAGAGGTGTTTTCAGCTCGTGCGATACATGACTCACAAAATCATTTTTCATCTGCTGAATTTGCTTCTCACGCGTAATATCATGCAGGACTGCCACAACCCCGCAAACCTGCCGGCTCTGGTCATAAACACACGAGACAATGCAGTCGAAGGTTTTACGATCTCCATCTTCCAAAAATTCAATCTCCCGCCTGGTCGCATGGCTTTTACTTTTTCGGCTGTGACTTAAAAAATCTGCAAATTCACCGTGGTCCGCACCGATAAGTTCGGTGAGAGGACGATGCTGCGAATTCTTGAAATCAAACTTAAAAAGTCGCCCTGCCGCCTCGTTCGCCATTAAAAGCCTGTCATATTCATCAACAACGATGACGGCATCACGAATACTGTATATAATCGCCTCGGCGTTTTTTTCCCTTTTGTGGGATAATTGAATCTGAACCTGAAAATCTTTGATTTGCTTTTCGTACTCGGCGGCGCGAGAGGCACTATCGTCAAAATGCCCGTTAATAGCTTTGCACAACTCGTCTACTTTTGTTTTTCTGAGGTAAGCGAAGAAGCCTTTGTCCCTGCTGACAGCATTTGGCTTGTCATCCTTAATAAGCATGGCTATGGACGTGACCGCTCCGGCCAGTCTTAACCAGGACCAGCCAAGCAAAATCACGCCCACAGCCACGAAAACGCTACATACCGGCAAAATATAGCCGGCATAATGCACACCCTCTTCCGTGCCAGAATGCTGCCCCACGGCAAGAGTCGCTATAAACATACAGCACGCCACTACCATCGTGACTATCAAATATAAGCTTCTTCCAAGTCTCAAAACAACAACTCCGTCCTTCTTCAAACTTCAAATCGCGTTTTGACTTACAACTAAAGATCACTTCCTAAGCCATTTGGCAGTATCTTCACTCTCAACAGCTTCCAGCATAATCCTATCCATATTTTGCGCCTCTTCAGGACTTTACTGGGCGATTATTTTTTCCTTCAGCTGTATAGCCTCAAGGTAGGTCGGACGAAGTGAAAGGGACGTATCAACTTCAGAAAGTGCTTTCTCGTAGTTTGCCTCTTTGTAATATTCCAAAGCCCTCTCATAGCTGTCCTCTGCAAGTCTTCTTCGGCCTATCCATTGCAGGCCTTCCCTAACACCGTCTTGTTTGCGAGCAATATCAGCCTGTGCCTGGTTACCTCCGGTCTCTTCCGGCTCTTCGATAATGTGAGGCGTAAGCATCACTATCACTTCCACACGCTGAGTCAAGTCACTGGTCCCTCTGAACAGCGCGCCGAGAAATGGTATATCTCCCAACAGAGGTACCTGGCTTCGGGTTGTAGTTACAACATCTCTAAAGAGCCCGCCGATGACAATTGTTTCGCCGTCTTTTACAAGGACGTTAGTCTGTAACTCGGTGGTAGTCTTGTCCGGAACCTGGGTGATTGCATTTAGTACGGCCGTGCTATCCTCGGGATAAATGTCCATCCGGATGTAACCATCATTGCCGATATAGGGCCTGAACACCAACCGCGTACCGCTCTCAAGGAAGTCAACTTTCGCCGTCGTAGTACCACCATCTGTTTGCGTGAGTTGAGACTGGTAACCCATCTTCTGACCAATCAGCACTGCTCCCTGTTGCTTGTTGACCGCCAGGATTTTGGTATTAGCCAAAACCGTTGTATCGGTAACCTGTTCCAGAGCACGGATAAACCCAGTAACATCATCTATACTGAAGACAGCGGCCAAACCATTAGTTCCCGTGACCTTGCTAGAAAATCCAGTGGTTTTAATCCCTTCCGTCGATCCCAGACTTATGCTTGCGCCGCCAATCGAACTCAAATCAATTCCAAACTGCGTATCTTCATTTAACAAGGCTCTGAGTATTGTCGCTTCGATTAGCACCTGTTTCGGCTTAATATCGATAGATTTAATGACCTCTCTGGCCATTTCGATTTTTTCTGGAAAGTCATAAACAACAATTTTGTCGTTTAATGCCATACTATCACCACCACCTCCTCCTGAACCGAGAGAACCACCTCCACTGCCAGAAGACGAACCGCCGCTGCTTCCGCTTCCACCTCCACTTCCACTACTCCCAGATATACCTGTTTCTGCGGCAGTACTAGCCTGAACCACGGCATCCGCGCTCAAAACCGGCATGATTAGCTTGCTGGCTTCTTCCGCGGTAATGTAGTATAAAGTAAAAACCTCATGGACTTTCCGTGCCGGGTCTTCCTTCATCTTTTCAAATTCATCCTTGGTGTATACCTTGATCAGCTTGCCCACTTGTTCGTATTTGAAGTTCTCGCCTAAGATCGCATCCATAGCATCTTCAAAGGTAATATTCTTAAGGCTCCTGAACGCTAACACACCGTTGACATTAGACGATGGCACAATGTTCTTGTTACAGAGACTGCCAAGCATTGCCAAAGCCTTTTGTACCTCAAAATTCTCCTCGACTTCGAACTTGTCAATTAACTGGGGCGGCTGACCGGTGGATGTATTCGCACCAGTAGCTGTTGTCGCTATCAGCGTTATCAACACAAAGCCCCACACAAATAAGTTTTTCTGTATTTTCGTTTTGTTTTTCGTAACTTTATCACAATACATAATTTGGCTCCTTTTTATCATCATATAACAATCAATTACCAATCATTGACACTTGTGTAAGTCTCAACGTTACTTCTGCTTCTCTACACTTTATGACCACCTTGTTCTCTTTCTCTTTTATCTCAATCAGTTCACATTCATATATATCAACTCCATCTCGGATGAGCACTTTATCGCCCACTGATATCACCTTATTGTTGATAAAAGCGCGGGGATTATTGCTCAACACTACTATTGCTTCCAGTTTCAGCTTCTCTGCAACTTTTCTTATTACTTCTTCATTACCATTTTTCGAAACGATATTTACTTCTTCAATAACAGCTAAGTTCCGCTCTTTTCCACCTTCGAAGTACCGCCAGTCTTTCGATGCAAAAAAATCCCTGGTGATTACATCATTACGTCCTGCAACCTGCGGCAATTCTATAAACGACACATTTAATTTCTGATCCGACGTGCCTTCGACGTTCAATTGCTCTATCACAGACGCCGCGTCAGCCGTCTCCGGCATTTGCTTTGTGAGCACTCTAACCCACATAATGGCCATCACTGCAACCAAACATGATGCTGCTACGGCCTTTTTCTTTTCAGCCGTCAATTGACCGATAAGTCCGTTAGCCCGGCCGCCGCGATTTATCACTTTCTGTCTCATCTGGACTTTTGCTTTCTTCTTATCCTTCTTCTTATCCTTACCCGACTTTTGCTCTGTAATAGATAATTGCTTTCGTCTCCATACTCACCTGTCCCTTATAATCGCTGTCATTAGATAACTTGACCTGCTCTATGCGAATTAACCTGTCTAATGTCTGCAACTGGCGATAGAGCTTGAATATCTGCGTCAATTCACCCTTACAGCGTATACTAACCGGAATACAATTGAACTGGTCAACTTTCACTTCCTCGCCGGGCGTGATCTCTTGTTCTTTCAAATTGTTTTCATTCATCAAATCAGTAACACTGCCTAAAAATCCGCCAAAGGTATTTTTCTCAGGTATATTTGCCTGATAATTTCCAAGCTCGTTCTGCAGCTTCAGCAATTGCTCCTTGAGCAGAGGCAGTTGCCTGCTATCCGCAGCACCTTTGGCAATTGCAAGTGTCTGTAGAGTTTTAGCCTGATTAACAGCCTTCATTCGCTTGCGTAAAGGCAGATACCCAAACAGCACAAACACGCACACAATCACTCCACCTATAACACATATCGTTAATTGTTGTCGTTCTCGAAAAAACATCTTTGCTTTTCACCTTTTTTACAGCTCACGATAATTTGCCAAATAGCAATTTATCTCAAACTCATTTATCTGAATCTTGCCTCGGACTCCGGACTCTCGAACACGATCTTTACCTTTTACAGTCCCTCCGGCAACATCTGTCTCTGCGAAAGATGAAGATGCTCTTTCGATCCCGATTTCGGCATCTCCCCGCGAAAAGGCCAGGACAACCTGACAAAAATACGGCGAGTCTTCCAATTTACACATCAAGGTCGCCACATCGCTCGCATCCACCGCCACACCGGCAATCACTACCTTGAATCGCACATTACCAAGCGGTAGTTTATTCTTATTGCTCAAGTTGGCCCGGACCGCCCTGACAACCGCAGCCGAAGATGATTTGACATCATCCTTGCCCAGGAACTTCTCTGCGATATACTCCGCTTTTCGAAGGACTATCTTTTCATCAATCAAAAAACTCAGCTCTGCCAAAACGCCTGCAACATCAATCCTGGAATCGATTTCTTTTACGGATTCGGCATTCTTTCTTGACAGACTCATTTCATTTTCAAGATCCGCCAATTTAGCTGAAACTTTTTCCGCCTGAGTCTGATTTGTCGACATTTTAGCATACTGGGCCTCGGCTTTCGAAATCGAATGTGTGGCAATAAAACTCCACACTACCATTACCACAAATACACCGCCTATTGCGATGTATTGCGCGCGATAACTGACCTGGCGCCGTCTGCCGCTTTTGTACCATTCTGGAAGAAAATCAATTTCTTTCATAGCTCTCTCGTAACTCGTATGTCGCCTGAGGTTTGCCGCTTTTGATTTTATCCCATCCCTTAAGGCCCAGCCCCACAGCTACCGCCCACTCACAAAACAGGCCACGCCTGCTACTATTAACATGTACGTTTGTTCTCGCACCTGACAAATCAAAACCTCTCAACGGCTGGGCCACTTCAATCTCAACCGCCAATCGACGCTTTAATACATTAAGTAAAATATCTTCGTACGCTCCACCCCCGGCAAAAACTGCCCGCTCAACACGCCTGCCCCTGAATGTCACAGTATAATATCTGAGACACAATGACACTTCTTTTGCAATATCCTCAGCAACTGCATTTACCGCGTCAACCATCACTTGTCGGGTCGATGGGTCCACTTTATGCCGGTTCTCGGCAGGCGTTTGTCCCGCCAGGTCCGACTTCTCTGAGAAAAGGTCCGGATCCGCCCGAAGCGCTTCTCGCAGCGTCTCGGCCTCACTGATGTTAACACCCAATTTTGCTGCGATTTCCTGCGTAAAATTTTGTCCGCCGATCGAGATCTGTTTTACAAAACTAATTTCTCCTCCCCGGCCAAACACAACGGTTGTAAGGCAGCTCCCTACATCCACAAAAACAGATGTCCGCTCTCTATCCTCCTGACGTCTCAGCGACCTCTCAAAGCTCCTGAATAACGCACATGGAATCGTATCTATTGCCACCGGT
>Ga0114918_10004647_pt1 | contig 11883 bp, 15 predicted proteins | sample LantaG_FD_87015 | JGI IMG/M metagenome (GOLD analysis project Ga0114918, IMG submission 87015) | Deep subsurface microbial communities from Baltic Sea to uncover new lineages of life (NeLLi) - Landsort_02402 metaG | ecosystem: Environmental > Aquatic > Marine > Oceanic > Sediment | place... | reverse complement strand
TGAGAATTCATTAGCCTTTGCAACGTTCTCGATTGAGAAATCAAAATATAGAATTCTGTTGTTGTATGTAGCCGCTGTAGTCTTAGCACCGGTTATATATGCTCTATTTTTGTGCACTATAGCCGCATAACCTGGGGCAAGCGAATCCTTGTAGTCAGCAACTTCATCGCCAATTTTGTTTGATTTAAGATCACTTCCCAACGCAGATTTAGTCAATAGAGTTACATCAGGTTCGACCGCATTACCGCTTATTGCTGCGAATCCTACAAAGTTAGAACCTGCTTCTTCTGTGGCTGCGAACATAACCTTGTTATTATATTTGAAACTACAAAAGGGAGACTTTGAACCATATTGAGTAATAATTCTTACATTAACCCAATTGGTATCATCGGCATCAGGCATGTAGATCATCCAATGACTGCGCTTGCATCCTACTATTACGGCGTTATCGTATACCTGAAGGGTTAATGGGATATCGCCTGTTTTGTCTCCGATATATCTAAAACTCAGGGCTTTGAAAGTATATGGATTGGCCACCTCTGAGTACTTGACTGTGTTATCGCTTGGATCAATACAAAACATTCTACCTGAATGATATAAAATTGACTGGTAGTTTGGAGGTACACCGTTATCACTCGGCGCTGTTATGCCCGATAGATCGCTTGATAATGTATTGTCTTCGTAAGTAGTGGTTGTATTATCGCTTAGAGTAGCAAGCCTGTAAAATGTCACGCCTGCTGACTCTGTTCTATATATTCGTCGTGACTCGACACCAAAAGATTGAGGTGCAACAGGTATGCTTGTCAGTAGTATATTCTCACTTGCAGCTGTAAAAGTCGGGGTAGTGCCGCCTATATCACTCTCGACTAGATTCGAATTGACGTAGGTAACTTTATATTGATAGTCGCCTGTAATAACGCTTCCAGTTGGTGCGGTCCCCACTGTCATAGTGCTTTCAGGAGGGTAAACACCATGCCTAGTTAATTCATCATTCTTATATTTCATCGGGATTGAGCCGCCGTTGCCCATAAACAGATAATTCTCATACTCAGCGCCGCCGACTCTTTGACCAGCTGTAAAAATGCTTTGACCACTTCCAACAGTTGATAAGCTAGTACCTGACAGTTGATAAAGAGTGCCGCCATACCAAGCCACCATGCTTTCAGCGCCCTGATTATCGTGTCGAGTAAACAAGCCATCACAAGCAAAAGTTCCGACCGATGCCGTATTAAGTTGAGTTGTACCGCCCCTAGTCTCTACTGAGCCACCTTGATATATAACGTTTAAACAATCAGGAGATTCATTATCTGATATCTCTGATCGATCGTATTTATTATTTAATCCACCGTCGAGATTTATCCTGCCTTTTGTAGGAAAAATCTGCTGGAATGGTGATCTAGCCATAAAAAGACCTACTATATAAATCGTTATTTCTATGAGTACTTGGATCAGTGCCGAAGTATGACTCTGTAACCCTTGTTGGCCTATCGCCTCTTAATCGTTTTCTGCGCTGTTTTTTAGCTCTAGTGACAGCCATTTCCCATTGCTCTTGATATTTGTTGTATAGGTTTAGATTCTGATCTTTAGATGCCATCCACATCAAAACAAAACTAATCAAGTCTTCTTTATATTCTTCAGGAACTTCGATAGCTGAAGTGTTTTCAGTTATGTCAGCTGGGTGAGCATAAGCCCTTATTTGAATGGTTTCGCCTGCTGTATCAGGAGTAGGATATAGTACAATTGTATCATCCCATAAGGCATAAGCTGCAGGCTTACCGGTCGGATCGGTTGAATTAGTCTTTGGATCATCTCTTAATTTTGTATTTTGTATTTTGACATAGTCGTATCTTATTTCTTTGATTGCCAACGTGGTTATGGGGTAAGCATATTCTCTCGTACCGACAACCGAGCTAGTGGTAAAAGTCTTCTCAATAACCCAGCCTTCCTTAGCTAGGATTGCTTGACCATCATAAATCAAGTCTCTCAGCATCTGATCCGAGAAAAATGTATCACCTACTGCGTTATATCTCTCTCTTGCCCTGGTCTGAATATCTGAAACCGAAAGTGTCATAATTCTGTCCACGAAGTTGCACTAACAGCCGTGCTAGTCCAGACTGTAGTAGGTGTTGACGTTTCGTCATAATCAGGAATTGACCTTTCGGTTGCATCGATAGTTTCGCCTGGGAATAGTATATTCCAAATACCCCTCTTGAGTGAAACGCTCCTATCTGTTGAGCCTGCTATTCCATTGCTAATAAGTTTGAGCAATGTTTTTTCTACTGAGTCACTTAAGCCTACGTTCTCAGATATTAGTCTGGAAAATGTAGCTGTTAAAGTTACCGCATCGGCAACACCTAATGACTCTGCTATCAATCTATAAAACGTAGATTCTAAAACTAAAGACTTTGGCCCTAGCCATTCGCCCTCGCCCCAAACCAAGCTGCCCCATTTATATGTCTCACCTAAGCCTGACACAGTGATCGCATTGCTTATGTTGGTGCTAAAATCAGCCATCAGCTAAATGTTACCTCTGTCTGAACAGTTAAAGTATCATCTGCCAGCTTATTAACTACGCTTTCAACATCTCTAGAAAACATCGTCCCAGCTGCACTTGAATCAAACAATGCATACTCTGAAACTGAGCCGGCGCCCCCAGAGGGAAACGTAGCAGTTACTCGATAAATTCCACCTGCTATTTGGCTCACTGTCCCTGTTGTTCTCGCTAGCTCAGCGCCTAAAACAGAATCAGTACTGGAAGCTGCGCCACTTGCGGCACCTATTCCGATGTACTGAAAAGTGAATGTAGTTGCTGCAACAGTAGCCTCAACTAAATGAGATACAAGGCCCGATAATCCATTTTGAGTTATAACATTGTCGCCCTCAATATTTTGTTTTTCAGTGCCATCCGGCCCATACAGACTTACAAACCACCGGCCCTTGACTTTAATCATTAGTCTAAATCCTCATTATCAAGAAGCTCGTCAGCCGCATCTTTTTCCATTTGGCTAATGTGCTTATCTTTTGTGTGCTTCAAAAGACCATTTTTAGTTCTAAATTCTTTGCTACAAGCATGACATGCAAAAACTTTCTCGCTTTCACCACTTGAATCGCCACCGCCCATTACATCTCTTGCAGCTGCTTTGTCTTCATCTGAAATCCAAAGCCTCTTAAAAGACCTGGGGTCTTGAAGACCACTTTTCATCTTAATGATCGGCGTAGCCTTGCCTAAAAATATAACAGCTTCTTCATAATCCATTTCAACATAATCATGGGCCTTGATCTCTATTAGATCGCCTTTAAAGGTCTCCTTAAAACCATGATCATTTTTATTCCATACTTTAACATTCATAAACAATAATCCTTTAATTGGATGAGCATAAAACTTGAAAAACCGACGAGCTATCTGAGGTTATTGTTGACATTTCAACCTTCATAAACTGCGCCGGGACATTGATAGGAACCACACAATTACAGACAGTGCTCACAATGTCTAAAATAACTGGGGTAGTTGTACCTGCAACAGGTTCTAAAAATAATGGCTTAAATGTACCATCGATTTTGTCAGAAACCTGAACTCTTACATTACCACTCGCTATAGAAGGAATTGAAAGCCCTACTTTTCCATATGCACCGCCTAAATCAATCGCACTAGTGTAAGTGGTTGCTGTAGCAATGCTAGCTGAAAACGCTTTAACCGGTCCGATTGTAGACATAATTTTACCTCCCAAAAACTGTTACAAAGAAGACATCGCCACTGGTTGCCCCTGTAATTGCAAGTGTACCTGGGCTTGCAGTTCCAGCACTTAAAACGTTAGGCAAAACAGAAACGTTAGTCGAGGTAACATTTTGATGCGCTGAGAAATGATCGATAACATCGAGGCCGGTGTCAATCGTATCTGTAGCGCTATCAGCAGTGATTTTATAGCCATGCACTCTTTCATTTCCAAAAACTGTTTTCATCGTGAAACTAGTTGTATAAGCCATGTTAATTTCCTTAAATTAAAACTTTATTATCACAAATTTCAGGGTTAAAAGCCTGAGATTCTTTATGCTTGCTTAGGCCGAACATCTTATAAACATCATCCAACCACATTTGCTTTATATGAATTAAATTGCCATCTCTGTGCGCCCCCAGTATACCCCCCTCGCTTGCATTTATATATATACCAGGAACTCTTTGAGCCACGACCTCTGTCCACAATTTAAAATTATAGTATGAAGCCCAGGTCTGACACCTATTGCCGAATACATCTACGACATGAATGCATCGGCCTATATCTTTATCGTAGTCAGATTCCCATGGGTGAAATTGTGTCTTAGCAGTATTTGAAAAGCTAAAATCAGCGCCCACAAAGGTAGTGACTTGGCAACCTAAAAATCCCTTAGAGAAAAATAAGCAAGTACCGAGGACGCTTCCCCCACTCTCAATGAATACGTGGAAGGGCTCAATCTGTGCTATCTCTTTGTTTAATTCTTCGCTTGGTATAGAAGCATTATAAAAGAATATATCACCTTTCCACTTTCTTAGCAGTTCAGGCTGTGTACCAATATATGCAATCAGAGTTTTACCTTCGCTCATAGCAAAGCATTCTTCTTCTGTTTTGCCTGATCCCTCTGATACTTCTTTAATAGTTAATGGGCCTGCATCTAGAGTAACATAATAGTCAACATTGGCCTCGTTAGCTTCCATATAATGAAAGTTGTGAAGGCAGCTTATTAACTTCATGCATTTTGGCCTAGCTTTAAGCCTTCTAATAGAATGCTTAAGACTTGGCCCTGATCCGGCTACAATTGCAGGTTGCCCTGCCGCCGATTCAAATAATTTGCCAACGCTTTTTTCAGCAAAAGAGCCAAACGTTTCTTTATTTGCTTTGATATTTCTTAACCATGTATCACGCCAATGGCTAATGGTAGCTTCATCAGCTTTAGCCGCCTGCTTATGAGCCGCTTCAGGACTGATAGGAGGCTGCATGATGTAAGGCTGAAAGTTCAATAAAATTTCATCTACTCTACTCATAAAAGAATAATCCCATAAAAGGTTGTAAAAAGAGGGCCGAAGCCCTCCCGTCCAAGGCCGAAGCCCCTTCGCTCTTTAATAAACGCTAAAGAATGCTGAACCACTTGCACTAGAAACTATCGCCTCTAATGCTTGGCCTACTGCAGGCGCTTTATTGCCGGTTGTGTTGGATACTGGAACAAACACACCATTAGCACCAATTTCAAGTAGCCCTCTAGATGCAACGCTTCCCGATGTTGCTCCCATTTCAGCTACACCAACGCCTCTTGTGAGTAAGAAACCGTAGTTTCCCGTCGGTATGGATGCATGCTTAACAACTCCAACTACTAAGTCAGCACTGGTTACAGCGCTTAGAGTCATTGAGTAAGCAGTTGAAACGCCTAACTGCAAAACACAACCTAATCCGGGGCCTATTTCACTGTTGCCAGCGTTATAAGCCCAGACGTATTTGTTGCCGTCTTCGTCAAAAGTTTCCATTCCCAGCTGAGCATGCCGAGATGTTAAAGATGCGGTGACATGAGACACACCGTAAAACTTTACTGGTAATCCTGAATTTAAAGACATATTTTTCTCCTTCCTTAATTCTTAAGATGTTAATGCACTTAGCTTGCCATGCATTCTGTTGTTTGAAGAACCCAAAGAGCCCATCCACAGTATCCTAGAAGTTTTTAATTCCTGATCCGTTGGATTGATCCAAGGCGTAGCAGAGATGTTTCTCTCAGGATGATAAAATAGGTGTAAGTGATCTAAGTTCAAAAAGAACAAGTGATTCGCAGGAGCATACACATCTGATAATAGCGGAATTCCGTTAAACATCAGAGATTGAAACCCACCTTTTGCAACGCCAGCGCTTGAATCAGAAAATCTTTGTTGAGGCTGAAGCAAGTTATAGTAGCGGTTATAATTCGCTTTTGTAGCAATTCCTAGGTTAGGCTGTTCGCCACCTAGATCACAATCCTGATACAAAGAGTTCATGGCTGAGATTGTTAAAGTTGTAGTAGTCGAATCGACCTGGGCTTGCCACCAACTATTATCTGATTGACTGATGCCGCCTACGGTCTGATCAACTGCGACGATATCACGAAGGCCAACGATTGACTTGGCTGTCGTGCCATCGGAGTACAATCCTGTTGCCAAATCATCTTTCAAGGTCTTCTTAGCAATTTCAGCTTTAGCGGCTAAAAGGCTTAGAATTGCCATGTTACCACTGTTCTTTAGCTCGTCTTCACCAAGAATTGTGATAGCGGCATAAAGTGAGCGCCAAGAATACAAACTATTTGTAATTTGTTCCACATCATCTGTAGATAACGTATCAGCGCCTTGGTACCAGCCGCCTGTACCCTTAGCATAGCTTAAAGGTATCTCGATTTGAGTGCCACCATTTTGACTTTTATAAGACCCACTAGACATGAGTTTAGAAAGCAATGGTGTGCTATCAAATATATTGTCATACATTTTCGGTATGATTTTATTTTGTGTGATTGCATCTAACTGCGCTATCGATAAAGCCATTTCATAGCCCTTTCATATTTTATAATGGAATACCTAGCTCCGCAGCGCCGTTTAAAACAACGTCATGCAAAGAGCCACTATTTGCTTTTTGTGGCAATCCCAGACCTGACAAAGATGTATCTGACGTAGATATGAATCCTTGTTTGGTTCTTTCAGCTAATTCCTTCGCAGCTGCCTCTTTTGAAGCAGTCACTCGTTTGTTAACGATCTCGTCAAACATCAAATCCTTAAAAGCCGCCTTAAAAGAGTTTATGCCATGTGCTTTAGCATGCTCTATAACTTGCATCTCAACAGTTTTACCCGTTTCAGGATTTGAAAACGATAAATCGAATTCGGGGAATTGCTCTTGAACTGATTTGATCTGGTCGTTAAGCGCAGAATCCTCTGCTTGCTCTCTTTGCAAGCTTTGGTTTTGTCGATATTCATCCATAAAACTTTTAACTTCGGGATGAATTGATTGATCTTGGTGACCCTCTACAACAGGGGTTTGACCAAAACTTTCTCTTGATTCCCACTGCGACTTAACATAATTTGCCCATTCAGGATTTTGGATCGCATACTCGTCGTATTGCTTCCACATTCCAAACTTCGCTAAATGTTGTTCTTTCTCTTGAGTGAATGCATCTACATTGGTTTTATGCTCAGCTACATGCTGGGCATAGTTGTAACCTTGTGATGCACGTTTCAAGATTGTGTCTAAGTCTTCACTGACTGTTTTGCCGCTTGCCTGATATTCAAACATCTTAGCCGGCTCAACAACAGATTCATTATTAGAAGGAATAACTGCTGCAGATTGGCCTTCGACTGGAAGGGTAGAATCTGCAGGGATATCGTTTTCTGAAAGTTCAAACATTACTTATTATACTCCTGCTGGTGTTAGTGGTCTGCCGCCTGGCACGGAATCAACTTGTTGTGGCGCTTGCTCTTGAGGTGCACCACCGCCTGTTATTTGCTGTAGAATTCCCACATATTGCTCGGTCGCTTGTGCGAGCGCCTGCTTGGCCTCGTCGGGAATGCCAGGCGCTTCAGCCACGCCTTGCATGATAACTTGAGCCGCCTGAATAACGCCCTGTACCGCTTCAGCTGCGCCACCGCCGCCCCCTTGTGCTTGTTCTTGCCCCATTTCTCCGTTAGCCACCTTGTCCCCCTTGAGTTTGTTGTTGGGCCGCCGCTTCAGCTTCAGCCTTTCTTCTTTCTTCTAATCTCTGCAAAACCTTGTCACTATTCGGATAGTCGATTCTTGTTAACACTTCTTCTTCATCGATTATTTGACGATCATATAAAGCTAATGCTTTGCGTTCATTATCTGAGATATCAAAAGGTAGCTCACTACCTGTAGTAACCCTCACATCAAAACGGCCTTTAAGAATCAGCTTTCTCTCCGGCAATTCGTTGAATCCTTTTTATTCATCGCCATCAAAATCAGAGAAAATTGCAACCTTTTCGCCGCCTTCTTCTTCGACTCTAAACTTGCGGTATGCTCTTGATCCGTCTTTATTTGTAATTCTGAAAATCTTAGGCACTGTATAATATTGAAACACTCGATTCTGATAAAGCTGCCCAGCTTCTTTCATAAATTCATCGAGGTTTCTTTGCTTTTGTCTAATCCTAGTTTTACTAGCACTCATTAATTGTTCGATTGCACTAGCTGCAGTAACGCCGCCCGTTGCTCTACCTTCCGAGAATTCGCTAGTACCGGCTACAGCTTGAAATTGCTCATTCAGGACATTAAGCATAGTAAAAGCGCTGGGCGTAATACCGACGCCCATTTCTCGCCTTACTTCAGTGCCAGGATTTTTCTCAACTACTGATCCCGGTATATTATTTAGATTTTCGGGATCGACCTCAGAATTAGTGTCCACAATCCAAATTGGATTCCCGGTCATCGCTAGGGCATCGAGAGAGAAACAAAGTATCTTATTATATATAGCTTGAGGGCTAGCAAGTTGCTCACATTCAGAAACGCCCCAGAATTCCCTCGGCAGTATATAGTTATTATATTTGGCATAAGGAATTTTCATATCATCATGCTCAAGTGGGCCATCATGCAAAATCATTTTATTTGCAATCACAACATATCGGCCCTTCGGATGTTTTCTTGAAACTGTGAAGGTTGTTTTCTCCTCACCGGTTTCTTCATTCCGTTCGGTTTCTTCAGTCTCCTCAACTTCCTTCGGGATCATATAGAATCGAAAGACCATGGTTCTTGGTACATCGTCCAATGTTTCGCCTGAAGTTTGACTACCGCCCCTAGGTAGATTTAAATCTGAATTGAAATAACCATCAGAGTTGCCTGTCGCAGTCTCAGTTTTTTCCTTCTTGACTTTATCGGTAATATCCTTGCGAATAAATTTAGCTTTCTCAGGGAACTCGTGCTTTAGCTTGTCAGTAGCTTCAGGCTTTGCATATATGAAAGTTTGAGATTCTTCGTCATTGATTGTATTAGCGTCGGGGTGGGGGTAGCAATAAAGAGGGTCTTCAGACCTAAAAGTAGCACCGCCACCACCATAGTCTTTGCTCTGATCGTAGCCGACTGAAGCTATCCCAGTACCATACACCCAGCCGTCAAATATGACCTCGAAAACTGTTCGGAGCCAATTATAGCGCTCAAAATCTGAGTCAGCTACTTCATCAAGTATTTGTGCAAATTCCAAATCTGTTGGATCGGTAGGTAAGAAGCTGAATTTCGGCCTAACATCAGTCTGTAGAGGTATCTGGCTTTGAATTGTTTTCCAGACTAGGTTAATCACCTCAGAGTTTTTCCAACTAGGACGCTTGCTATCCCATTGGATCCCTCGGACCAATTTATAATAGTCCATAAACTTTTTATCGTAACGACACCGGTATCTCTTAAATATATAGAATAGATCCATAAGTCTTTTGACTTCGGCCTGTTCTTTATCTGAAATACTGGGTTCTTCAACATGATTAGAAGACGTACTTGCGAACGCCTCACTCAATTCTTCACTCATATTAAGCCCTTATTGAAGGGAACCTAAAATCTCATGCTTAAGTTCCGACGCTTGTTTTTTTTCAATGTCAGCTTTTTTTTGATCAAAGAATTGATTGACGGTGTCAATTGATTCGTTGCCTATAGGTTCTAGGCCACGAGATTTTGCTATTTCTTCACGATGTTTTTGGTTTTTTACCAAACATCCTAAAGCAGGACACATTTCAATGTCCTCAACTTTTGTATTCGTAAAATTAACTGCAATAAATTGCTTATAATCCCTATCGAGTAGTTTAGCACAATTCGGACATGCAACAACCAACTTATTCACTTCGGCCATTCTAGCGATTATATCAAATTCATGATCGCAGGAGCATTTATAGGGGTACGTCGGCATAGTTTCTACGTCTCCTTCGTTTCAACTTCTCCAATTCATTGTCGTAGTATGGCGAAATTTCTTTCTTTTTACTATAATTATCTGAATGAACAACTACACGATTGCGTTTTTTACCCTTCGGCTTATACGTTGCCATGGTTAGATATCGAACACAATCTTGCGTGTGATTGGAGTTGTCCACAGGCAACTCGGTCTTTTGCACTTGATCGACCTTCGTTTCCTTCAACTCTGGATAGTGATATTGCTCATACTCGTCCAACAAGTGGGGACACGTTTTCCTGAATACAGAATACATCCCAGAATTAATTAGCTCATAATGCCGATCGATGCCAAGCCGGATTTCATTGTCAGCCGCTAATGCTCGGAGCCCATTCTGGTTGAAAAGAGAAATATACTCAGGTCTGGAGGGATCGCAGTAGAATCTTTGAATGCAGAATAGATCTTTGAAGCGACTAGCTGCGTCAATCATCTGATCAACTGTTAGCTGAGGTTTAAAGAATTCGCCTATCTCGTAATGCATGCCCTCGGTAGTGATTGCCCTTACAATTATGACAAAGGGATCTCGATAACCCCAATCGACACCGGCTACAACTTTAGTGCCGGGCGGCAACACCATTTTATCTATCTGGTTTATGTCCTGATCAAAACAATCATATACTAAACCCTCTGCTTTTGAAAACGCCCCTCCGTATATCATGTTAAAACGGCGTGGGTCCATAGTACGCCTTCGGTCCTCATACTCACGCTCAGGAAAGTAAGGGTTCTCTGCTGAGTTGGCTTGGACTAGATCAATCAGGTTGCAGATATATTCATCGTCCTTTTGATATGGCCTAATGAAATCGATATAAAGCCAATTGAGGGAATAAGGAGAAGTCACAATCCTGATAGGAGCCTCTTTAAATGATGCCCTTGCTTGGATATTATCCCAAAAATAACGTGAATAAAGACCAGCTTCATCACATAGGACAGCTCTTACGTTAGTGATACCAACGACACTATCAGGATTTTGCCCTGTTCTAAACCAAACCTTGCCGCCGTTATGAATATGAAAACACATATTCTTACGATCTAATCGACCACAAGCGCCGTTTAGCTGCATGAATGGAGGTAGTGTTGATTGTTCTAGAATCTTATAGCTAGGAGAGGTAACAAGAAAGTTATCCGATGCACCGATAAATTGATGCATCAGCATTTTGAGCCAGACTACCCCCGATATAGTCTTTCCAAATTGAATCCCACAGCCAAGTATTACCATTCTCTTTTTTGAAAAAAGTACTGTAGCTTGCTTTGCACTATGGGGAACAAACTTATGCATCAATCAACCTTGGGCTTAGGTCTGAAAGGAATGCGACCATACTTTACTTCATGAGGCTTTATTTCCTTCTTCTCAAACGTAGTCCTTGAATGCAGAGTATCCGGGCCCTCTATTTTTAAAGGATTGAAATGGAACTCGTAGAATGAGCAACCAAACCTATGCGCTAACTCATAGCCATACTCGCTTGGGTTATGGTCTGATAGGCCAAAATATGGAGTATTATTTATACCATTTATTTTGTTGGCTAATGTAGTCAATTGCTCAATAGGATAAGTGCCAGTAGGATATTCTGCAATACATGCCATTGTATGCGATAAATAGCTAAATTCTATATTTGTTCTACATCCCATGCTTACTAAGTAGGGCCTGTTGCATTCTTCAACTGCTTTAATTAAATCCTGATAGTTATTCTCCGAGCTAGCAATCTTATGCATGAAGACATACTGATCCAAGAACTCAACATCATCGGGATCAAACACCGAACACATAAACTCTACGCCTAGTCCCTTAGCATGTTCGGCTATTTGAGGTATCCATTCCTTCGGTAGCTCCCCCTTCATTTCGCCTGGGAAGCCATACAACTTCTCATGAGTAAAATACTGAAACTTGACGATATCAATATTTGATTCGTTGCAAATTTCTACACTCTTTAAACAATCGTCGAGAGTAATCCAATTACTCCCAATGTCTGC
>Ga0114918_10004646_pt1 | contig 11884 bp, 24 predicted proteins | sample LantaG_FD_87015 | JGI IMG/M metagenome (GOLD analysis project Ga0114918, IMG submission 87015) | Deep subsurface microbial communities from Baltic Sea to uncover new lineages of life (NeLLi) - Landsort_02402 metaG | ecosystem: Environmental > Aquatic > Marine > Oceanic > Sediment | place... | reverse complement strand
GAATGTACAATTCAACATTGGGATAATAAGATCCGGGCAATTAAAGCACTTCGAGAGATATATCCAAATTTTGGATTGAGAGAAGCGAAAGAAGCAATCGACGCCGTTTGGACAAATCTACGGGGATGAGCTAAATCGAATAAAGAAAGGGTGGATAAAAAAATGCTTACAATCATAACTAATAAAGAAGAAGTAGAATGGCATGTTGGAGAATCTATTTTTTTAGGAAGGTCATTACTTTCTACAGTTACTTCTCTAATAATGGATGGGGATGAACTGATTCATATTATAAATACCTGTCCGATTGATATAGTCCCGAAAGGTAAAGTAGTTCGTTTGGTCGGAGTATTCGCACAACAGGCTCTTGCCAATATCAGGTAGCTCAACCAAACCTTGTAAGAAAGAAGAATTAAAATGGGATGGTTATTTACTCAAGGACAAACCAAGAAAGGTCTTATCAAACATCTTATCGAACGTCAAGAAAATGAGGACGGTATATGGGAAACCATTACTTATTGTGTTCGAGGAAATGTTTTTTGGAGTGTTTGTCAAATCACTCGTAAAGATACGGGAGAAGTCAAAAAGATTATCCTTTGTAACCTTATGGGTTCAGATAATAGTTACGGATGGGGATATAAAGATATGGACGAAGGAATGGGTCCGAATTATTATTCCTGTCCATTGAAATACCTGGATATGGTTCCCGTAGTAAATGTAGAATGGCGTGAGATAGTAAAGAATTATCATGGAGAACGTCATTTTTACATGACAGAATTAGTTAAGAATAAGTCACAAGCCCACGGAGCAAAAGTTAAAGTTATGCTTCGAGAGACTTCTTTGAAATGGGTATGGCTTTCCTCTTTGAAACCCCTAAGAGGAATCAGTCCGGAAGGAACTGTTTACCGATTGAAAAGAAAACATATTGGTAACAGTGTTATAGTTTCAATATAAGTATTAAAAATCAATATCCTAACGAAAGAGGTACGGAACAATGGAAAAGCTAATCACTAAAGATTCTGCACACAATCTCCTTTCGGACTGTGAAACCATTGAAATCGGGGAGAAGATTCCCCTAGACGGTAAGATTCGTTTAACTCGTGTTCAGAAGGGTGCTGTACAGCGTTTTGCTCTTCTTGGCAGTCCTTCCAGACTTCGCCGCACCTTTGCCCTTATTCTGTAAATAAAATGGCTTAGAAACGATTACAGAGCCTACTTCGGTAGGCTCTTTTTTTATAGATAGAAAAATTTCTTCTACAGTTTTGAAATTTGAAAATTCTTTCTTTGAGGTTCAGAGAGAAGCAAGACCAGACCATTTCAGAGGAGAAGAAAGATGAGTTTTAATGACCACAGAAAACATCTCTATAAACATCTCACTAGAGCGATGGTATGGGATATGGTGGAAGGAGTGGCAAAGAAAGTTTTGCTTCTTCCTTCTGTCGGTATTCGTGATATTAAAGCCGGTTTTGAGGCTGGCAAAGTGGATATGAATACCAAATTTCATTTATTTGAGAAAGAAACATGGAAAGCAAAACAAATCCGCAAAGAGTGTAAAGCAATGGGAATCAATTTTGATCTCCATGAAATGGACATCACAAAGCAACGTTTGGGAGAAGGTTGGGGAGAATTGGGAAATTGCGGAGATTTGTCTGGATTCGATATTATCTATCTGGACTTTTGCGGATATCTAAGCTACACCGTCCGGGATTGGATAGTTCGCAATCAAGAAACCTTAAAACATTCTAAGATTGCTTTTACATTTTCAATTGGTATGCGAAACAATCCTCTATGGAATGAAGAATCAACCGATTCAGGATTCCGTCCTCCCATTCATGGTGTTCAATTCTGCAATAATATGGAAGCGAGTAGAAAAGCAGAATGGACAACAAGCATGACATTAGACGCCCTCGGCATGAAATCAACCGGGAGAAAGCTTCCTTACTACATGGAATATAAAGAAGCTGAGAAGTGTTCTTCTATGGTTTTCTTTGCATCAAATGGCATAAAACACTATGCTTATTCTGGTCCTCCGAGAAAGATATATACCTCGAAGTTTGCCGGACTCAGTGTTAAGGAATTGAAAAAACTCTATAAAAAAGAGCCTATCGCTCAGAAACGTGCATGGATTACGATAGCTCTCAAAAAACTTGCTGCGTAACCGGCAAAATAGCTTGACAAATATACTGAGAGTGTGGTACTGTGTCAAAAGCAGTACCACTCTCACAGGGAAAGGTAAAAGTCCATGAGTAATTATCGCTACGAATACAAAACCATTCAAAGTCTTGCGGCAAAGAAAGCATGGGTAACACGGCGTAAGAATGAAACGGCTCGTTTGGTTGCTGAAGGTGTCCTAGCGGCTAAACGTAGTGCAGCTGCTTTCAAGGCATGGGAAACACGTCGCCGTATGGCAGAGCAACGCAGTGCTTCCGCTCGTAAGGCATGGGTTACTCGCAGAAAAATGCAAACTGAAAAAGTTTACTAAACTATTAGTTTAATAAGGTCGCCTTCTGGCGACCTACTTTTTTCTCTTGACATTCTTTTTTCATTGTGGTATAAAGAGAGCAGAAAGTGAGGAAACATAATGCCTAAGAAAAAAGTCACTCTCAATCTCAATAAACTGGTGGAGTTTAACTCCTAAAGGAGCTACTATTATTCGCCAATGGTTAAGAAAGGGTTTTTCTCCAGACCATACTGATTCTAAATATGGAGACCCTGTATCTAAAACAGGAGAAGAACCTCCTCGAACTGTAACATTTTACATAAAATAAACCGGCGAATTCTCTTGACAAACATTCTCAAATCTGATAGGCTACTGTTAGATGGGAAATGGATTCCAAATATAAGTTTCCCTTATACTAAGAGGCAGTAAAAATGATAGGGAACTAAGCCCTCTTTGTGTAGTGCTACCGTCCTTTGTCGGGTATTGGGGTGTTACATTAGAATCTAATTCAAGTTACTCTTTAGAATCTTTATACATAGGAAAGAAGAGACCATTAAAAAACTTCACCCTCGAAAGATTCAAAAAAGCTGAAGCTGGCTGGCATTTCTACCACAGTTTTGAAATTTGAAATCTCTATCTTTAGGCTACATGAGGCGGAAACGCCCAGATTCTGGAAAGAATAGGAGAAATATCATGGAACAGCTCAAAGTCGCAACGATCAAAGAAGCAACTCGCATTGACACAGACAAGGAAGTTGTGGAAGTGGATGAGGCTGAAATCGTCCACTTGCTCATGGGTGCTGAAAAGAGAGGCACGTCCATTGTCTCATTTACCTGTATTACCGATCCTCGCCTCAAGAAAACCGGTTTGCCGGAGCATTTGAAAAATGCTCTCAAAGTTTCCGAAGTCAATGGAATGATCGGTTACGACTATGAGAATAGCGTAAACAATCAACGCAATCGGGAACAAGGCGACGAAGCAAAGAAGTTTGAGGCTCAAGGTCGCTCCTGGGGCGTTCGCCTCAACCGTGTTTTCGTGGTTAACAAAGGCGGTCTGTACGTTACCATTAAAATCGAACGCACACTTTCCAAGCCCAGATTTTTCGACGGCAAAGGCAACGAAGTCTCGAAAGAAGAAATTGCCGCTTTCCTTCCCGCTCCTCGCAAAGCTCAAACTCAAGGAGTTGAGAAAGAAGTTATCCATCGGGAGTATAAGCTCCTGTCGATTCAGGAAATCCGAATGGGTGGAAAGGTCTACAGGATTAAGCACTAATCTAGTCGGGGGAGAGAAATCTCCCCCTACTTTTTCTGGGAGGAAGAGAGATGCAACCTGTAAACGTAAACCTAGTAGGAACAGATTGGGAATTCCTGCGAAACCAAAAAGAGCATCTCCTCATTTTGAGGGATCAAGAGGGGGATGAAAGCGGTCTAACAACTGGACTAATTCATTTCTTGGATTGTATCCAGGATCAAGCTGCTGAAACTGTAGGTGGTGACACAGTGTTTGGTCCGGAGAATGATAAGGACGTGGTTGAAATTGTTATCAATGGTGGAGCTATTCAGGATATTTCCATGCCTGATAATGTTCGTGTCGTGGTAAAAGACTATGATGTTCCCTTTGATTTAAGCCTTGACATTCGGAAAGACAGTGAAGGGGACTCCTATCAGTATATGGAATTTACTAACGTATAAGTTTGTGCGCCCGTAGCTCAGTCCGGTCAGAGAGGAACGCAGAAAACGAAAAAAATATGGGTCAGTAACTCAATTGGTTAGAGTATCTGCCTTTTAAGCAGAAAGTTCCCAGTTCGATCCTGGGCTGACCTACCATATCTTTGTTGAGAATAATAAAGGAGTTTTTCCAACAAAGATAGAATATAATAGCAACGTAAAGGAGTTGCTATTATGCCAAAAAGGAAATGTAGAAAATGTGGAGACTCAATCCCTGTTAGTATTCAAGTCGAAGGGAAGACTAAGACCCTTCAAAACAGGAAATTCTGTTTACAGTGCTCTCCATACAAATCAGGGAACAGAAGACAGTATGATCCAGATAAGGCTCAAACAAGGAATAGGTATCGAGAATATACGCCAAAAAGGAAAGAGCAAATAATTCTTTCTCTATATAAAAGAGGGTTAGAAAGAAAGTGCAAATTAATAGAGATGTCTGGAGGTCAGTGTTCTCTTTGCGGGTATCATAAGAGTCAAAGAGGTTTGACTTTTCATCACAAAGATTCTGACACAAAAAATTTTGGATTATCTCTCAATAATCTCTGGTCAAAAAAATGGGAGGTAATAATGCAAGAATGCAAAAAATGCGTACTTGTTTGTATGAATTGTCACATGGAAATAGAGGAAGAAATATCGAAAAATAAGCTTTCGTATGTTCAAAAAGTCAATCAAAAGTATGGGACTAATTTTTAGTCCTTGGTTCAAATCCAAGTGGGCGTACCATTCAAACACTTTGAATCTTCGGGAATATCAGTATAAAAAGAAAAAGGAGAAAGAGCCATGACGCCAATAGAACTCAAAGATTATTTTGTTGACATTCAAGTCACTGAAATCCGTACAGGAACTGTATTAATTATAGCTTCCTCTGAATGTGAAGCAAGGGAGAGAGCCTTGGGTAAATCTTCTAAGCTCGAAGAAAATTGTATCATAGAGAAAAAAGTCAAAGCAATAGGAGTTAGGCTAGCACCAGAGCCAACTGGAACATGATTGAAAAACAACTAATGCGTCAAGCCCACAGAAAAGTAATGACTTCTCCATGTCGTTTCAAAGTGTGTGCAATATGTTACAACAAACATGGAGACTTACTTGGTATTGCATATAATACTCCGAGGTTTTCAAGAAAAGGTGGTGGGCTTCACGCAGAGATGAATGCCCTTCAAAACTGGGGAGTAATGATTTCCAGTATAACTTTGTTACGATTTAATAAGACCGGAGGATTGCTTCCAATTAGTCCTTGTAAAAACTGCAAAAAAGTCTTGACAAAGCTTGGCATCCGTGTTACGATGTAGGAAGAAAGTGAGGAAAGACAACATGGATATCAAATATAGTGCCGAAATAAAAGTATCAGTAGACGGACAGGTACTAGGATCTATTTTCGAGTCTACTCTTGACAATAACTATTGGATAGATCCTCTCGCCAAAAAGAAAACCATTTGGTATTACTACATTCCAGGTCAATCACAAAAACCAATTCTGTTTAATAGTCTTAAAAGTTGTAAAAATGCTATTTCCAATGGAGCTGTTAAACTTCAACTAACCAAAAAAGAAGAAGCGGCTTTCATAAGGAATAACCGAGAATGGTAGATAAACGGAAAATCCTTCGAGAATCCTTTGTGGAATTCGACAAGAAAAGAAAAGGCATTGAATAAACTCAGGAGCTGGCTGGTACACACTTAACCATAAATCGAAGAGGGAGAACAAACATGCTAACATTTCAAATCATCGCCATTACCTTTTCCATCTTGCTTCTTATTTTTGCAATTATTCTTTCTCTGATTCAGGACAGTCGTCAAAGAAGTACAGAGATTATTCTCCAAAATCTCTTTTACGATTTCTATAAAGAAGCAAATCTCTATGTCGAATTTCCTGAATCAATAGAATCTCCCATATTATACTTACAGAAACAAATTAATAGCATTAACATAGCAAAATATTCATTGCAAAAAACTAGCGATTCATATTTAGTAGATTGTCTCGAAAAATGGGTATGCAATTTACAAGGAACTTCTACGAATATGGCAATCAAAGAGAATCGTGCCTTGAAGTCTGAACTTAAACAAATGCAAGAGCCTGTCGAGGAAGAGAAATCCTAAGCTGGCTGGCATACACTTAACCACAAGGAGAATAGATATGTCAAACAGACTAAAAGAAGTTTTCTTTTTCTTTATTACTATTGGAATTATAATTACAATCTCTACACTAATTCCTTATGTTTTCTTTCTTGCTGATGTAAATCTACAAGAGACAAAGACAGAGAATGTCAAGCAGATGGATACCATGACGGCTATGGTCAACAAACGTAAGGCTCTTCGAGAGTCCTTCAAGGACTTCGACAAGAAAGGCTACCAGATAGCTATTATTGAGGAAGTCGAAGGCATTGATACAATTGTCGGGATTTACTCAGCTAATGGTTTTTTCAACAGCTTCATGGACACAGCTACGACAGTACCTCTATTGACCCGGTAAAATTTCTACCACAGTTTTGAAATTTGAAAATGGTAGGATTAGGGTACAGAAAGGGGAGAGAGCAAAACAAGATATCCCAAGTAGCGACACGCAAAGTAGCCAAACGCAAAGTAGCCAAACGTCTAGTAACCTTTATGGTGAACCCGCAAAGTAGCCAAACGCAAAGTAGCCAAACGCAAAGCCAACGGGATAGTTCTGCTCTCTCCCTGAAATAAAAAAACTCCTTGCTCCTCTCCTCCGCACCAAAGGGGGAGGCTGGTCACCTCCCCCTCCCTCCTTGAGGAGCAACAAAGGAAAAGATTATGCGAAAAATATACATTGATGTTGAAGGTGGATTAATTCAAGAAATAAAAGATATTCCATCTGATATAGAAATCATTGTCCGAGACTATGATGTTGAAGGTTCTGATGGTGATAGAATTACAAAGGACGACCAAGGTAGGGAATGTTTTGAATCTACCTGGACGGAAATGGACTAATGACTAAAACAGAAGCTATCCAATTTTTTGCAAAACGAATCTGGGACCATAATACTAATATAGTATATGGACTTATACCTAGCGGATTCGGATTTAAAGTAGACAAGACTTACAAAGAGGCTTCTAATGTTCTTGCAAAGTTAGGTTTCACTCATTTCACTCATAAGTGGATTGAGAACGGAAAAATTGTCGAACTAAAGCTATTCAAAGCTGAAGAATTTGGGGCTTCTTCTACTGACAACGTTCCAACTACTGTAGAAGCAGTGACTCTTTAACAGTTTGGAAGATTTCTTCTACAGTTTTGAAATTTGAAAATTTTATCTTTAGTAGACAGAAAGAGAGGATACCGACCATGACTAAGAAACAGCGAGATAGACAACAGAGACTTCTTCCCAATGGTGAGCCTCGTTATATTCGTATCTATGATGGTGGCGAAGAGCTATTGGATAGATACACCGTAATTTATACTGGAAATTATACCAGTAAAACCGGAGGAGCGCATTTTATGAGTTCTTTAAGCGATAATCCTCTTTGTCCTGGGGGTTTTTTTCAGCATATGTCTTATCCTTTCCAATGCGATTGTCTTCGTGGTGTAGGAAAAGATAGAACGGAAGGAAATTGGCCACCTGCAATCGGACGTAGTTGTCACCTTGGGAAACGTATTCCTTTCTCAGATTTGAATACAGAATGTAAACAAGCAGTTCTTCAGGACTATACAGAATTGTGGGAATTGAATCTTGAGGAGTCGGAAAAATGAATAAGAGAGAAAAGAGTCGGAATGACAGTGCGAAGATACTAGGAGTATGTATCTTAGGTGGATTTATAATTCTCATTCTTGCAAAACTTTTCTCTTGATAAATCGGTAGCTGGGTGGCAGTATAGTTCTACCACAGTTTTGAAATTTGGAAATACTGTGTATAGTGCTCAGAGAGAAAAGGAAAACAAACAATGTCGCTGGACTTCTTGGTAATATCTCAGTGACGGAATGCCTCTTTTTATCCCAGTCTAAGGAGAATTAGAACCATGAGAAAAGTATTTGTAGATGCCACAGTGACGGTTTCACTCGTTGTTGAAATGGACGGCGAGAATGTGGAAGAAGTAATAAACGACATGCTCTTAGAAGCCACTTCTGATACAGAAGGTGCCAACATCACAGACATTCAGAATGTCCATATTGACCATGTACTGGTTACGGACTCGAAGTAAATTCGATAGATACTAAAAAAGAAAGGAAACTATTATGGGACAATACTATTATATCGTCAACCTTGACAAACAACAGATTATTTGTCCTCGTGCCTTTGGTGATGGTATAAAACTCATGGAATTTGGATCAAGTGGACAAGGGGCGATGTGTGCTCTTGCCGTTTTACTTTCGAGTGGAAATGGTCGTGGTGGTGGCGATATTCTAGGTCTTGATAACATCCCAAAAAGGCATAGGCTTCAACAAGAAGCAGCTAAAATGGTCGGATCATGGGAAGGTGATCGTATTGTGATCGCCGGCGACTACGCCGATAACCTTCTACACCTTACGAGAAAACAACAGCGACATTACAAAAAGCAAATGCCTATAATCCTCAAAGAAGAATTGGAAAACTGGAAGCCTGCTTTTCATATGGATGAAAGGCAAAGGGCTGAGATAAATTTTCGATTGAACCTTTCTAGAATTAAGAACAACCAATTTAATCTGTATGACTACGCCAGTCGTTTCTTCACAGACATATCGGATATGGCGTTGCGTATGATTTTACTTGACAATTATCTTCTTCAAGATTATATCTCAAATGCTGCAAAAGGGTATAATCACTACCCGGCAAAATGGCTCAAGAAACGAATCAAAAAGCAAAAAGATTTGTTGGAAACAACTGTAGAAGAGATATTCAATAATCTATAAGTGGAAGATTTCTACCACAGTTTTGAAATTTGAAAATTCATTCTTTAGGATTCAGAGCGAGAAAACAAGATCAAGGAGAAAAACGATGATTGAATCCTTTCAATACAATGGCTACACGGTAGAAATCCATGCCGATGAATGTCCCGAATCGCCACGAGAATGGGACAATCTCTGTCAAATCGTATGCTTTCACAGAAATTACAATCTCGGTGACAAACACGATTATTCTCAAGGTGATTTCAATTCTTGGGACGATCTGAAAGAGCAAATCGAAAAGGACCATAATCCGATTGTCATTACTCCTATCTATCTTTTCGATCATTCAGGTTTGACAATCGCCACAGATTGTGGTAAGTTTCAGGCTTGTGATTCCCACGGATGGGATTGGGGACAGATAGGTTTTGCTTTCATTCCCAAACAAGTCGCTGTGAATGAATATGGTGTTGACCATACGCATGAGATAGACGATGAGACAATAGAAACCTGTCAAAAGGTTCTCCAGGGCGAAGTGGAAACTTACGGGCATTATGTCTCTGGTGAAGTTTATGGTTATCGTATTTTAGATGCCGACGGAGAAGAGAAAGATTCCTGTTGGGGATTCTTCGGATATGATAATGTAGTTTCTATGGCAAAAGAGGACTTAGACGAAGCGAATTAGAAAAAAGTAAAATGATACTCTACACAATCTTAATTCCCAAATCCAAGACTCGCAACCCTTTCTTTCAAGCTATGGTTGAAAGAAAAAAGGGTGCCCACAAAAACCGTAAGAAAGCTCGTAATAAAATGGCTTGTCGAGGAAGAGTTAACCACTCGGAGTAGAAAGGTATAGCTATGAAAACAGCTAAATATGTAGATGCAAGTGAGCTTATCCCGTCAGATTGGACTAATTGGTTTTGGGAAGAGTTTTCTGAGAATGCCCCATTTTCATGGGGAGAAAACAACCTTTCTCTTATTGCTCCGGAAGATTTTCACGCTCATGCGTGTGATGTTTTCGGGGATATCGAAACAAAAGAAGGTTCTAAGATTCCAGGTGAATCCGAGTTCCTGAAAAGTATTCTTGCTTTGGGTGATACTTATATCAATCTTGAGGGGTAACATTATGAAATTAGTAATCACTCCAGTTGCAAATATCTTTTTTGCAGGAAGCAATACTCCCATTCCTCAATTTAAAGGAATGATTGTAAAAGAGAATGGTGAGAAAATTCATATTTATACAGGAGACAATGAAGCAGAAGCAAAAGATTTATTCAATTATTTTGTTGCTTTTTCTGCTCTTAAAAAATTTGAAACAAATAATCGAATAAATACCGGCGGAATAGCTTGACATACTCTTTCATATATGGTAGTCTTATTCAATCCTGTAAGTAAACAGGATCGAATAACAAGTGTTCTACCACAGTTTTGAAATCCGGAAATGCTCAGTGTAGGACATAGAAAACAGTTCTCAAGGGGAGAATAGCTCAGTTGGCAGAGCCGCCGGCTAAAGAAAGAAAAGACTAAGTGAGAAATCATAAGTTTTTTCTTAATGGGCTGCTTATAGGTTACTGATAGCCTATAAGTATAATTCCGTAAATTCAGGGAAACCTTAACAGGTAATGCTGATGGCAATCCTGAGCCAAGCCTCGAAAGAGGAAGGTGCAGAGACCATACACGGAACTCGTAAAGAGAAGAGATGGTCCAGACCACAAACCTGAAAAGGGCAGTGAAAACTGTAGTGGTAAGTATAACCGGTAGGTCGGGGGTTCGAATCCCTCTTCTCCCACCATTTCTACCACAGTTTTGAAATTTGGAATTTCTATTCTTGGCGTATAGAGGAGAAAAATAATGCCGAGAACAAAAGCCCCGACCATTATCAAAGAAAATCTCAAACTCAAAAATACATGGCAAGTTAATCTCTCCCCATTGAAAACATGTAAAGGACGTAAATGTCTTTCTATTTGTTATGCAATGAAAGCTTTCGTACAATGGCCTCCCGCTAGAACGTCCTGGAATCGAAACTATCGCTCCTATCAAAGAGCTCCTCAAGCCTACTTTGATTCTATTATTACAAGAATACATAGAGCAAAGAAAACGGTTCAATGGTTCCGTTGGCATTCTGCCGGAGATATTCCCGATCAAAGGTATCTTGAGGGAATGAAACGAGTGGCGATTTCCTGTCCCGACACAAAGTTTCTTGTCTATACAAAAAAATATAGCTTGACTTTTGGCCGAGTTCCGAGTAACCTTAGAATTATTGCATCGTCTTGGCCGGGTTTAGAGATTCCTCGGCGAGTCAAAAGACGGTTTCCAATTGCATGGTTCCAAGATGGAAGAGACAATAGAATCCCCAAAGGAACTTTTGTCTGTCCTGGAAATGAAATAGGTTGCGACAATTGTAGGTTCTGTTGGTATACAGAAAAGAGTTTAATCTTTCATAAACACTAGGAGATAAAATGAATACTGCATTTGAGATTACCACAGATGATATTGAAAACATTCTTACCCATAGAGTATATCCTGAAGGATATCGTCTTGCCCATCCTTACATGATAAAACCTACCACCGAAGCTGCTCAAATGATTTTTGAGGAGATTAAAGAAGAAGACTTCACTCGCATTGAGAAAGCTGCTACATGGGGAACTGACATGGATACGCAAATAGACTATGCCTATCAAAAGCTATTTGATATCTTAAAAGAAAAGAAAATCTTTCTGGATAGGTCAAACGATAAACCTAAAAAAGATATGACTCCAGAAGAATGGGATGTGTATGGAGATTCCCAAGTAAAATAAAGCTTGACAATCTATAGCAACTGATGTTATAGATAGTCCAACACTCCCGAGAAAGGGATCATTATCATGGGACGCAGACCTAACTCCACAAAAGTTCTCGAAGCAACCGGAAG
>Ga0114918_10004645_pt1 | contig 11884 bp, 13 predicted proteins | sample LantaG_FD_87015 | JGI IMG/M metagenome (GOLD analysis project Ga0114918, IMG submission 87015) | Deep subsurface microbial communities from Baltic Sea to uncover new lineages of life (NeLLi) - Landsort_02402 metaG | ecosystem: Environmental > Aquatic > Marine > Oceanic > Sediment | place... | reverse complement strand
ACAATTCCTTTGAAAATAGTGTTCGGATGAATAATGCGATGAGGCACTTTGTACATAGCCAAAAACATCAACCACATTCCATAATTCATACCGGATTGAACGTGGCCGGTGCTCCTTGTAATGGCCTCGATGATTGTTGCTCGATGATACAAAACAAATTGGTGTTATCTACAAATGATTCAAAAGTATCATACACCTCGAACGTATCATGTATAGTATACACAACGTCGTTTACGTCATTGATTAGTGATAGTAGACTATCATCTTTTGGCCAATCGACGAAAAACGGCTCGTCTTTGTATAAAATACACAATGCCCCAGTTTTCCCTGGATCGATGCCGATAAAAGTGTTAGTGCCCATTATGCCATTCTCCTTGTGCGATCTATTTTGAAATCTTCTTCGATTTCGTTCCAAAGATTTTGACATGCAGTTGGAAGAATCTCCGGGTGTTTTGCTTCGACATACTTTACGCACTCATCAAACGTGCCAGAAATGATATCATTGGGGACTTCTACTTTTAATTTTGTCCCCCAATTGCCTCCCTCTTTAACCATAAAATTTAACATACTCGCAGTATCGTCTACGCCGTAATCATAGAGCACACGAAACTCAATGGTTCGGCGCTTTCCATTTATCCTGTTCTTGGATACTTTTGCATGTACATCATGTCCTAATTCACGTTTGCGTTTTTTTATGGTTTTTGTAATGACATTTCGATTAGACAGCCAAATTCTATGATGGCAGTAAAATTCGAGCGCCTTGCCCCCACTTGTAGTTTTTTTGCTCCCGAATATTGCGCCCACATCATCTCTGGTTTGTGAAATAATAACTAGAAGTGAATCTGTTTCGTCAATTCTTTGCATTATTTGTCTGAGTAATGCGGACATTCCTTTAGCTTTGTACATTGCAAATGTGCCCTTGTCAAATTTATTCCCTTTTTTTCGAGCTTCTTGTTGCTCTCTTGTTCTCTTTTGTTCTCCTATATCAGACAGTCCATCTAAGGAGTCTAACACCCAAACGAATGGGATTTTTTCATCCAATAGATCGCAAATATTTAATAAGAATTCCTCAACTGTTTTTGACGGATCCGGGCGTCCGATACGTTTATGTGCGACTTCTCCAAACAGATGGTTAATGTCGAATTCATTGCCCCGCTCCACATCATCGTATATCAATCGATATTTTTTGAACCGATCTTTGTTCGCTGCGAGCGCCAACATTGTTGTACATAACAATGTCTTTCCGCTAGAAGAATCGCCGATTAAATTGACGATGCTCCCTAATGGAAACCCGCCACTCACCGTGTCGCTACAAGCGAGATTTAACATAGTGCTCCCTGTGTCAATTAATCTCTCAGGGGGGAAGTCCTTTTTAACTCGTCGTATCACATCGGTTTTGGCTATTCTTTCGATGCTCTTTACTGCACATGCGTGAAGATGTTTTCTGGGCTTATTTTTTCCCATAATTAGCCTCCAAGAATTTGTGAAGTTTACTTTTGTAGATTCTCCAAAATCCACGTAATTGGCCGCCACCAGTTCGATAGCCTAAATCAAACCTTTTGATCCAACTAATCAAAGTAGGCTTCGTAATGATCTCTCCAAACTGATCGGCTATGTATTCAATAGCTTCTGTGGTTGTTAAATAGTCTATCTTTTTTTTGTTTCTCATTTTTCACTTTCCTTTTGTTGTTGGGAGGGGGGCTAAGATTTTGCCGACAAGACTCCCCCCTCCCCAATTATGAGATTATCAAGCAGATTTGAAGCACTTCTTTGATAACTTGCAAGTTTGGCACTCTACATAATTCCCGTAGTCAAGGGCGAAGGTATACCCGAAAGGACACTCACGTTTCTTCTTTTTCTTCTTTTTTGGAGCCTCATTCGTGTTTTCTTCTGCGTCCTTTTCGACGTCTGTGTCACCTTCTGGTTCTTTACTCAAATCTAAGAAAATTCGACTTAGATCGTCGTAAGACAAGACAGTCAGTGCCTTATCCAAATCCACTGTCTTTTCCAAAATCGATTCACCGTAATCATCTCTGGAAACGAAATCTATCTTTTCCGCATCATAAAAATTTCTTTTCCCTAGACTTTTTTCAGTGAATCGAACTTTCAAAGTTGACCCGCCCACAAGATCAGCAAAGAACCAATCAGGATCTATATCAGCATCCTCTTCTAATTCTCTAATTTCACTATTCAGAAGCTTTTCAAAAAGATAATAGGAATAATTCAAGATACATATAGAGCCGTCCTTATTCTTTGTGTCGATGACGTTAAACAATGTGCGATCTGAAGGCTTCAGGGCTTTGGCAGTCTCTTCATCTTGATTTTTGACGGCATCGGCGTAAGCTTCGCAAATTGGGCAATTTCCTTTTTGCACCGAACGTGGGCATACATAAGAGTTCTTGTCTACCCCAACATTACGATGGATGGAAAAGTTACGCTGATACCATAGGCCGCCCACTTCTATTTGTTTGGGGTGATTTTTTACTGTGACTCGATACGGCAAGATATCAAACCGCAAAGTGCCAGCTTTATCTATCATCAATAACTTAATTCCTTCTGGAACTTGGACGTATCTCCCCCCTTGCTGTGCCTTAGTGTTCGCTACACGTGTAGCAGTTTTTCTCATGCCGCTTACCTTATTTTTTTTCTTCTTCATTATTCTTTTCCCTTTCTGGTTTGTTCATATCCGCTTCGATATGTTTCATTTCTTCATTATTCATTTCTTCATTTAGCCGTTTTAGCATGTAAAATTGTTTTTCGTAATGCTCCCGCGCACTATCGAACCATGTGCTATGAATCATGCCAATCATTAAATTAATCCAAAATGGAATCAAAAAACAGAAGATGAGAAGGAATAAAACCGCCCACCCTATTTGACTGAATATATTTTCCATGTTCACCGCTCCTTTCGTGAATGTTTTTTCATACGTTTCTTTGCAATATTTGTAGATACACCGTTTTCTACTTGTTTATTCCACTCCGCCGCAAGATCACGGGGGGCTTGCGGACCGGCAAAATAACCACCGAGTAGCAACCTCACAAGATCTTGGAGTGCATACTTTTTTTGGTCGATCGCCCGCACTGCCGCTTTGATAATATTTAATTCGTACTGCGCGTCTTGTAGTTCTTGTCTTACTGCGCATATAGTCGTATCGCCTACGATCAAAGACTTAATTTCATCCAGATTAGGTTTAGTGGTTATGGCATATTCTGAGGGGTTAGAAATAATTTGTTTTCTTATTTCCGCCTCGGCTACATCAAGCCGCTCTTTTAGCCGATCAACAATTCTCCCCTGCTCCGCTTCCATTTTACTATATTTTAGAAACAATCCCGGTTGCGCCAACCATTCTGTATCCAGCCCATTTGGATCAATGCCCACATCGCGTTCATGGTCTAATTCTTTTGTCATAATTATTCTCCTTTGTATATTGCGTAACACAATCCAACAATTCCTGGAAATCCGCTATCATAAACCGGCTCCATAAATGTTTGAAGAATGTTAGCTGCCCGATCATTTTGTTTTTTCAAAAGAATTGCTTGGCAGTATCCCAACACGCCACGTCGAATACGTTCCGGATCTTCCCCTTTAATTGCATTTAATACTTCTCGAATCTCTGTCCAATTCCCATTGCTGATAAGCACGTTTGCTAATTTTTTTGTTTGTGTTTCTGATTTCGTAGCCAAAGTTTTTTTCATGTCTTTGGCCTTCATGTCAATGATTTGCCCCAAAAAACTTAATGCCAAACGTGGCGCACCGTTACTTCGTTGTACGATGATTTCAATTATTTCTTCTGGTGGTTCTTTTTTTTCTTCTTGTTTGCAAATAAATTTCAAATGGGCCTCAAGTATTTTAGCGTCGTTAATAGGGGATACTTCGTAATGCGTACAACGTTGACGTAAAGTTGTTTTTAGTTTTTGCGGCTCAGTAGTACATAAGATAAAGATAACGTGTTTGGGGGTATCCTCTAACGCTTTCAAAAGAGCTTCTTGTGCATCTTTGCTTATTTGATGGACTTCATCTAACAAGTAAACTCGATACTCATTTTCGCCCAAAGGAGAAGTTCGCATTCGCTCTCGTACATTCCGAATCGTGTCAATCCCGCGAAAACTTGCTGAGTCCATTTCGATATAATTTGGGTTGTGTTTTATGAAGGGGGTATATGCGCCAGCTTCTTTTGCAATAATACGACCTAGCGTAGTCTTTCCACAACCAGACGGGCCAGTGATAAGATACGCATGAGATCGTTTCTCTGCTTTTCGACGTAACTCAATAGATATTTCTTTTTTCAAAGAATCATTTCCGACAAATTCATCAATGCTTTTTGGCCTATATTCATTCGGTAAAGTCATTATTTTGCCCCTTCTCGGCAACTTACATCCGTCCATTCGATTTTTGTATGATTCATGGTCATCCCTCGCTCAACAGCCGCCAGTTCGCAACTGCGTCATACTCTTCTTTCGTGACTTCACGAAATGTGATTATGGCTTCGCATTGTGAGCATAATGTTTTGATTCCGTCTTTCGGCTCATCGGCTTTGAAATATTCATAATAATTTTCTCCATTCTATTTGACATGATCTATCCCTCTCCATTTCAGCCCCCATCGGGCGGGCCGCGCCTCGCGCACGTCTAAATGAACGAAGGTTTTGTATACCCCGATGCCGCCATATTTTAATAAATCATCATAATCCCAAAATGAAATTTTATTTTTAGTAACCCACTTTGGTTTTACAAGAATTGAAGCCGCGTACCGGGCAACCTCGATAGGTAGGACCGTTTCACAAGTGCTTCGCATAGCGCGTTCAATGGAATCTCGAAGATCGGTTCTATCATAATCACGACTCTCGTCTGGTAGATACCGCTCAACCCAAATATCAGCCGCCTTCCCAAATACGTGCTGACTGGTATCCTTGCTTAATCTCCGGCCCTTTGAATCCGTGAGAGTACGGTTATATTTAAGACACCGGCAACCGCTGCGAATTCGAACAGGTCCGAAATGATCACGGATCGTTTGCAACGACTCCACGAGCAACGGTTCCGGAGAATCAAAGCCACACCCGCAGTGACATGCAAATTCACTTCGTGAAAAATTCTTACTCAGATCGCCCATTTTCATCCCTCGCTCAACAGCCGCCAGGCCGCCGCCTCATTTCTTACGTTTATAATATCTACAAAGTGCTTCGTCAAGCCAGGCCCGACAGAATGAATTTTTTCATTTGCTTTTCATTCACAAGCATCATTTTCCTCTATACGCAAACGGCCTTTGGCCTCGTCCTGCCGTTCTGTTGGCAGCGCCTTTGATCGCTGCTTGGGGAGAGAGGGAGTCCTCAACCTTCTTTTGTCGCATTTGTATTCAGACACTACAGTCATCAGTGCTCTTCTTTTTCAATCCATTTTGGAGCCGGGGAAGAGCAAGAATCCCATTACTGGGCATCTTCCCCGGCCTTGCCTCTGTGAGGCAAACAGGTGTGGGCCTTACACCTGCCCATTGATTTCACTTCTTCCGATACATCACCGTCCAGTTTTCGGTATCTGTCTCGATTTGCCACTGTGATTGGCCTAGATTAACCGCACTCATAATTACTTCCCTACCTTATTATATATTTATTTTTTGTTTCACTTACGAAAAATGTTATTTTTATTTAATTAAAATGGTAAGTCGCTTTTGTCCCCACACAAAGGACACTCGTACACGCCTTGCTCTGAATATAACCACTCAGCAGAACATACGGAACATTTTCCCGACGATACTTCTCGTAAGTTGTACCAAGGCTCATTCATTGGGGCTACTTCAATTTCAATTTGAAGTGGGACGATGATCCAATCCCACATTTCACGTAATCGTACTTCTGTCACTTCCTTGATGAGTCCCAAAACAGCGTTGTATTCGTCTGGATGTACGATTAGTCCTACGGAATCGTGAATTTGAAAGATGACACATGACCGATATTTCCTTATGCGCAATTCTTTGTCTATTTCAATCAAACTCCATAGAAGACAATGAAACGCGGATCCTTGAATAGGATAATTTGAAGTTTCTCTTTCGTTCATTAATCCGCCACATCGAAACCCCGTCTTCAGATCAACATGCCCTTTTTCCTGATATCTACGCCATTGTTGAACTTTCCACTCTGCGTAGACTGAAAAACGCTCTCCCCAAAACCGCTCCTCAACCTTCTTTATGTACGCCTCAAACTCTTCATACCGCTTAATTCCCTTATTTTTTAAGTGGGCGTAAAGGCCCACCCCTTGTTTAGTTTTTAGATTTTGAACTTTAATCTGCTCCCATAATTTTTTGGCGCATTGGGCATAATAACTCCCATAAAATTCAGCGAATACAAAATCGCCTTTTGCCTCCCCACGAATAGGCTTAGTCCACTCATCATTGTTTAATAAGAAGCACTCTTTGGCCATATCCCGGTGCATGTCCCTATTGGGATCAGTCACTTCCGCGATCATGTTGGGATCTTTATGATAACACGCACCAATACACACTTCCAATCCAGAAAAATCTGCTTCTAACAAAAGATAATCTTGTGGGGGAAAAATGGATTTACGAATGGTTTTTTTGAAATATTCATTACGCTTGGGTACATTCTGAAAATTAATATTGCTGGAAGAACTTCGATAAGTAACCACGTTGTGTATATTGAAAAATGGGCGCATTACTCCATCTACTGTTTCTTTCAACAGATTACCTAAATAAGTATTTCTTGCTTTTCTTATCTTCCGAAGCATAAGTAAATCTTTGACAAATGGGACATCCTTTTTTAGTTTTTCTAACGCTTCTTCGCTTGCAGAATCTTTCCCTTTATCTGTTTGTACTTCAGCATTAAGCTTTAGATGGCTATACAACAAGGCGCTTAATTGATCGTCGGAGTATAAATTAAATTTCCTGCCCTTCGGAACATGGTTTTGCCACCATTTGATTTCTTTCTTTTTCATTAATTTATCTTCAATTTTTTTGGATTGCTTTTTTAGTCGTTTATCTTGCTTTTTGCAATAATCGACATCGACACAAATTCCCTGTGTTTCCATGTGAGAGAAAGCACGTAGCCCATTATGGAACAAATCACATGCTTGTTCTAATCCCCATTCTTTTACTTCTTTTTGTTGGATAAGTGCCAACCGAAATTCAAGAAGAGAATCTAATCCGCCGTATAAAAGAAGATCGTGAACAGGAGCTTCGCGTATTCGATTAGTGGCATTTGCGCCATCAGAACGTTTTCCTTCTAAAAACGGTCTTAGGTGAGAGTCGTAATCCACAATTCCAAAACGCACATACGCTTGAAATTTTAGTCCAGTAATCCCAGTGCGATTATCTAAGACATGCGCCATAACCATCGTATCCCAATACCAATTGGATACCGGCACTCCTAGTATTTTCTGAGTCCATCGTTCTTCAAATTTCCAATTTGCGGCAATCTTTTTAGTTCTTGGATCTTGTAATATCTTTCCTAGTAATCTCCTTGTTTTGTTATCTTGCACAAGAAAAGATTTTGCATCGGATACGTGTGTACATATTGAACATGAAATTATGTCATGTCCCGGCGCATCTGGTTTTAGTCCGGTAGTTTCATAATCAAACGCCATTATTTCCGGTGGGTCTTTAATAAGTCTTTTCAAATAGTTATGGGTTTGTTCTTTACGTGTGAAAACATCAACGTATGTCTCTTCTTTCACTTTTTGAGGAATGTCCAAACTTTCTGGAAAGGGTGTTTCGTATAATGATGAAAAGGTTTTTAAGTCTTGTGTGAAAATAGCATCTGCCGCAGAACTTTTTTCTTCTCTAAGAACAAAACTAGGATGATATGTAGCCGATACCCAACAATGCGCATCCCTATCGGGGATAGTCCACCCCCTCCAGGGCGCTACGGACTCGACACTTCTTGTTCTGCGAAAATCGAGAAAAGACTTCAGCGCTGATTTCCCCAGTAAAAGAATTGCTTTGGGGCTAAACCTCTGGATCTCTTCCCAAATGCGAGGGCGGCAATCTGTTATTTCTTGATTAGTGGGCGTTCGATTATTCGGGGGCCTACAATTGATCGCATTGATTTTTCGGCAATCTCGTTCAAGGTTAATGCCTAATGTTTTTAGTTTTTTCCGTAAAAACTGCCCCGCCTCTCCCACTAATTGAATTCTTGTTCGTCTTCTTGTCTCCCAGGAGCTTCAGCAATGATTAGAATCCCCTTTTCCCCGCCTCCGGTGGCTTTCATCTTTGGAGATATACATTGTTTATATAGGCCACAACGGCCACATCCCGCCATGCGCTTCCCCTTAGATTTTAATGGTTTATTGCCATTGGCTATTCCAAGCCTACTAAATCCTTGTAATTTTGCCATTGCTACACCGCCTGTATTATTCTTAGGTATATTATATTTAACTTTTCTAAGTATTATTTAATTTCCAATCCACGATCCAACGCTTCCTATTCCATATCCCAATAAATATCATCGACGCGATCTTGCCATTCATCCATTTCAGAATCTTCCGCCCGTTTTTCTGCACGACTTTTTAATACTCGTATGGTATTCAAAAGATGGCTGTCAACCATATCACAAATACGAATATTTCCTGCAATTGATCTCCAAGATTTAGTCACTTTCGTCTCAATCCCCCTGTATTAAACTGATTACATGAACGAAGTTGCCGCTCTCAAAACGCATTTTATCTTTTGCAACAATGGCTTTGTTATGCGCTTTGAGAAAAATTTTTAACAAAGGAATACTTGTTATGAACTCAATTGTGCGTTCCCCACTATACGCGCATTTAGATTTCTTCGTGGCCCAACCAGAATTTCCTTCCCCCTTTACTGTAATCTGTCCTTTTTCAATACGAACGTGAGCGGCCATCGTGTATTGATTTGCTAAAGGATCGTTAGAAAATACTCCCGCAGTATCTAAGGCATCGTTTAGATCTTTAGGGAATTCTACTTCTTCCCCCTCTACTTTCAAAAACTTTCCCCATTTCGGCTGGTCGTCTTCCAAAGTTCGGCAAGAAAAAGACACAGATTCATTTACTTTGAAATGAATCCAACCACTTGCTACGGCATAAGAATTAATTTTTGGGTAAGAAAAAAGATATTTGGCAGACCTTCCCGGAAGCATGATATGCTGTTGAAATATTTTTTTAGGCAAGGTATACCGAGTTATGGAAAAGTCATCACACGATTCCAGCGTGTCTTTTTTCATGTGAATACAGGACAATATTGTATCGTCTCCCGCTTGAGTAGAAACAGAAGAAAGGCATTGACGAATTCCATTTAAGAAATCTTCGGGCAACTCTTGGAATTTACATTTATCTATATTTACGCCCATTGAATCTACATCAAAAACATCACCAGTTGTGATATTGAGTCCCGCAGATATATCTTGCGCCTTGATCTTTAGTTGCTGCTCGTCGAAAGAGATAAGAACTTCTTCGTCTTTTATCTTTTTCAAAAGCGCAAGAAGTTCTTTTGCAGAAACGGAAAATTTCAGATCTTCCCCAAGAGGAAATTTACGTTGAACACAAATCTCGTCATTGTAGGTAAATAAAATTCCATTGCCAAAATTGAAACACGTAGAATTTTCTACGATTTCAACCACAGAAAGTCCGGGCCGAACTTCTTCTAACGCACTTATGAATTCTTTTCGATTAATCAACATTACCGGCCTCCTCATTTACTATGCCTGCTAGGGTTGGGGTATCTTTCTCGGAAAGATTAGCGCATGTAGGCGGTATTATCCAATTTGATAGATCATCTTGAATATATTTTTGTGCGTCTTCTTCTGTAAAGAAGACAGGTGGCAACATTCGTGGCGACAATGAAAGATCTTCATTTTCCCCCTCTTGATGCATCATCACTGCAAAAAGATCATACTTTTTTGTTACGGACACAACGGAAAAATATACGCCTGTCGAATACATCATATTTGTTCTCCTTGTTCGAATACATGCCAAATCAATTTCCCGCTCGACATGGCAACCGTCCCGATAAAAGAGTGAATTTGGTTGTTGGATTCTATGGAATGACCAGTGCCAATGATACGAATAACGCGCCCCTCACAACTATTCACCGGATTTACCAATGCCCACAAACACAGTTTATCGTTTTGATTCCCGACAGACAAAATCCGCGCACCGAACGGCATTTCAATTGTCTGATAATCATCAATCACCAATGGATATTTCCAAATTCGTAGTATGTCCTTGTTCCTTTCTCTATTCTTCTTTCCAACTATAGATAGGTAAAGTCGCTTTTACGTTCGTATTCATATTTATATTCTTCTTCGGCTTACATATCCTATCCCCCCCACTGTTAACTAAGCGATGTTGTTGCAGCCCTGCAATATAAACATAAAACCGCCAGCGTAAGAATTCAGCTAAATACGGCTCGTCTTTGTGTAAACAAAATCGAAGATTGACGAATTGCCAATTCCAATCCCATGTCACAAGTCCTATTAACTCGGTTTGCATTTGATCTTGAAAGAGGAACCCGCAATTTGGCACATTTTCTATAGACACGAAATACCTAATCATAATATCGAAATCAGAAACCGATACGCTGTTATTTTGTTGCCATTCTTTCAGGAACAAACAAGATGGCTTTGAATCCCAATTAGGACAGCCCCCAGCATAAAACACACAGTTTGGATTACTTCTAGTCCACTTTGATATGCTAGTGCGAAGTGTGCTCCATCGTTTTCCTTTCAATCCTATAAATTCTTGCGGGTCGTATATATAATTAAACCCTACGAATACTTCTCGATCTTTATCTGTAGGACGCACTTCTGGAAAAGAATACATAACTTCTGGGCCGTTTTTCCCTACGGTTTCCTGAAGTATTTTGTGGGAGACTAAACTGATGGGTGGAAAAGCTGCTATTTCTTTCCACCCCAAAGAAACAGCACTTCGACATGGTGATTCTATTTTTTCCATTTCGCTCATCGCCCAATAAGTAGGAGATACCCAAAAGTTAGGAAGCACTCCTGTTTCTCGTAATAGACTGTAATACTGTTTGATAAAAGGAGGCGGCACACGCGGTTGTTCATTTGGCAGATGCAAAACCATTTTTTAAGACACCTTGGGATTTTATTTAGGTCACGATCTTTTAAGGCGATCAATATTTTATTACGTTCTAATGTTTTGCTTAGATGTTAATTGCCTTAAAAAATCTCCAAAATTTGCCAGGAAGAACAAAACGCAAATTTTGGAGCAATGAGAGAATGTGTTTACGTCACTGTGATCGAAAAATCTCCATCTTCGATGGATGCGTAGCCCATCGCAATCAAAACCTCGACGGCTTTCTTCGTTTGATACACTGAAGTTGTGAGATTGTCTTTCCCACCGGATTCTACGTATACTTCATTGGCACGTTCCGCGATCTTGCCAATGTCTGTCAGATTGCCTTCGCGTAGAACGGAAGCAACTGAATCCATGCGCGTGAGTTGTTTTCCCATGCGCGTGAATTGTTTTCCTTTCCTGGCCTTCCCTGTCTTAGCCTCCCCCACATCTGTTGGTGAATCCACAGGTGGCGGATCTGGTGCATCGGAAGGCTCGCTTATCTTGGAGGGTTCGCTTACCATAGATTGTTTTTCTCGCCAATCTACTACCACACCATCTTCCAAAGCTGCCAATGCTTTCTTGTCCGTTAGAAAAAGATCCATGATTGGATAGGTGAAATTTGTCCAATCCTTCTTCGTAATGGAAGGAAGTAAATCAACAACTGCCGCTCGAAGCTTTTTGTTCTTGAGGCCATCAACGTGAATTCTGATAGGCTCTTTGAAATCCAAATATCCCATTTCCTTAGCCGCGAGTTCCCACAGCTCCCGATTAAACTCCGCTTTATCTTTCGCCATCTTTACTGCTCCTTTCTTTCATAATTAATTTTGCCTCTATTATT
>Ga0114918_10004644_pt1 | contig 11888 bp, 14 predicted proteins | sample LantaG_FD_87015 | JGI IMG/M metagenome (GOLD analysis project Ga0114918, IMG submission 87015) | Deep subsurface microbial communities from Baltic Sea to uncover new lineages of life (NeLLi) - Landsort_02402 metaG | ecosystem: Environmental > Aquatic > Marine > Oceanic > Sediment | place... | reverse complement strand
TTATCAGACCTTTGGAAGGAGATGATAAATTCAGTAGGTTCTGCAATAGGTGATTGGAAATCGTTTTATCTTTTAGTTAAAAAATCTAGACCCAGTTATAGATTTCTTTTCTCCGAAAGAGAAGAGTTTTATAGGTTAGGTTCTACAAAATCAAAAGTTAAATGTTATATTTTGTAAAACTTTAACTAACTGTAGGCAAATAATGCAGTTAGAGAATAATAGTTAAAGCATAAGTCCTTGTTGATAATGAGGATTTATGTTTTTTTTTGAAAAAAATCTTGCAATTAGACTAAATTATAGTTATTATATATATAGAATTTTATTTTTAAAGCATATAAAGAGGAAAATGTAAATTATGAAAATAACACCTATATTGAATGTTCAGACTAAAGAAACAAAAAAGCATACTGAGATCACCGAAGAAATTAAAGTATTATGTTCAAATCTTCTTCGATTTGCTGAGGATTGTAAAAGACCTCCTTTAGCTGGATTGGCGGCGAACCAATTAGCTAAAGATGGAGAGAGGATTATGGAGAGGATATGCTTCATAAGGGATGCGGAATATGGTTCATGGTTAGTAGCGATCAATCCTAGTATTATTAAAAAATCCAAAGAAAAAACAGAAGGTAACAAAGAAGGCTGTTTAACTTGGCCGAAGAAAACTATCGTTGCTGATCGTCACAATTCGATTACGGTTTCTTTTACAGATTTAAATAAGAAACAAAAGATTATTGATGCGGAAGGGTTTGAGGCATTTGTTTGGCAACATGAGATTAATCATTTAGATGGAATCAGTGAGCTTGTGTTCAACCCCAAAACAGGAAGACTTTCTGGTCTATCCGCAGAGAATAAAATCGCTACAATAAAGTCAGAAGGCAAAAAAATAGGTCCAAATAAGCCTTGTTTGTGTAATAGTGGAAAGAAGTATAAGAAGTGTTGTGGAAGATAAAAACTAAAGGAGAGAGTTATACCAAATTTGAGTACAGAACAGAGAGCTACTTTGAATATTCAAACCAAAAAAGCCTTTGGAGAAAAGTTCAAGCTTTCAAGGATGTCTGCAGGGTATTCTAGGGCAAAGCTTGGAGTAGAAATCTCGGTAAGTGCAAAGACAATTCAATCATGGGAGGTTGGCAGAACCTTTCCTGAGAATCTAGGATTGTTTCCTGTTGTTAGGGATAAGTTAGGATTCAATATTACTAAAATTCTTGGGGAAACTTTGGATGAACAGGAAAGAAAGTTGTTGGCGGTAGAAGCAAAGCCTAAGATTATTCGTAGAGCTGCTTCTGTTGATAATGATGAAGCACCAACAGAGTGAATATATAAAGAAGGGTGATAAATATGAATTTTGTCAATCAAGTAACTCTATGTGGAAAAGTAATAAAAGATCCAATTTTTGCAAAGACTAAAAGTAATAAACCTGTTTGCAAGATTATTATTGTGATAGATAAAGATATAGGATCGACTAGCCGTTCAGATTACATTCCGATTGCTATGTGGGGTAAAAAGGCTGAGATCGCTAGAGATAAGATTAATCGCGGAGATTCTTTGGTGGTTATTGGTGCAGTTTCTCAAGAGCGTTGGGAAACACATGATGGTGAAAAAAGAAGTAGGATTGTCATTCAAGCAGATAAGTTTATTATACTTCCAGAAGATCAAAAAAGAGAAAAATATAGAAACGATGAGGCCGAAAATGGACAGCTCGAAAAAGCACTAGATAGATTTGATTTTTAAATTCTTATTAATTTTTGAATAATACGACCCTTTGTAGATTAAGATTTCTACAAAGGGTCGTATTATGACACAGCATTCAAAAGACAAAGAAGTTGACTTTTTAGTTAATTTATTGTCGTATATTACCGAAGATGATGAAAATCTCGAAAAGGTAATGTCGGTAATAGGTAACGCATTAGAAGCTAAATATATGACAATTTCTTATGTTCCAATGACGGACAAAGAAGCTTTAACTCCTGAAATGGGAGAATTTAAATCAAGATTGTCGACAATTGTAGATAATGGAATTAAAACTTTATTGTTGGCTAGAAATGGTTCCGATTGGGTAAGTCCTTGTAAATTATCGTTTGGAGTTATGGCATCTCTAATAAGGATGGTTCAGAATGATGTTATGAATCATTGTTCAGAAGAGAATATGGATTCGTATAAAGATTTCATAAGGATAATACGACAGTCGGCAATAGCGGGAACGGATGCAATTTCTTGTTCGACTTAGTGAACTACCCAAACCTAAAGGATAGACATTAGCATTGGGCTTTCTTTTTCAAGAACCCTCCGTAAATAAAATAAGATTTTTTCCGTTTTTCTTTATTTGTTCGCTATAATATAGATAGCTTTAAGAATAACATTTTATATATTTTTTTGTGAGTGACAGAAAAGGAGATAAAAATGCCATTGAAAGACGGAACAGGACCAAAAGGAAAAGGACCCTTAACGGGAAGAGGTTTAGGTGGTTGCGCGAAGCCTGGAACTACTCGTAGGAGTACAGGTAGAGGAATTGGTAAGGGTCAAGGACTGGGAAGAGGTCAAGGTGGTGCTGGTAGAGGGACGCGTGGTCGGTAAGACATAATTTATTATTAATTTGAAAGGAGATGCGAATGAGAAAATAGTGCGTAGCCACAGCCTAGAGGTGGCAAAAGTAATTTGTTAGTGAAATCTCTAATCATTGTGTGATTAAGAAGATGTAACTAGCATAAAGGCAACCGAAGAACTTTTTTTAGGTTGCAAAAAAATGTGCGAGAAAAAGGAGAACTAAAAATGAACACTCACACCGAAATGTCAATTCAAAATAAAGTATCAAAAGCCGCAGAACTTTTAACCTCTATCCCTAATTTTATTTCCACATGTAAAAATAATGTCTGCGCCACAGCCGAGACTGTTGAGTCTAGCGATGCAGATATTACTCAAAAGTGGGTCTGGAGTCGCCTTGAAAAGCTAGGTATTTATAACGACGAGGAAAGCAATGAAATTCTCGTTTCTAGTGATTGTCAAGAGGGAGATGCGAGACGATTTTTCTGTGAGAACGGTCAACCAAACATTCCTATTGCTAGGTTTAAGAGAGTTTGGACAATCCTCAAGGGATCGAAAACAGAAGATAAGAAAATAAGTCAGCCAAATTCTGATATAAAGGATCTGATAAGTGCAGTACGTCCTATCGGTCAATTTAGCGACGACGAACTTTTGAAGAAATACGGATTAGAATGCTCCGAAGGTGTCGTTAATGAATTGTCCAAGAGAGCTCACGGTAGAAATTTTATTGTTTTCAGAGACAAAATTTCTGGAGAGATCAACCTAGAGCTTTCTAAAAAGTTCTTAAAGTTGGCAAGACACAAAGATACACCTTCTCAAATTATAATTGAAGAAGTGTATTACAAGCTTTACACAGCAGGTCAATTCCCTAATGCAATGTACGACGAATGTCCTTTGCATCACGGAGTTTTGCTGACAGAAGGGTATTGCGATCAATGCCAAGTTTCATGGTCTCCAGTTCGGACAGAAGAGAGAAAATTCATTCGTGTTATTAAGGATGAAGGTGATGCTCCAACATCTAGACTTGATATCCGAAAGCTAGTAACGGAAGCTTCGGGAGATAGCGGAATTATCGAACTTAAGCGTTTCTATCCTGTAGTTGCATCGATATTTGAAGAGTTGGGAGAGGTGGGTCGTTTGCCTTCTCTTAAAGTTCGATCTTCAGAAACTTGTGGGGTTCAGGATCCGTTTAATGCAGGTAAGGCCAATGGACGTTACTAATTAGATGATCTTTGTGTACCCTGCTCCTTTTTGGGTGGGGTATATTCAGAAGGAGAAATAAAGATGACAAAGTGGAATGAAGAATTTAAATGGCTTAAAGAATTTAAGGAATATGGTTTACACAAAATGGTTGTAAATGATCATGTTGCTAGGATTATGATTGCAGAAAGATTGAAAGGAGATAAAGTTTTCGATCTTCCTCCTGGGAGGATGGCTACTGTTTTCCCTGTTGATTGTCTTCCTGGAAGCCCCAAGGAATGGATTAAAGGATCTGGGTCGTATGTGGTTCCTATAGAGTCTGATTTTGGAATTTGGTTTGATTGGAAAACTGGCGACTACACTCAGGATTTGAACACTGCAATAATTCCTTCAATAAAAGGAATGAATCCAATAACAGGACGAAAAATAGACAGTCTAAGGTTGGAGGAGTATAGTCATAAATGTCCAATTCACAATAAAGATTTTTCTCATTCAAGATTTTGCACCGAATGTGGATATGAATGGCCTCCTCAAAATTATGTAACAAAAGACAGTGGAGAAATTTGGCTTGATGGTTTTCGCCAGCCCGATGGATCGGTTCGCCAATTCTTCTTTACCGATGAAGAAGAGAGAGACATTGCTTCTGCGGTAATAGGAAAACAGAATACGGTTCCAGCTTTTGGCTTTGCATTCTATAGACCAAAGAACCCAAGAACTCCTCCTAATAATAGCGTGATGCGCGGAGTATGTTTAGATGGGGGTATGGATAATTCATGGCTTGATGGTGATCTGTCAACATATTGCGATACGTCATCTGTAAGTTTTAACTCTTCGACTCAAGGATATACTGACGAATTTACTATGGAAGATTCTTGTGGTGGGTCGTATAAGAAATCTGGACCATATCAATCATCGCTCAACAAGAAGCCCACTTTTCCTATGCCTAAAGGAAAGAAGTCGTCACAACTAACAAAATCGATGATGTCAAGATCTAAATCAATTAAAGTAGGTGCTAGAAATTTAAAGAGCGTATCGAAGCCAAAGAAGACAAAAACAGTGTCGGTTGGCGGAGGAGCAAGGATAAACCAATCTCTCAAAAAAGATAGTTTAGGTCTTGATGGATGGTTGGAAAAACCAAGTGCAGTTATTCGACTCTACTTCTGCTTTGAAAAACAATTCCGTCAAATCGTTAAAGACGGTGGAGTTGCAGATCTTAAAAGAAATCCTGAAGGCTATCTTGACGGATTACCAGTAGGGTAGTAAGACGATAATTTCGACGTAACTTTATTTTTTTAAGAAAACCTCAGAAAAAACTGGGGTTTTCTTTTTTATTGAATATATATTCAATAAGTAGTTATTGTTTTAATTTATTATAGGAGAAAACGACATGAGTGAATCTCAATTAAAGTTTGCGTCTTTTGATGAAGCAATAGATCATCTTTCGGAAGTTACAGGAAAGCGAGTTAAGATTGCTTGGACGGATGAGAGTAAGGATATATTAAAAGCCATCACAGAAGAAATTAAGAAAAATCCTTCTTTGGTGATGAAGAAATTTAAAAACTATGCCGAGAAAGCACTTGATCCTGGAGTAAATGTTAGATCAACAACTCATGGACAATTGCGTACTGTTGAAGATGTTGACGAAGAATTAATGAATAAAATGCTTAATTCTATCAAAGGCGCTCCTCGCTCTGAAATTTTTAGTATTGTTCAAAAAGATAAAGAATCCTTTCCTGAGTTCCATAAGACATACAAAAAAGGTCTTCAGGAACAAAATGGTAATTATAGAGGAAAGCCAGGTTTAATTCAAAGAGGTAAGGATTGGTTGTCGGGAGAAAAGGGAGAGAAATCCAAAGAAGATCAAGAAAAAGCCGAAGAGAAAGATCTAGAATCAAAAAGAATACTGAAGGCAATTAAAAATGTTGCTAGAAGAGATATAAAAAAACTTGAAAATAACAATGCGAAGAATTATTTTGATGAATTTTTTAGTGAACCAAAGAGTAAAGCTTTAAGAGAGTTATTTATAACACATTTCGTCAAAGGTATTGAAGATGGCAAGATTGACTCAGAAGAAGCAAACAAATACAAAGACATTTTAGATGCGTATATGACAAGTATTAAAAGCAAGCTAGACGATGAGGTTCCTGAGTTTGTTGCGTTGCTGAAGAAGTTTGATAAAGAGGTTGAAAAAGAAGTTGAAGAAGCGGAAAAAGAAGCTCCTATGTCTGATGAAGAGTTTAATAAATTACCACCTAAGGAAAAAGCCGATAAAATCAATCAGGATAAATATGCTCCTGTAGGTTCCGACGAAGAGCAAGTAATAGATGGCTTGATTAACGTATGGACAGAAGCAAATCTACCAAAGGGAGAATAGGAATGGATAAGTTAGTCTTCTCATCCTCAGACGAAGCTTTGATATATTTAGCGAATATTCTTAATCGCAAGGTTCTAGTTGCGGCAAAGAGTAAAGTTAAGAATCCAAGATCAAAGCCAAAGAATAAGTCAGAAGATAAAAATTGGAATCGTTCGGATATGTGGGGCGATCCAAAGAATCATAAGTATCCATTATTTAATGTTTCCGGAGAATTAGATGTTAAAAAATGTAAATCGGCTCTTCGCTATTTAAATATGCCAAGAAGTAAGAAATCATATCCAAACAACAAAGCAAGAGCTAAAGTTCTCACGAAAGTTATTAAGGCTATCTTTGAATTGGATCCGAGTGCAAAGATTAAATATCAGCCAAAAGATAGAATGTACAAAGATTTACCAGAATCAGTTAAAAAGAAAATGAGTGGTTATGAGGTTAAAAAGGTAGCTAATGCGCTCTCAATTGATTATTTGCGCCGTAGAGGAGAAGAAGCTAGTTGGTTCACAATTGATAGTTGTCTTCGTCGAGCAGAAGAGGAGAGTAAGGATATTTCAAGAGTACTCGAATCACTGAAATCCTTAACTCGTAAACATCCCGATATTATGTCACAGCATCTTGACGAGCTCGGAATGGTTGCACAAGATTTAACAAGAATGCAACTTGGTGCTGTTATTCGGTGGGTTCATGAAGTTCTTGGTGGATCCGAATCAGAAGAGGAAGCTATTGAAGCTTGTGTTGTTGCATCTGACTCTTCTAGGGCGGTTAAAGATGATCTTAATGAATTGAAGAACAAATCCTCATCTCCAAAATACGAAAAAACTTTAAAGCAGGTTCTTGGTAACTTTGATAAAAATCTGACGGTAGCAGAACTTATTGATAAACTTAGAGACACCATTGCAAAAGCCGACGAGGATGAAGGCACAGATGCTCTTGTCGATAAACTGAACGATCAAAGGTAGAATGAAAACACACACACAATTAGTAAATTACTTTTTTAAAAACAAGGGAGTCCTAGAAAATGCTTTAGGACTCCCTTACGTATGGATTCGAGATAAAGAATTTGTTATTGATAGGTCTACAAATGAACGAGCAGACTTAGTTTTCCAAGATGCATATGATCCGTATAAAGTGAGTACAGATATAACCTGCTTTGCGTTAGAAGTGAAAAAAGACAAGGGCGATCATGAAATTCTCGGTCAGCTAAAGAAATATATCGAAGTCCTTGAGAATGTAGGAAGCGCAACAAAACACTGGGGAAAGGTTCGGGGACTTTCTGCAGCACACAACTATACAGAAAGCGGAATTAGGTTACTTTGGAAAGAGAATTTTAACACTTTCCTGATCAGAGAGAAGCTCGATGACTCAATATGCCTAGAAGAAGTAAAAATGAAGAGAAAGGCATGTTTTTTGACTGTTTGACATGCTTTCATGCCGCTGGTCTTTTAGATAATATGTAATTTAACACATCTTCACTTAGTCCGGCTTCCTTAGCCTTCATTTCAAGCATATCCCAAATATCAATTTTCGACGATCCAATCGATTCTAAAGCGCTAACTACCTCTTCGAATCCTTCAAGCTCTTCCTCTTTTGATGTGCTGTCGTTAATCACCTCAAAACTATCGATAATTGGTGCGTCTTTTTTGTATACATCTTCCGCAGTGCCAGCACATTCAACAGGCCAAAAATCATATTCTACCTTTTTAGTATCAATATCAATAATAACATCAACGCCACGAATTGGTCGAGCCATATCATTAACGGTCTTCGCAGTTCTGGCAAGTGACCCAGGATTTAAAAATAAAGTTCCTGCTTCGTTTCTGTGTGGTTTGAATCCAGTATGTAAGTCTCCGCAAAGAACAGCGTCAAATCCTCTATTCTCTTTTGTTCCTGTTTCAAACTCGTTTATATTTATAAGAAAATGATTATCGGCATCGCTAGTTAATAGGTGGTGAACTAATGCTATCCGTACATCAATCTCAGGATTTCTATTCTTAGACTTTTCTTTCGACCACTCAATACAATCAACTCCAGATGGACAACTCATTAAACCAATTTTAAGACCTTTATGTTCGATAATTAAATCTTCATCGATAGAGATCTCAGAAATCGATTTTTCTTTATTCCTTAACGCCTGTCTTATCATGAAAGCTTTGGTGGAGTCCTGTCGGGTTTTATACTCTTTTCCAAGTAAATCGTGCTGTCCCCAAGTGTAAAACATAGGGACATCTAGAAATTCGTCAAAAAGAGCGATTGCTTTTTCTTTGATAGAATCTGAAGTTAGTTTATAACTATGACAAAAATCTCCACCAAATAACGCAAAGTCATTTTTAGAAGCATGACGAAGACAGAACCCAAGCTTGTCTAATATAGCTAGAGGATAGTCGTCTTTTCTGCTGCTTGGCGTTTGACCTCTTAAATGGAGATCTGTGAAAAACGACATTGTTATTTTCGACATTATATTGTCCTTTAAAAAAGAAAACAGGCAGAATATTATCCTACCTGTTTATTATAACTGTGAGATTTTAAAATATCGTTATTATTTAAGAAGTTGATATATTTTGCCATCCAGTAATAACATTAGCTTTCGATACAAATACGTGTTGTTCAATATTTGTATATCCTGCAGTGGTTCTAGCCGAGTAAAGATCGTTATAATATTGATCTTTATAATTTTCACCTTCTCCATCGGCAAGCTTAGAGTCTGGAACTAGCAGATTTGAAACTTCGTAAACATCGTCTCCGACACCATTTACGAATGTTGGGTCTTGAATATATCCATCAACGAATGGATTAGGACTTCCATCTCTAATATCATTTGGTAATGTAATGGCAAAATTATAATCTTGTGTGTAATAAGGCATCTTTTAGGCCTCCCTATAATTGCTTAAACGATTAAGATGAAGGCAACAAATCTTCATTCTTATTTCCAGAATTACGAGACTCAACAGCTCCGCCAGCTCTTTTAACTGTTGATGGGGTTGACATTTCTGGATTTTTTGGAAGTCTCAAATTGTTTAATCCTGAAGGTAAAGGAGCTCCGTAAATGCCCTGTCTGCTAAATAAATTTCCACTCATAATCATTCCTCCGTAAGATCGACTAAATCTTTTTGTGGTCCGCAGTAAAAACATCCATCACTATTGACATCAAATTTCCGTAAAGGTACTGTCATAATATGCCCAGTTATCAAAGTTTTCTCAAGAAATTCAATATCATTTTCCCACACAAAGAATGATTTGTCGTCAAAGTCGTCAGCAATTTCGACTATTAGCATAGGCTTTCCTGACTTTTGAGAGTTCTTTTTCTTAATTTCTCCTATTTTTCCTATAAAGACTCCACTTTGAATGTTTTCAAGTTCTTTAAGAGAAAGAATTCCATATTCTCTTTCGAGTTGATCATAATCTATATCTTTAGGCAATACAGAGAATGAAATAGCCATACCTAGCAGTTCTTCTTCTGCTGCCCTTTTTTCCTCGTCTCCAAAAGCAATAAATTCATATCCTTTTTCTTTTCTTACTTCGCCCATATAATGATTGATTAAATACTCTCGATCTCCAAATTCATCAAACGCTCCACACTTAATTAAAGCGGTAACTTTTGATTTGTTTACTTTCCTCTTTTCAACTTTATCGAGAAAATCACTAAACGATGTGAATGGACGTTTCTTTATAATTTCTTCGACTGACGCATTGGCAACACCTTTGACCATACTCATTCCCCATCGAATAATATCTCCATCCAAAGAGAAGTGAACGCCAGATGTATTGATGTTTGGAGGGGCGATTTTTACATCAAGTTTCTTTGCATATTGAATGTATTTTTTAAGAACAGCTCCACCCTTTTCGTCTTTCTTCGAGAGGTCTGTAAAATTAAGAAGAGATACCATAAATTCAACGGGGAAATAGGTCTTCAGATATAAGCTCCAATATGCAACCATAGCATACGAAACCGCGTGAGATTTATTGAATCCATAACCACCAAAGCTCTCTAAAATGCGTATATAATCGTCTAATTGTTCTTGAGAAAGTAGCTTGTCCTCAATTGCTTGCTGTGATCGTTCTTTGAATTCACCCATCAGCATTTTTAATTTTTTCATTGCACCTTCGTTATCTTTACCCTTAGCCAAACCCTTTCTTAATGCGTTTGCTTCGCTGCCGCTAAACCCCGCTAAGCGTCGACCCAAAAGCATGCAGTTATGAACTACAATATCGTTAGCTATATAATTGTGATATTGATCAACTCCAAGATCGTATGTCTCTTGAAGTCCCATTGATTCTACTTTGATTAGTTTTGAGTGATCAGTAGTGCAGACTATGTCGTCGTCCTTTTCTAAGAACTCTGCCTGGACGTATCCTCTATTGGATGTTAGAATTTTATGGTCAGATGTACAGGTTACTTTGCAACCATTATCGAGAGTTAGCTCAAACACTTCTTTTTTACCCATCTTATGTCTTTGTAGGATTTTCCTTTCTACTAAATCATTTTCATCGTTAACACATATTACATTTTCGATGCTTTCATTTTCGACAATATCTTTTAATGAAGCTTTTCCGTCAGGAGTTGAAATCAAAGTCTCACCTACGCAACACGATTCCTGGAAAATTGGGAGGCCATAGCTTTGGTCCATGATGTCGGAAATAATAGGAATCGACTCCCAATATTCCTCGTTTCTCTTTCTTTGACCATACTTTACGTGAAGGTTACTACTTAAAGGGTCAGGTCGTCCGAGAGTGGTTGCGGCATACATATCTTCAAATGTATCAATGCCTATTTCGTTGATAATTCCGATAGCAACCCTTGTTTCAAATTGAAATATGCCGAAAACATCACAGTCATTTAGTTTTTTTAGGCATTTTTTATCGTTCATAGGAACACGAGTCATGTCCAATACTTCTTGTGAAACTGATTCGACAACACCTGATTCGATTTTCATAATTGAATTTTTCCTTATAGAAATACTATTAATAAGATACTTTTTTATTATAACGATGGAATTGTAGTATGAAGGAGATTTTTATGAATCCGATTGTCTTTGGGTCAATAACAGAAGCGATTCAGCATCTTTCTGATATAACAAATAGCAGAATAAAGATTGCCGTTACAGATTGGCACAAGTTACCTTTAGGTGATGATTTGATGGGTAGGGTTGAAGCTATCTATGAACTTGAGTTTAAATACCACACATTAAAAAACAATCCTTCGAAATGGAGCGGTCACCCAAAGAGATACGACAACACTCTTTCTAAAATGGAAGAGCTGATCAAAGAGGTTGCCGCAGAAATAGCCGACGATCTAATTGAAGTGTTTGAAAAATGGCTCTCAAGTCATGCTATAACGAATGCCGGAGAGTGGGCAAAAGCTAGACACGATGAAGCTGAAGAGATCGGCGGTAACGAAATGGAGCTGATCAAGGATGAGTATAGTCGGTATGTACAAGGCGATTTTGATTCGGATGTAGCTGAGCAAATCGGCAAGGCAATAGACGAAATTCCTCAGTTTGAAAATTGGTTAGAAGAATTGGGAAGTGAAGAAAAAGATCATCTTATTAGCGATAGAGAAGAGAATGAAGAGGAATATGACGAAGACGAGTTTGATTATTTAGATGATGCAAAAGAAGTGTGGACTCGTAGTGTCGATAATTATGGAGAGAAAGAAGCATTTAATTTAATTCCGGACTGGATAAAAGACGACATTGCCCTTATACTATACGAGAACTTAGTTTTTCCTGCTTGGTTTAAACATTGGGCAGCTCAAGGAATAGAAGAAACGAGAGATAGAGTT
>Ga0114918_10004643_pt1 | contig 11889 bp, 11 predicted proteins | sample LantaG_FD_87015 | JGI IMG/M metagenome (GOLD analysis project Ga0114918, IMG submission 87015) | Deep subsurface microbial communities from Baltic Sea to uncover new lineages of life (NeLLi) - Landsort_02402 metaG | ecosystem: Environmental > Aquatic > Marine > Oceanic > Sediment | place... | reverse complement strand
AAACATCTTTATCTTCAGAAAGGCGAGATATGTCCGCTTCTATTTCAGAAACTTCCCCGCCATCCGATGAAGAAGTAATGTAAGAGAATAATTTCCCTTTTAGGCTGTTGAAAAATACAGGATTGTCTATAGAATAAAATATAAAAAAACCAGCTGCAGCTATTAAAATAATTATAAAAGTAAATTTAATGACCAGCGGATTTCTTTTTCTTCTCTTCTTTATTATTTTACCCTCTTGCCTCATTTTTTATAAAATGTGATAACCTGCAGATACTTATAAAAGTTACCTTAAAGCTATAAATTCAATTAAGCCCCGCCAAAGCTTCAAGAGACGCAAGAGTATCAATTGCAGTTTGGTATTTAGGGTAAATTGCAAGAGCTTCCTCAAGCTCCTCTTTTGCTTCCTCAAATCTTTTCTCGTACTCAAGCTGCTTGGCATTCCCATGATGTGTTCTGGCAGTATCCACTATCATTATAGCACTATGGTAGTTTGCATCAATTCCGTCCTCAAGCTCCTGCTTTTTGGCTTCCGGCAAATCAGATCCATCTATGGCAATAATAGCATTTCTATATTCTTTAACCGCTAAAGAATACTCCCCTTCATTGTAATAAGCATCTGCAGATGCTATCCTGTCCAGTATATTTTGTGGAGTCTCTTCCTCTGGCTCTGGCTGCTCTTCGGCAACCTCCTCTTCAGCGACCGCTGCTTCAGCTTCTTCTGCTGCCGGTTCTATTATGGTTTCTTTTTCTACAGCTTCAGCCCTGCAGGCAAATATTAATACAGAGATTAAAAAAATTAAAACAATAGCAAACGCTGCGCTTGCTATACCTTTTTTTCTGTCTGACATATGCTGCTGCCTTTCTATAAAATTGGTTCAGGTAAAAATTTATTTACCTGTAATGTATTTAAGACATTATATATAACTGCAAAAAGTTTTCAAATAATTTGCAGGGGCCAAAAGATTTCCTTTAACTTCAATTAGTTTTATATATCCTTACGAGACTTGCTTCCGGCTGGCAGTAAAACCTGAACTGTGAAAACCTGCCTTCGCCAAGACCCCTGGTAATATAAAGAACAAAATTTTTAAAATAAAAAAGACCTGAGGCAAATTTAGTTTTTATCCTGCATCCTGAAAGCACGGCTCCAATTAGCGGAAGCCTTACCTGCCCTCCGTGGGTATGTCCGCTAAAAATAATATCAACTTTCCTCTGCGACAATTCAGTTATGGAATCAGCATCCGGTGTATGCATAAGAATTAGCCGCAGTTTATCCTTGTTATTTATTTTGTGTACTTTCTCTTTCTTCAAGCTAAATGCATTCCTGTATCTAGCTTCATAGTTAGATTTTTTAAGAAGTTCCGGACTTATAACAGGCCCGGTGTCCTTAAAAGCTTTTTCTATGTCAATTTTTTTAATTATTGGGTCATCAAGACCTATAATTTCTACTTCCCTTATGCCCTGCCTGCCTATATTAATCTTCCTTGCCTCATTACTTAAAACTTCAATCCCAATATCAGCTAATCTTGATACTATGCAGGAAACATCATTTTCTCTTTCATATTCCCTTTTTCTCTTGAACATATTTTTTAAAAATTCAGCAAGTTTCTTATTGTAGTAATCATGCACGCCAAAAACAGCATACTTGCCATATCTTGCTTTAAAGGAATTTAGCATACCGGCTAAGTATTCAATATTTTTATCCTGCTCAACAAGATCCCCTGTAAGAAAAATGAAGTCTGGTTCTAAGTTATTAAGACTCTTCACAAATTTATATAATTTCCTGCCTTTATAATTTTTCCTGAGATGGAAATCTGACAGATGTAAAATTGTGAGCACAGGAGAATTAATTTTTTTTGGTGCTAAATCAATACTGCCATTGTTTTTTATATAAATATTTACTTCCGACAGTTTAAAATTTGTCGGCTCATATCTATATGCATAAAAAATAAATACCAGGATAATAACTAATATAATGATTAAAAAAAACCAAACCATAAATTACAATTTCCTTCTTATAATTTTAGCGGATCACAGGTCCTTAATATGATATCATAATTTTTAAAAAGTCATTGAAAAAATTTAAATAATGTATTATTATAAAATAGTCAATATGTCATTATGACCTTATTGGAGAGACTATGAAAAACATGAATGATAATATTTCGGTAGCAGAAGCTAAAAGTCATTTTTCAAAATATATTTCTAAAGTTGCTTACGCAGACAAAAGATTTGTTATTACCAAGAGAAATAAACCAATTGCTGCGCTTGTATCTATAGACGAACTACAAAAAATTGACTTGAAAGAAAAATCAGAAAAAGAGTCAAAAAAATTTTCTGAAATGATAAGAAAATGGAAAGACTTTGATGAAATAGCCGACGATGTAGAAAAAGCATATAGAGATCGCTCAAAGGATAAAGGGAGAAATGTATCTTTTTGACACTGATACTATTACTAATATCACAAAAAAAATACCGTCCCGTAAATTAATCAGCAATATAAACAAACTAAAAAAAGAAGAGCGATTTTTATCTACTATAGCTATAGGTGAAATTACATATGGAGCATTCAATAGCAATAATCCCAATCATTACATAAACGAATTAAAAAACATTCTACTTCCTTTAGTAAATATTTTACCTTTTGACAGTAACTCTGCATATATTTATGGGGAGATTCGGGCAGAACTAGAGAAAAGGGGAGAAAGTTTACCACACTGCGATATACAGATAGCTTCTATTGCTATAGCTAACAATCTTATTTTAATAACAGGCAATATCAATCACTTTAAAAGAATAAGCTCCCTTAGAATTGAAGATTGGATAAACTAAATCTAACAGCCCATATCCGGATAATGAACCCTGGGTATAGAATTAGAGATTACCCACAGGTATGTAACTGGAAAAAGATGGAGCATGTATCTTTCTATGGACCCGGTAAAATCTTCTACAGCTGCCAGGGATAAAAATACGCTTAAAAATCCAAATATGATAAATACAAAAAATATCCAGCTGTAGTTTTTAAAATGACTTCTTACGTTTAATATAAAAAGGATAAGCAATATTATCCATATTGGGCCATAGGAAGAGCCAAGTATTGCCCTTGTTGAATCATAGGCTGAAAACAGGACTTCAGCGCTAAATGCCTGCATGGCTCTCTTAAAGTCAAAGATATTTCCTGCGCCAAATCCAGTATTTGCATTTGCTCTTAGCAGTTCACTCCATTCCATGCTCACAAGCGGAAGACTAAGTTTAATTTTAAGCAGAAACCATGGGAGCAGTACTGCAGCAGCAAGGCCTGTGGGAATTGCCAGATTCAAAAGATTTTTTATAAAATTTTTTCTTCCATTTAAGCTAATTATAAAAAAGATGAGGTTTAGTAAAATAAATATAAATGCATATAGCAGTCCCTCGCTTCTGGTAAGTGCCAGCATGGAAAAAAATACAGCAGAAATCATAAGATGCTTTCTTGCGCTTTTAACTTCTATCCTTGATAAATAGAAGTTAAAAACTCCTATGGCAAGGATTATGGAAAAAAGCAAATTTGTATATTCAATATAGCCATGATCGGTGACAATTGGCAGTGTGGAAAATATGAATACAAATACGATAGATAAAATCCTGCTTACTTTAAACCTGAAATAATAATAAAGGATAAAGCAGGAAGAGCAGTAAAATAGTGGGAAGATAATTTTTACCAGATTTTCATTGATCTCTCCCATCCAGAAATAAATCCAGGTCTGTATCAGCGGCAGGTATAGAGGGTATGACAGATGAGAAAAGCCGTAATGATGTTCGCTATAAAAAGTATTTATGCTCCCGTCTATAAAAAAAGCTTTTCCCTTGAGGCTCCAGCATGAGACTGCGTCCCAGAATCTTATTGGAAACAGCATTGCAAAAAATAGCACTATGGCAAAATTAACTGCAATAAGTGCGGCAAAGATGATAAATATTGCTTTTTCGGTTTTCGCAGGGCCAAAATTTTTTGGAAATTTATTTTTTTCATTAAAATGTTTTCCGCTAAAATAACAGTACAAAAAGAAAATAAAAGCAATCAGGCTAAGGCTCAGTACCAGCCAAATATTATACTTTATTTCAAGCAGTGACACAGCTATGAAAAAAAGTGAGATGATGAGCGCGCCTGCATAAAAACTTATGAAAAATATATAAAATCTTCCGGAAATAGAATTGTATCTTGCAGATGAACTGTTGTTTTTAAGCAGCAGAAAATAGACAGGTATATACCCTATAAAAAAAAGCGAGAGTATTGCTAAAATCAATTTAAGATAAACTAACATTTATAGAGACAATCAAATATTAATAAGTTTTAATTACAATAATAAAACAAACAAAAAAATGCAAAAAATAATTGACATAAAGAGTCAGATATATTAATATGCATAATATTAATATGCATATTAATTAAAGATGGGGTTAGATATAATGGAAAGAGAAAGAACATCTGTGCTTTTAGATAAGGATGTTATGTTTAAACTAAAAAAAATAGCAAAATTTACTAGTAAATCTACATCCTTTATTATTAGAGAAGCAATTAGTGAATATATTGTTAAAAAAATTCCTAAGAAAGAAACTAATATTGTTGGAATTGTTGATAGCGGTGATCCTCATTTTGCTGAAAATGATGAAGAATATTTAGAGAAAAACTTTGGAAAGGACTGAAATGCAAATTATTTTAGATACCAGTGCTGTTATAGGTTTGATGGATAAAAAATATGGGAAACACAAATATTTAAAAAGAATATTTACAGAAAAAGAGAATGTATACATTCTACCTTCTGCTACCATTGGTGAGATATGCTATATGTTGAACAGTAGATTTGGAAATAAAATCGAGCTTATTTTCCTCCAAGAAATTAACAGAAGTTTCCACCTGGAAATATTAAAAGATGAGGACATCTTCCGTATTATAGAGGTATTGAAAAAATATGATACCCTTAACATTGGTTATGTTGATGCTTCTATTATTGCAATAGCTGAGCGGCTTAAGATTAATAAAATACTTACATTGGATAGAAAACATTTTGAAGTGGTTGCACCAAGAGGATTTGATTCTTTTGACATATTAATATAAAAACTTTTAGCGTTATGGGTGAATTTTGGTTAAGATATGATTGCACTATGACAATATAAACAAACACTTTGATTTGCTTTCAGAGCATTTTGCCATAACGGTTTAATTACAAAAATCTTATATGCCACTACAAATAAAAGGATAGAAATGGTTTTAGTGATTGGTGCGACAGGCTTTTTGGGGCCGCATGTTCTTGGTAAACTATTAGAGAATAACTACAAAGTTAACTGTCTGGTCAGGACAGATAGCAATAAATCCAGGCTTGAGGAAGTTTCAAGGTCGCCTGGTAAGGAAGTTAAATTTAGCACAGGAACGCTCCAAAGCGGAGATTCAATAATCTCTGCCGTTAGGGATGCAGACGCAATAATTTACATGGTAGATCTAAAGCATGCACAGCTTCTTAAAAATTTCTTAGGTGCAGTAAATCGTACAGATACTAAAAGAGTTGTGTTTATTAGCTCTACCACTGTTCTAATCCCTACTGAGGATAAAATAAAAGAACAAAAAATAAATTCTGAAAGATTGATAAAAAAATCAAAATTAGATTACACAATCTTAAGGCCTTCCATGATTTATGGCTACCAGAATGACACTAATTTTTCAAAAATGATTAGATTTATAAAAAAGAGAGGTTTCTTTATAACCTTTGGAAACGGGAATAATTTAATCCAGCCAATATATATTGGAGACGTAGCCTGTGCTGCAGCCAGCGTTTTGGAAAATAAAAAAACATACGGAAAAACATATAACTTAGCCGGGCAAAAACCCTTAAAATATAATGATATGATAAAAATTGTGAAAAGCAAGATGGGCAAACAATTTAAAGTAATAAAACTTCCAATTGGCTTAAGTAAATTCTTAATATCCGTCTACAGTAAGATTTCTAAAAATTCTGCCTTAACCCCGGAACAGATAGAAAGAATGGGAATTGACAAGCGCTATTCTTATGAAGAGGCTAAACGTGATTTTGGTTTTTCACCTATAAGCTTTGAGAGCGGCATTGAGAAATTAATAAAAGAGTTAAATTAGAACCTGTAACAAAAAAATTGGACCAGCTGTAAGTGGCAAAATTAAAGAATATACCTCTTAAATATAAAAAGCGTATTTCCATAGCTGTCTCTGTGTTTTTCCTGCTTATTTTTATCTCATTTTGCTTTCCAATATTTAATACATCATACGCAGGTTTAACGCAAATTGCATACGAGCCTCTGGAGTTTAAATTAGATAATCCAAAAACTACTAAAATCTCAGATTATCTCATAGTAAATATAAAAGCTGAAAATACTGGTTCTGTAGATTTTCCAGCTGGAAGTGTGCGGGTCAGGTGGAAATATGCCGGGCAGGATGAATTTGAAACCACCAGCCAGCAGAAATTTAAAATTTTTATAGATGGGATAAGCCACAATTACTACGTGCCAATTGGGGAAAATAAATATTGGACTGGGAAAACCCAAAATAAGATCAGCCACATAAAAGTAGATGTCCCGGAAGTAGCAGGCGTTAAAATATCTGTAAGCAATATTGTTCTAAAAGAAAGAGTTCTGCCCTCTCTGGATTCATACATAAATTATCTTTCCAAAAATATTTTTAATATTGAGCATATAAATAGATTTTTAACTCCAGCATATATTTTTTTAGCGGTACTCCTTGTAATATATATCGCCAACAATTTATTATTTAAAAGAAGTGCTAAAACTTACAAAGCCTTCTTAATTATACTGATATCAATTTTAATATTTGCCTCTTTTAATTTTATGGCATCTGAGGCATGCACTGTGAAAAGCTACTGGGATTCTTACAAAAGATATATTTTAAGCGGTAATTTAAGCAAAACTTATGTTGGCTTTTATGATTTTGAGAAATTTATATCCTGGTTAGGCGATAGGATTCCAGAAGATGAAAATATTATAGTTCTGGTAAGAGGTGAGCCAATATATATAATGTCTGAGATAGCATATAACTTATATCCTGCGGATGTAAAATTTATAAACATTAGCCAGAAGGAAACCGATGAAATCTTAGAAGAGGCTGCGCTTGTTAATTCCAAATCTCAAAATAGGTACAACTACATCATTGCCCTGTCAGAAAGTGACAAGCTATATTCAGATAAACTGGTTATGGTAGACAAATATAAAGATAGCGGCGGCTTTGTGTATAAATTAAATAACAGCAAGTAAAAATATTTAAGCTAATTTGCACCCTTGCCTGTTAGAACTGCTTTTACGGTAACAAGTATAATCTTTATGTCAAGAAGCATTGAGGCATCTTTTATATACAAACCATCATATTCAACTTTTTTAGGTATGGACAAACTGTCTCTTCCACTGATCTGGGCAAGTCCTGTCACACCTGGGCGAACCTTATCAATGCCTCTCTGCCTTCTAAGCCTTATAAGCAGAGGCTGGTTGTGGAGCGCGGGCCTTGGCCCCACAAAACTCATATCGCCTTTCAGTATATTTATAAGCTGCGGGATTTCATCCAGGCTGAGCCTTCTGAGCGTGCTGCCTGTTTTAGTATTTAGCCTGTTCTGGCCGCTTAGCTTGTCAGTTGGTATATCAGGCGTTCCTTCTTTCATTGTTCTAAATTTATAAATAGTAAAATATTTGCTGCCTGTGCCAATTCTTTTTTGCCTGAAAATGATTTTCCCGGGAGAATCTATTTTTATTAAAATAGGAATGATTATCCAGAGAGGTATAAATAATATCAGGAGAATGATTGAAAATATTATGTCGAAGCTTCGCTTTAAAATTTTATAAAACATAGACTATAAATTTGCCAACCTAAATTTTTCATCATCTAAACCACATCTTTTTTTCATCAAAGTTAGGCACTATCTTTTTTAAATCTTTAAATAAATTATTGTAATCATGGAGTTGAACTTCTTTTTCTATATTGAACAATATATCTAAATTTTTCTCTTTATCTCCCTTATTTTTATTTTTTGCCTCAAATATTTGTTCAAGTTCAGTTGATACCAGCTTTTCGTCTTCTCCAACCAGTTCCTCGTCCATCTTTTCACCATATCTTGGACCAGTATATATAATTTCAATATCTTTTCCGGGTTCCATTCCGTATATCTTTATCATGTTTGTTGCAAGATCTAAAATATTTATAGGCTCACCCATATCCAGAACATATATCTCTCCGCCTTTTCCCATTATGCATGCCTGTATCACAAGCTGTGCTGATTCAGGTATGGTCATAAAATACCTTTTCATGTCAGGATGAGTAACTCTTAGCGGGCCTCCGGAACGAATTTGCTCTTTAAATACAGGGACCACGCTTCCATGGCTTCCAAGAACATTGCCAAACCTTACTATCATAAACCTTGTATTTTTTACTTTTGATAAAGCCTGGAGGTATTTTTCTGAAAGTAACTTTGAAACCCCCATTATATTTTCAGGATGTACTGCTTTATCTGTAGACAGCATCACAAATCTGCTTACTCCAAAATCTATAGAAAATTTGGCCAGCATTTTAGTGCCCAAATAATTGTTTCTGACAGCAGCTTCCGGGTTTAACTGCATCAGCGGTACATGCTTATATGCAGCAGCATGGAATACAATAGATGGCCTGTAATTTTCAAATACCCCATTCATAGCTTCCCTGTCCCTTATATCGGCAACTACTGGAACTACTTCTGTAAAGGCAAGTTTATTGGTTAGTTCTTCTTCTATTAAAAATAGGTTATTTTCTGCATGATCAACCAGTATTATTTTCCCCGGACTAAACCTTAATATTTGCCTGCATATTTCAGATCCAATAGAACCGCCGGCGCCGCTTATTAAAACTACTTTATCTTTTATTTCCGACGCTACTTCAGGAATTTTTATCTTTACAGGCTCTCTTCCCAGGATATCTTCTATTTCTATGTCCCTTATCTGGTACAGATAGACCTTCCCATCAATTACCTCATACAAGCTTGGGAGTGTTTTACAGTTAGCGCCGGCTTCCTTTGCTCTAAAAGCAACTTCTTTTCTGGCTTTGCTTGAAGCAGAAGGCATTGCTATTATTACCTCGTCAACTGAATATTTTTTAATAACATTTTCCATATTCAGTATTGTGTCCAAAACTTTGACTCCATGTATCTGCTGCTTTAATTTCAATTTATCATCATCTAAAAAGCCTATGGGCATATATTCACTATTTCTCTGCCTTATCATTTCCCTGACAATCATCTCTCCTGCATCCCCGGCACCAACAATAAGCACTCTTTTCTTTCGGGTATCCGGGTTGCCAAACTTAAGTTCATTAAAAAATCTTTCAGAAAATCGGGATACCATTACCAAAATTAAGGTAAGAAGATAATCAATTACAAAAATGCTTCTTGGAAAATAAGGAAGAGAAAAATTTATCTTTACTCCGAACACAGATATCGGATGGCTTGTAGCATAAAAGATTGCTATTACAATAATTGAGCTTAAGGTAACTGCTTCCACTATAGCTGTCAAATCTTTCAGTGACGCATATTTCCAAACCCTCCTGTACATCCCAAACAACCAGAACATCAGAACTTTTACTATGATTATGACGGTGACATACCATACAATAAAGTTATAATACTGGGAGAAGAGCCCTCCGCCTCCACCAAAGTCAAGTTGCCCCCTGAGAAAAAAGGAAATGACAAAGGAAGAAAAAATTATGAGTATATCAAATATAGCTTGCCTTATTATTTTAAACGAATATCTTTTATCCATAAAAATATTATAACATAGATTAGAAGAGCATATGGTCCAAATTTAGCGCATATTTTCTTTATAATCTTTCCCAAGTATTAAAATCAAGTCTGCAGGACTACCGTAATAGCTCCACTTGCTGCTGTACGTTTCAGTGCTGCAGCTGCTAAGAACCAGTGCCAGTTGCTGCGCTTTTTCTTTTTTGCTCTCCTTGTAAATTATAATGCTTTCTTCAAAATCAGAACTTTCTGCGTTTGCCAGAGAATAAACTTTAAAACCATGGCTCTTTAAATATTCTCCAAATTCACCGGCAGATCCGCCGGTCCCATTCCCATTAAATATTTTAACTGAAGTGCTTTTAACTACTGACATATCTAAAGTCTCGCCAACATTTATATCTATCTCTAAGGGTATGACTCCTTTTTCTGAAAACCATGTGACTCCTTCATGAACCATATCATATTGAAGCGTGTATCTCCCCGGTTTATCAGGCGCCTTAATTTTCATGTTTACAACAGACTCCCCATCGTGTAAAACATCCGCTGCAAGCAATCCTCTGTCTCCGTCCCACACTACGATCTCACCTGTGTCTCTGTTAACCCAGTGGGTTCCCAAATCCACCCTTCCACGTCTTTTGCTATGCTCCCACAACAGGAACCCGCTATTTTTAACCGTGACTTCTGCTTCAAATTCTTGCCCCGGATCCAGATAATTTGGAGTATTTCCAAAATCATCATACTTTGCAGAATAAGCTATGTTTACACTTACATACTTCTCAAGCGGCTGAACGCCTTGATAAGAGAACCAGGTGATGCGCTCGTGGACCAGATCTATCTGCAGAACATACTCGCCATTTTCGGGAGGTGCCTTCACTTTTATGTCAAATATTACTTTTTCTCCCGGTTTTACTTCCAACTGAGGGATAAGGCTTCTGTCACCATCAAATATTACCATTTTCTTGCTCTCAAAATCTATCCAGTGATAACTAAGGTAAACAGGATTATCTCCTCCCATGTACCATGTAAGAACTCCTGTGTTTTTTACTATTACTTTAAAATTATATTCCGCACCTTCAGCCATATTATCAGGAATATCATCAACATCTCCATACGAGGCACTGTATTCGCTTAACGGCTCCCCGTTAAGTATCCTTTTCCACATTGCTCTTGCTTCTTCTACATCAGGTATTTGAACACTTATGGTTCCATTCCTGGTCCAGTCCGGACAGGATGGTATAATGGCAGTTTTAAAATTATCAGTATTAAAAGACAGTGCTGCCTTCGCATATTGAGCTATTGTCAAAGCATCCAAATCTGTCTTGGTGTTCTCCGCAAGGATATTAAAATAATACGAAACTTTAGACAGGTACTTTATATTTAATTTTTGATCTAAAAGCTGGCTGACAAGATACTGCTGGCGTTGTATCCTCCCTATATCACCAAGTTCCGTGGACCGGCTCCTTGTATAAGAAAGCGCCTGTTCACCTGTAAAGTGGTGATTACCAGCAGAAAAATTAGCGCCGCTCTTTGGATCAACAAGCGGCCTTTCAATGACAACATCCACACCGCCGAGCCCGTCAACCAGTTTGACAAATCCCTCAAAGTCCACAGTGATATAATGATTTATTTCCGCTTCTAAAAGATTAGAGACGGTTTTTATCATAAGCTCTTCTTCGCCATAGGTATAAGCTGCATTTATTTTATCTTCTCCGTATCCCGGAATTTCAACAAAGGTGTCTCTTGGTATGGAAAGAATAGAACCCATGCCTTCCTGCGGATCCAGGTACATCAGCATAATAGTATCGGCCCGGCCCTTTTCATTTTCACTATCCCTGCTGTCCCTCCCTAATATGAGGATAGTTACCGGCTCCTTTGGAGATTCTACAGGAGCAAGGATATTTTCAATTTCAGAAGTAGTAATAGAATTTATGCTGTCATTGATTGATCCAATATAAATAAAAAGACTAACTGCGCACAAACCAACAACAACAGCCAGCGACAAAACAGTTATTATAATTATCCTTGCATATTTGGGTAATTTTCCAAATTTTGTTCTTTTTTTACCTTCTTTTTTAATAATTAGATTCTTGCTGCTTTTTGTAGAGCCGGAATTACTAACTTTTTT
>Ga0114918_10004642_pt1 | contig 11890 bp, 8 predicted proteins | sample LantaG_FD_87015 | JGI IMG/M metagenome (GOLD analysis project Ga0114918, IMG submission 87015) | Deep subsurface microbial communities from Baltic Sea to uncover new lineages of life (NeLLi) - Landsort_02402 metaG | ecosystem: Environmental > Aquatic > Marine > Oceanic > Sediment | place: Baltic... | reverse complement strand
TCGGCTGTATTGATAACCGCAGGAGTAGCCGCTGTGTCAGACCCATTCTCGCCTGAGTCAACAGTTATTAGTGTAGTGAGCATATCGGATGTATCTGTGAGATTATAAATTTGAACACTCGTTACACCAGTCGTTCCCGCAGTTACGAGATACGCATGGACCTCAACTAAATCCATCCCATCCATTCCTTCGGGGATATGGATGTAATATTTCCCATCGCCAGTAGCAACTTCAACTGCGAAATCGAATACAACCGCTTGAACATATCGAGTTACATTCGCCAGTGGAGTAAAGACATAATTGCGATAGTCGGTAACAGTAATCACTCCACCAACGGCAATCGATACCTCTGCCAATTTCACCTGCCAAAGAGTTCCATCGGTTTGCGTAACCGTTGGAGCGGCGGCCCCTTCTGTTCCAGCTACTCTAGCAATCCTGACTGTTTGAGCGGCCCAGTCTTTTTCCAGAACAATTAGATCAATTCTGGTAGCTCCGGCAGGGGCGGCAATCGCAACAGTCTCAACCCCGTCATTCGAATACCATTTCCCATCTACGATTGCGCGACCAGTATCCACAGAAACCGGAGTCGCAACACCAGAAACTTCAAGTTCATTGTCAATAGAACGAATGACACCTTGAAGTGTTCTGTCATAGATAAAAAAATCAGCGAACATATCCGACCAATCATCATCAGAATATGGTCCCGCGTCGCCCACCGCTGTTCCCGCCCACATTATGCTGTCTTCCATTTGTACACCTCCTCATTATATCCCGATATACCTTGTGTAATAGCTCATGCTAATTGCCGAACTCGCATTTGCTCCACTAAACAATGCTCTAATCTCATTTACTCCACCAGACGCACCTGGGGCTGGCTCAATATGGAATGTAGCCAAATCGCTGTCCGTCGATAGAGTGCCAATCAGGTTTGTCCCAGCCTCGTTTACAATAGTTTTATTTCCATATGATAAATCAATTGTTATTACTTCTCCAGCGTCCACATCATAGGATAGTTGGATTTTCTCATCAGTTGTCACATTCTCAATCACCGGACTCTGCATCGGACCAGTGAGGGTAATTGTTGGAAATGTCTCCCATGTTCCAGTATAGGTTATACTTTCAGTATTGTTTACCGTTTCTGAACTAAACTGCATAGCCCCTAGAAATGGATATAACACCGAGTCGTAAATCCTAACTGGAAATTGAAGGTACAAAAATGCACCCACATCCAAGGAAAAGGAAACAGTGTTTACAGTAGGATCAAAGAATGTGGGATCGTGCGCTATAAACCTGATCACCTCAGTGAATGAAAATTCATCCCATGCTTCTGTATTACGAGGGGAAAATCTCATCCCCTCGGAGATAATTACGCTAATATCTCGCTTTGTTCCATCTGGAAGTGTTTTGCGAAGAACACCGGGAGAGAGTTCGCCAATGGCTTGTCGATTAGGACGAAGGATGTTAAGAATGTCCGCACGATTATCCCAGTAGTTTTCGCGACTGGTCCCCTGTCTGCGATGGACAAGTTGGATGACGCGAGGCTGAAGGAAGAAGTCTACCAGAGTTACCCCATGTTGAAATGGCCCACGTTGAGTGAGGTAGTTTTGGGGAGATAGACCGAACCCTTCAAAGCCGAACGTGAATTTATCCAATCCGGTATGGAAGTTATACTCCTCATCATCGGGAGAGATGTATTTGTCAAACTCTAGGATACTAGGATATTTCTGGATCAATCCCATATTAGTTTCCTCTTGCTAGTAAGAGTAATGCCTGCATGTCGTTTGAGATCGTCTCTGGTGACTGGCGATCTTGGTAATTGGCGGAGACATCGTAGTTATAATTGTTGTTGATTGTAGTTGATCTCAGCATATTTTCAGGAGCGCGATTAGAAGACGCTTTACTGTTATATCCCATTTGTCTAATATAGTCTTCTTCGCTAATGCCCGCCGCTTTCATAGCCTCTTGTATCACTTTGACCATATCATCTCGAACGCTTTTATTTCTTTCTGCCTTAAGAGCCGATATTAATCCCTCAAGAAGCGCAAAAGTAGAATCATTTGCAATGATTGATTTGGCAGATTTAGTTTGTCGTTGGACAACACCTTTTACTCTGCTCATGGATACTTCTTTGATTCTGGAAAGCGTTACTCGTGAACCACCAGTTATTGCCATAAACGCATTTGCGACTTTCTCTGCATCTGAGATAAGCCTATTCAGTGTTTTGATGACGGAGTTTATACCGCCCTCGATTTGCCCAATCATTGCATTGATAACACTAACTATAAAGTTGCTTATTGCCTGAGTAGTTGTTTCAATGCTCTCAGCAACTTGTGTTTCAAATTCTATAACTGATTTTCTAACTGCAATAATTGTTTCAATTGCCGCAATACCAAAATCTATTATCGCAGTTTTATTATTGTCGTATGCGGATTTCAATAGTGCGAGAGCCGCAACTACAGCAAGAATTATAATGGCGTTTCCGCCAAGTAAAATTCCTACTATAGCAAGGGGGATTTTAACAGCCCACAAAGCAACGCCTAATGCTAATATCGCTCCTACTATAAACCAAAAGTCATCAGCAAAGTCCTCTAGGAATGGAAACTTCTCAACAAGACTATCGAAGAATGGATCAAGAACATCTGTCTTGAAAGTGCTCCACACTTCGCTCATCCCGCTCCACGCTTCTTTGAATCTGTACAACGCTCCATCGGGAAGAAATATCAATTCATTGATCTTGTCAGTAATTGGCTGAAACATTGTTGCAAACTTCTCACGTATACTGGCTTTCAATCTTTCAAACGCCTCATTGAGTGTCCTGTCGATACTCACGCCAGATCCACCAAGTCCGCCTAGCAAATCCTCAATCTCATCTTTCAATTTTCCAGCACCAGCACCACCAGCGGTGATTGAGATTTTGGATAGTTGCAACAACTGCTCAACCAACTTCTGTTGCGCAGATGCCTGAGCCTTTATCACATCAAATTTATCTTCTTCCTCTTCTTTGCGCGCCTCTGCGATTTTCAACTCATCTCTAGATGTCCACAGTCCTGCTTCAGCGGCCTCCAGCTCGTCTCTCTTGAGTTTTAGGATGTCTTTTGATGCACCAGAGCGTCTTAGCTCGTTAAACTCTCTGACGAGCTTTGAGACTAACATTTGCTGTTCTTCAACTTTGTTGCCCGCACCGATGAAATCTTCGTTAGCTTTGTTGACCGCTTCGGTTGCGATAGCAAGATTGCTTTGTAGTTTCGCCAATGATGCGATTTCCACTCCAAATGCACCAGCCGATCTAGCGATTTTATCCAGAACACCAGCGGAGATTGTTCCGGTCTTAGAGATTGATTCGGCAATAGCTTTTGTCAAGTCTCTGAGAGTTTGAGTTGCGCCCTCTGGACTTACTAATCCTTCTGATGCTAAAAATGATAACGCTGACTGGAGAGGTTTTTGAATGTTGCTGAGGACCGAATAATCGGCATCCGCAAACCCTTTCAAATACTCCGTCATTGTTGCAATACCCCATTTGTCAATATTGGGAGCGACACGAGGAGGTGATCCGGGTGACATCCAGAAGGTCAGCATCGAGGTTATGGCGTTCATAGCCCATACCATTGCGGTAGCGGCTCCCTCAATAATACCACCAGCAAATTCAGCTATAAAGTTTATTCCCCAGTTGAATGCTTTCTCGCCAAACTCGATAAACCTGTTGCCCGAATTGGTCAGCATGTTTGTTATGGTTTGTCCAATTTGTTTGGACCCAGATTCAAAAGCATCACCGAGGACCGCAAATACCGCTCCTAGCTTGAATAGGACAGTGTGGAGTTTCCCGCCCTCAGCAGTTGCTTCTTTGAATACTTCTAGAATGTTGCCCAATCCACCGACAAATTCGGCCCCACCGGGGAGGAAACTTCTACCAATGTTTTCCTGAAGATCAGCGAATAGACGCGGGAGACTTCTGATACGTTTTCCAACCGTAAACATAGCCGCGTCATATGCACCAGCGACAGTTGCGGCATTTTCAATAACAGCGTTCACGGCGGCTTGACGTTTCTCGTAGATTGTTAGCGCGTCAGTATCTTTGCCAAGTTCCAACGCCATTGTTCTATAAGCATCATTGAGATCGATTGTCGCGCCAGATGTACGGATCATACGACTTTCAAGACGAATAATACCTTGTGTTAGATTTGCTAAGGTTTCAGATGAGTCTTTTTGGGCAATGGTCGCAAAGTCCTGAGCGGCGGCGGCAATAAGAGTAGCGTCTTTGAGATCGATCTGGAATCTGATAAAGTTGGCCATGAGTTCTTGGGCATCTTTAGTTCGGATACCAAGTGTTTTGATCTCTTTGATCTGTTCTCTGATTGGGCCAATCGCAAGACCAGCGTTACCCGCTAATGCTTGGAGGATGAAGTCAAGTTCCTCTACACGAGCGGCGGTCATGAATGAGGATGATGCAAATTCAACAAGTTCTCTATTGATACCAGCTAATGCTCGAATTGCTCCTTGGGCAATTACAACAACACCGCCGATTGCGGCTCCCATGAGAGCAAATGATTTCCCGGCGGCCGCGCCAGTCTCAGCAGACATGCCAGTTTGTTTATTCATGTTGGCAATAGCAAGACCAGCACTCGCCAAGCTAGTGTTAAATTTAGCGAGATCCTTTACTACTAATTGAACACCAGTTATCGGAAGTGCTGGCATATTGCCTCCATGCTATTTTTTCTTCTTGCTTACGATGTAGTTCGTATAACCCTCTACCGCCTTTCTTATATTGTAAAAAGCGATTACTTTTGCCTTGAAACTTTTATGGTATCCACCGTTATCCCATTTTTCCATATCCAGATTGATAGCGGTTGCCGCTTCCCATTCTAAGTAGGAAAATGACTGGGTTATTCCGGTTGATATTCCACCGGGGATGCTGACCTTAGTAATGTTTGTATCACTTCTTCTTACCCTGAAATTTATCTTCGGCCTTAGCCACATCCTCCTTTGATACGCCAGACATAGAAGTGATCTTAGCGATGTCATCATTGGACACGGCGATATAGCGTTTGTAAAAGAATTCCTTTTCCTCGTCATCTTTGATATCGAAGTTACTGAGATCGAGGAGTTTGAGCTTCTCCATCAGGCGGAGTTTCTTAATCCATTTATCGCCTACCGGAAGGGGATCGACAAGTTCGACACCGAACATAACCATGGCATCGATTGCGGCAATACCGCGCTTACGTTCATACGCGTCCATGTCCCTTTTGTATTGGGGGTCGCTGAGATTTTCCTCATCACGCCCCTTGTCCTCATTATGCCACATGACGATTTCTGGTTCTGCGATTTGCGAAGTTACTTCGTCAATTAGAGATGCGGATACTGGGGAGAGGATCGCTTTGATACCAGTAGAGAGGATGACGATATTATCGCCATCCTCTTTGGAGTTCTTTGCTACTTCAATCGTGGCAGTCGCCGTTTCCATACGCGCGGAGGTTTCCGCTGGGCTGTTAGCCTTATCAGTCATTGTTTCTCCTATTCTGTTTTATTATCCACCTGCGGCATCACCAACGATGATCACACCATCTGTACCGCCATCGGAGAGTCCACCGCCAACGATGAAGTTGGGGTCATTTGTGCATACCGCGATTGAGTTGATTTTGTCCATCGCCTGAAGCGTAGCTGAACTTTCTGGCAACACAACCCAAGTGTTTCCGCCATTGTATGAGCGCAGAATTCGTGCTTTAGTTGCGGCTGTCTGATGAGAGATATAAGCAACACTTTCGGTTGCAAATTCAATATCGAGGACAGTTCCCGCTCCAGAGCCATTGAATGCCTTGATTGTCCAAGTCACACCAGCGTCAACAGTGTAATACACTGATCCGTTGGATGCTCCGACCCACCATTCAGTAGTGGATTTCATGAACACCGTGTTGAGGTGTACGCCGATACCAACCGGGGCTGTAGCAACATCCCATGTGGAACCGTTTACGGTATAGACAACTGCACCACTCAATCCAACTGCTACTGCATAATCTGAGCTAATCGCACTTACATCATTCAAGTCTGCCGTGGTAGCAACACCAGCATCAAGAACGGTTACGCCAGTCGTTGGGTCTTCGGTTGAATAGATATATCCACCATCGCCAACGATGAACGATTTTACTCCAATCGTGAAGATTGCATTTGGCTCACCACCAGCAACAAAGCCAGTAGTGACTTCTACAAATGATGGGTCTCCAGATCCGGCCTTGAAGTCTGATTTAGTCGCATAGTGCAGACTAGCCGAGTCGTTAGACACAACTACGATGTATGAACCAAGGCATGAGATACCAGTAGCATCTTCGGCTACACCGAGGCTATCAACATCGTGAGCATACCAATTGGCTCCACCATCTACTGAATAAACAACATCAGCGGGAGTACCGGGTGATCCACCAGCGGCTTTACTAACGAAGTAGATTTTCTGGCATCCGTCCGATTGTTCTTCGCAGTCGCCACAGCCGAGGATATCGCAAATCAATCCATCGACAATTTCTACTGTAACAGCGGCGGCGGCACGAAGGGCAAAGTTCAATCTCACAACTTCGTAGGCTTCACGAGCGGAGATGTCGCCAGTTTCATTAATTTCTGATCGTTCGTCACCGGATAGCGCACCAAGGGGATCGGTGCTGTAGTTGGTCAGAATCACATCTTCTAAAATCAACGCTTTCTTGAACGTGTTGAAGTCTGAGGGGTTTTCACAGCTTCCCCAGTGGAGTTGTACGTCCATGTCGCAACCCTCGCGAGCAAGACGGAGCAACTTCGAACGGAAGTCAAGAGCATATTTACCAATTAGACTGGTAGATACAGGGGATACTTGACCTTTCACTTTACCGACTTTAATAAATTTGTTATACTGCAACGGATCTGGGTTTTCGATATCCGTTCGATCACCAAACGACTGATCTAAACCATCCATGCGAAGATCAGACTCATATGATGGAGCACGATCTGGCCGAGCACGTCCTTCAATGATGAAAGCGCGGCTAAAGCCAGTCTGCGCAACTGTTTTGTCTGCCATTATTTCCTCCTAGATTGTACGCTTTTCCGCGTTTTCACTTAGTGTGCTGGTCGGCACGTTCCTTATCCTTGTAGAGGGATATGATTTTCTGTCTGAATACTGTTTTTATAACCGTATCTAATTCCGATTGAGCTTTTTGTACATCTAACCAAGTGAATAGTCCACGATTCACGAGTTCATTATATAGTATACGCTTGGTATCGTTCCAGTCAATAAGGTCAAGATCGGGAGGACATACCGGAATCCCGCTTTCTGCCATATCTTCTGAGTCTGAGTTTCGCAAAAGCGATGCTCTGACATTGCCGCGATCATCTTCCCATTTTACTAATTTCATATTAGCGCAACCTTTCCGACTACCTTGATATGTTGTTCAACTCTGCGCCACGCCATGATCTCTCCCATTCTGGTTCCGAACGGATTTCCGTAGTAACTAAACGGAATGTTATGTCGTCTGGCATCTGGCGTTCTAACAGATGTGTCCACCTGCAATTCATCAGCGAAAGAACGTAGTTTATCGCAAGCGCACAGATGTCGCGTTAATCTAGCAATCGCCAACCATGTGATTGTCTCTGCCCAGTAGTCGGATAAAGGGTCTAGAGAGAAATCCGTATATCTTTTATCTAATACACCTGAATAGTACCATATTTTTACCCTATCCGGTTCTCTACCAACCGACCAGTTCGAACTTGTCCAGTAGCCATTGGCTGCCGAGTAGGTGGCGGGTACGATTTTTCCGTATCCATCACCAGTTGGAACAAACACACCATTTTGAGTTGTTACTGTTCCTTCCCATGAGAATTGTGCGCTGGTGAGAGCCTGATCGTTGACCACTGTATAGATTTCTAGAGTAGCAACAAGGTTATCGGTATCGGTTGTGTCTATTGCTCGAAATCCGTCTGCGGTAGGAAATGCGTCCAGTTTAGCTAGGGCAATAACCTGCCATGTCCATAGAGTTAATGTGAGTGTCCCTGCCAGCCACGCCACAGATCGCAGGGGTCTTATTTCGAACTCTGGATCACCTCCCTTTCCGGCATAGTATAAATGAACAGTTTCATCATCCGGTTCAGTGGCAACAGCGAGGGTTACAGTTACGGTTTCGCTATATCCATCAGCATCAGCATCCGAAAATGCAATCCCGCCACCAACAACCGCTGGTGTTCCGAGGAGGGTAGAGCTTCTCTGTCCAGCGGCGATAATGCGCTTCCATTTGGACTGTACGCCTTTGAAGAGGTTATTTGATCCAAGTCCAGAGACAGACATTGAATCATCCAGACATACAGTGATTCCGGCAATCCCACTATCAACATCTGCTCTATAGTGTTTTGGGTATAAGTGGGATTCTGCTTCCGTCCATACTGGCCCCGGCCAATATCCAATCGCTCTGGCTATGTCGCGTTCTGCACCCATGACCTTCTCGCCTATTTCATCAAGAGATACAGCATCGTTCCTTTGCCATGCGTGTTGGGGAAGCGTATCGTCACACTCTGAGGAGATAGGGAACACATCCCCAGTAGATGCCCCATTGAAATGAGGAGGTGCAAATCCGAGCGTGTTACCAAGACGATCTAATGCTAAGAGAGTTTCATGGTTCGAGATTCCCATCTACTATTTCTCCAATAATTATTGCTACCGCACTCAATGCAAATGGAGTTAGCGCAATAATTGTTATATTAGGAGTTACAAGAAAAGCTAGTGTAGCGAACAATCCGACCCATACGCTAAGACACCATATGCACAAGAAAGCTCTTGCAACAACATTTTTACCTGCTCTTACGGATAGTACATAATGTACTCCGATAATCCCCCTGAACCTTATCAGAATATCCCATGGACCATCTTCGTTTACTAAAAGATTTGATATCCTCCATGTCGATAAAGACAATATGATAAATCCTAATGCTTCCATGCGATTATCTTACTGGCCAACGTTGGGCCAACGCCCTTGATCGCTATAAGATCATCGTAGGATAGGCTGGAAAGCTCGGACATTGATACTATGCCCATCTCTCCGCACACCTTACATAGCCTATTATAGTAAATATTACCAATAAAGTCTTTGAACTCGTCACTGGGAATTGCTATTTCAGTTGAATCTGACAATTCCGCTATAGCCGTTGGGGGGGCAATCTCCTTGATTAAATCTTCTGGCTCCAGTGTACTCGGTTCAACTACGAGAGTTTCCTGAACCGGAGGAGCCTCTGGAATAATTATCTTGAAGTAATTGGGCTGAACAGCAATATCAGCCTTGTGAACAAGGAATGTATCACCCTTGGATTTATGTCCATATTTTCTTGACGTTGCCATTCCAACAACTTTATGATCGCCAGTGTTGGGATGCGTGTATATAATCATTTCAAAATCTTTGTCACTCATATCATCAACTTCGCTTTCCCCAAGAACTGATTTCTTGGAAGACGCTTTACTGCATCCACATCCGGCCACTTTAATCTCCTTATGTTTGTCACTTAAGTATTCTAGCAATTTAGGGAAGTCATGTAAACCTGTCTGTCTCCTAGTGCCAGTTGTGAAATTATAGACAAGTAGTTCTTCTTGAACCCTTGTATAACATTTTCCAGCCTTTGCCATTCGCCAATGGTAGTCAACATCTTCCCATGACCACAGTTGCTCATCAAATCCACCAATCTCATTATGCCATAGAACTGGGATCAATGCGGTCACATTACACCAGATATACGGATGTCCGTTGGTTAGTTCGAATGGTTGCTTTACTGCTCGTGCGCAATCATAGTCAGCGGCCCGATGTCCGATCACGGTTTTAGTACCATGTCGATAGATAATGTTGTCTTGAAGGTTCCGAGCTAGTTTGGATACATCCTCAACATGGGCAATTCCCACATAATCGGTATATATGATGGAGTTTGATTTTCCCCATTCGGCAATCATGCGCTCTAGGGCAAACGGTTGGAGATAGTCATCAGCGTCAAGGAAGATCACGAATGGAGCTTTGGCTAATTTTACTCCCTTGTTTCTGGCCGCACCCGGACCAACACTTTTCCCGCCATCGAGTTCGATAAATTTAGCAAACGGAAATGCGTTTCTGGTGTAGTCCGTGAATTTCTCGATAGAGTCGTTTACAACAATTACTTCCCATTTGCGGAAGGTCTGTGATTCGAGAGAGTCTAGGGCGTTAATGATGTGTTTCTGATGACCTTGACCAACTGGAATGATAACTGAAATGGTCGGTTGATCATATTGATTTACTGGGTGCGATCTTCCGGTTGGAGATGCAATCGATGCAAACGGATGTCCAGAGTCGTTCCATACCCACGGATGCCATGAGGTCCAGTCTACTTCTGTATAATTCTCTGTGGTGGCCGTTATTCCGCTTTCCCATGAGTAGATGAATAGTGGTTCCGCGGTGACACGTTTAGCATTATAGCCCAGAGAGCCAAGCCTGAGCCAAAATTCTGCATCCTCTGTGCCAGCGCCAAATGGAGCGTAACGTTGACGATAGCCACCCGTTCTTCGCCATGCTTCTTTTCGATAAACAGCGCATGTGGGTATCTGATTTTTCTTTTTGATCTGTTCATCGTAGTTGAAATCTCCCGGCCATTCACTTATTCCGGTTGATCTATCTGGTTTGATCCATCGGAGTGCGGTATAGGCAACACCCAGCAATCGATCTTCTTCAAGAGCATCAACGCATGTTCGAATGAATTTGGGGTCAATAGCATCATCGGAGTCTAAACAGCAAGCGTATTTCCCCGATCCGGCAGATACGCCAGTGTTACGAGCGATTGCAACACCAGCATTATCCTGTCTGATTAGATTTACAGTAACATGCTGAAAATTCATTGTCTTATTATTTATTGTTATACTAAACTCTGAACCATTTTTGTCGGCAAATGAGTTTACAATGTTTCTGATTTTGACTTCTTCTTCTGGGTTTGACCCATCATCAACAATGGTGATTTCAGATATAAGAGCATGATCTCGAATATTGACAATCTGTTCATTACCGTCTTCGAGTGTAGTTGTTTCCGATACGATATTACAGTCCTGTTCCACAACGCTTTGAATTGCGCGCCCAACGGATGCTGAATAGTTATAGCATGGGATCGTTACGCTAACCGTTGGTTTTTCTACCTCCATGGCGGTCCGATACACACCAGCAACAATTCCAACAGCATAATCCCATGACCATTTGGAGGCTAATTCCCTACCATTTCGTCCCAATATATCTCTGTGTTTTAGGCAATAGTCCAGTCCAGTAATAAGATCGTCAATGTCTCCGGGTTTAGCGAGATAACCGTTTACACAATGCTGGATAGTTTCTAGATTACCACCATGGGCAAATCCAAGCACAGGCACTCCACACGCCATAGCTTCAAGTGTGCCAATTCCAAAGGTTTCTTTCGTAGTGGAAAGATACACAGATGCGCTCTGGAGAAGGTCTTTCATATCCTTATGCTTCTGAATATCTACTGTTACGATGTTATCTGGAAGCGTTTGGCTCATTTTAGGCTTTGGGGCAAACGTGGTGATGAACCTGTTGGGGAACGCTTTAGCAAGCCCCTCAATCGCCCATGGATCACAAACGTCTACGTCCCTGTTTTTATTCCACAGGATGTAATCGGATGGAGGTTTTGGAGTCCACTTATTGATTTCAATACCATGCGGGATCACAACGGGATTAATGTGCATGTCTCTACGAAAGGTTTCTGCTACCCATTCGCTAGGGACTGTGATTACTCTGGCGTGTCGTGCCGCCTTAGCGATGGTGTTGTTTACTGCCCACTCCCATAGCGCGGCGTTATAATCGGCGGTCCAGTATAATCCGTGAGTGTGTAAAACATCGGGATTATCAACAGTCGCCGCATGGGAGGCAAGAAT
>Ga0114918_10004641_pt1 | contig 11892 bp, 21 predicted proteins | sample LantaG_FD_87015 | JGI IMG/M metagenome (GOLD analysis project Ga0114918, IMG submission 87015) | Deep subsurface microbial communities from Baltic Sea to uncover new lineages of life (NeLLi) - Landsort_02402 metaG | ecosystem: Environmental > Aquatic > Marine > Oceanic > Sediment | place... | reverse complement strand
TTAGAGGAGTGCGTTATCAAACCATTCCGAGCTGAAGTTAGGTTGTTGAAACGAATTGTTGACTCATTTCATACTCAGTTTGGGGCAGCAATGCGAGCAACAAGTCTTGGTTTGTGTAAACGAGTAATTAAACACGCTCTTGAGGATGAGCGAGAACTGAGAAGAAAGAAATAGTATACAGTAGGAAAGGGTAGTTATGGATTTAGAGCAATTCCACAGAGATGAGGCTAGAAAGGTACTTGAGAGGCATAAACCGTCGGAGACCATTAAGTTTCGAGGTGTTCCACTGGACAAGTTCAGCAAATATGACCTGATTTGTATAGTGCATTTGCTAATGAGTAGGCAGAAGAAGATAGAAAATCGTAACTTGTTGCAAAGAGAACTTGGAACTGTACCTGGTTCTGTACCTTCTCATCCTGCGCCTCCTCCACCTCCTAATGAGTTTTTGAGAGAGGGAAGTAGTAAACGAACACTAGTAAAAAGTTAAAGGTGGTAGTATGAAGTTAGAAGGGAATGTACTAAGTTTTAAGTTCACTCCGGAACTCTTGAGAGGGCAACCAATTGAGGATCTGCAATCTCTCCTTGAAGCAATGAAGGAAAAACAGTTCGAGATGAAGATAGCTTCTTCTGTTGGTGGACACAGCAAACGCGTTGAGAAACCTAACCTCGTGAAAAAACTGAGAAGAGATATCGCTAGAGTTGAGACTATTTTGAGAGAGAGGTGAGCAGAGTTTTGGGTGAGGAACAACTCTACATTTTTGTTGATGTGACCGGACATTGCTTTGAGGACTTTCAGCGTCAAGGAAAAAATGAACTCGAGCGAAATTATAATGATACTGTTGGAAGATGGTTACGTAGTGGAAGGAAATTTTCAGTTGGCGATATGTTGGCTTTCAGAGACGATTTGACAGATGCGGGTTTCAGATGGAGTAAAGACTTTTACATAAAGAAGGTAGGGGAGTTAAACAGATGAATAGAGAAGGGAGGTGTTCGAATGGATTAAGTTTAGTGACAGTGAGTTTTATGAAGTGGTCCGCTAAAATTAAGAAGAAAGTAAAACGACTAGCAAGTAGTTGGATCGTGGAGCACATCTTCTTTTACATTGCCACGGAGAGGTTAGTAATCCCTCGCGGACCACTTCTTTTGAGTATGCCTATAGTTATTTTAGAGAGGCGGTAAGGTAGTATGAATAAGAAAGAAGTACAAGCTAGGATATTATTGAACGGAAAACCACTACTACTCGATCGTTTTAAGTGGGATTCTAAAACGAAAACATTCACCTCAGATGTTAATCGGCTAGTTATTGATTTTACCGGGTTCCCTAATTGTACATTCAATACGGGTGCGTTTTGTATGTTTAGGACGAGCTCACAGTGTACATTCAAGACCAGAGGTCATTGCATATTCAATACGGGGTATGGTTGTACATTCGAAACTGGTACTCATTGTGTATTTATTGCTGAGGGAAGTAGTACATTTAAGACTGGCTATGGTTGTACATTTATAGTTAGTAGTGTTTGCACCTGGAAGTATGATTGGGGTGAACTGAAACAACCTCCTCTACACTTCAGTGGTTCGCAATACTTCATTGAATTTTCTCGTCCTGGATACATTCGTTCTGGATGTGTTGAGGAATCAGTAAGTTGGTGGCAGCATCATGTAGCATCGTGCGCTAGAGAGTATAATTATAAGCCGGAACAAGTCAAAGAGTATAAACTGTATGTTGAACTTTTGGTGGAATGGATGAGACAAAACCATTTTCTTTCGAGACGTAAGCGAAGAGTGGAGTGAGAGGGTTTTAGTCGGAACGGAATTTTTTCGAGTATACACGTATAATATATTTGAATTAGTCTTAAACTTAATGCTTTAGGATGCTTTAGGAGAGTCAGTTATGGAAAGTAAGAAATGGTATACAAGCTTAACATACTGGGGAGTTGCTATTCTGGGACTCTGCAGTGTTCTGTTGCCTGCTCTTGGTAAGGCTGATCTTGGCCAATTTCTTGCCGGAGAGCAGACGGGTATTGTACAGTGGTTAACGGCTTTGGGTGATCTGATAGGAGGACTTTCTATCTTCATCGGTCGTTGGAGAGCTCACACAAAACTGACCGTGTAGGAAATTGAGTATGGGTTGGGCTAGTTGGTTAGCGCTGTTAAAAGTGATAGGGATGGTGATTCAATTCTGGACAGAAAAAGACAAAGAGAAGAGAAAGCGTCACGCCGAAGCAATAAAGAAGATAGTTGAAGCTAAGGAGTCTGGAGATGCTCAAGATTTGTTTGATGCTTTTGATGGTATCTAGTTTATTGCTGATTAGTGGTTGTCGGCAAGATGTTAACGTTTACGGTCCAAACCATGCTTTGAGAGTTTCAGCAGGTAGTATTCTCTCCTACTCGGATGTGAATGACATAACTATCAAGTATGATGGTTGGTACCTTTCAGATAGGGCTACTGAAAAGATTCTGAAAGCGCAAATGAGAAGTTGGTAAGAAATCTCGGCGGTTGAGTTTGGTGCAAGGAGGTGTTCAGTGCTAGAGAGTAAGACTTTGGTGTTGGATACCTCCTGTATTTTTGGAGAGTGAACTATGAATTTTAAGTTGAGCTTACAAATTATTGGTTCTGTAATTGTTTTGATGTTATGCTTAGGTCGATCTGAGAGTTTGATGTTTACGGTTGGGCCTTACGATCGATGTAGGATAGACCCAAATGATGTTTTTTCTTGGATAGACGTCAATAACATCGATCCGAACATAGGTTTGTTGTGTGGGGGGATGTTTATTTTAGAAACCAGTGAATTGTTTGTTGCCGATGTAAATGCTTATGATCCAGATGGTGAACCTATGATATTATCGCTTGCAAGTGGACCAGAGGGTCTAATAGCCATAAACAATACAGATGGAATGTCAATTCATTGGCAACCATCAATTACTCAACTTGGTATACACTATGTTATTATTCGGGTTACTGATGTACCACCAGAAGGTTCTATTGGTGGAGTTGGCTCAGATGAAGCTGTGATTGCAATAAAAGTTGTTCATACAAACAGACCACCTATTATTGGTGGTTGTTCGATCGGTCGGTAAGCAACGTTAAGGAGAACAAGATGTTAGTTCTTAGTAGAGAAGTAGAAGAATCGATTATGATCGGAGATGAGATTGAGATAAAGGTTATTGGAACGAGCAAAGGAAAAGTTCGTCTAGGTATTACAGCACCTAGAGAAGTTTCTGTACATCGTCGAGAGGTATATGATGCAATCCAACGTGAGAAGTCGAGTAAGTTCTGAGGTTATTCTGTTAGAGAGTATGCAGAAGGTCCAGGATCAGGTTAATGAGATAAGACAACAGATTACAGTCTTGGATGTCCATACTCAAAGACGACAGCAAGAGATAGAATCCAAGAGAAACAAACAGAGAGACGCGAGGGAAATGTTGAATAGTCTGATAGCAAAAGACCATCTGCTTGAGTTAGATCTTGAGTTGATGCGGAAGAGACTTCAGGAACTTTATGCGGCTAAGAGTGAGACGAAGAGTACTATAACTTATCGAGAGTTGCTCAAAACAATTGAACTGAAAAGGAAAGAGATTAGTAGCAAAGAAGATGAGGTTTTGGTAGTACTCGAAGAAATCGACAAACGAACAAAGTCTTATCGAACTACTATAGAAGTTGTCGTGGTATTAGTAGAAGGGTTTGACAAAGAATTGAAAATTGTCCAACCTCAGATTGAAGAGAGAGAAGAGAGGATTAGAGGTTTAGAGAGACAAATCAGAATTCTAAGTAAAGATTTACCTCGGAAGTATACGGAACTTTTTTACAAACTCACTAAAAAGTATGAAGGTGGAATATTCGCGGAGATTGCTTCTGGACCAAAGTATGAAGATGAACCGGATGTAAAATACTTCTGTTCAGGTTGTTGCTATGGAGTACCTCCTGAATCAGAAAACATAGTTCTATCTGGTAAAGAGGTAGTTCAATGTTTTAACTGCCAGAGAATATTGATGAGGAGTAAAAAGTGACTTTTTCTCCCCTCCGAGCTAGGGTTTAGCTAGAATGACTAAACCCTAGTTTTTTCCATTGGAGTTTTGGGTCTCCCAATGGATCGTGCTAGCATTGATATAAAAGTATACAGGTAATAAAGATGAAAAAGAAACATAAGTGTTCTGTTGAAACGAGAGAGAAGTTGAGACTAGCCCAATTGGGAAGAAAGCATAGCGAGAAGACGAGAGAGAAAATTAGAGTTAAAAATAAGGGAAAGAGACATAATGCAGAAACGAAAGAGAAACAGAGATTAGTTCATCTTGGAAAAATACATAATGCAGAAACGAGAGAGAAGTTGAGATTAACCCATCTCGGAAAGAAGTGTAATGAGAAGACTAAAGAGAAAATAACTAAATATCATAACCAACCAGAGGCGAAAGAGAGAAGGAGATTAGCCTGGTTAGGTCCTCTAAATCCGAGTTGGAAAGGAGGAGTTACTAAATGGATGGAATTGTTTAGAAAGACTCCTCTATATCAAGAATTCTGCAAAGTTGTTTACAAACGAGATAATCATACTTGTCAGTTATGTGATACGACAGATTGCTTAGTTCACGCACATCATACTTATTCAATCCGAGATTTTCCTCTCTGGAGTCTACTTCCAGATAATGGAGTATGTTTATGTCCAAAATGTCATCATACTCTTGAAGGAAAATTACATAAAGAAGACCGCTGTTGGATAAATATAAACTATAACCTATTAGGTTGGAGAATGTTATGCGCATAGCGTTTGTGGCTGGATATCTTGAGGCGAATGGAGAGACTACCTTCTTGGGAAGAGCAAATAATGAATGGAGGAGAAGAGGTGGATATTCTGAACTGATTGGTTTTGTTAATCGTAAAATTCTCAAGGGTTACCGACTCGACTTTCCTGTCACTTGGTTGAGGTATACTGATCCAAAACACTGCGCAGACTACTTGAATCAGTTCGATATTCTTTGGTTAACAAATTGTGGTTTTCCAAGTGAGAAAGAACCAACGTTACATCCTATATTGGAGAGAGTGAAGAGACCTGTTATATTGGGAATGTTAGGAGCGAATGCGGAGAGAGTTTTCCCATTTATTTTAGTCACGACAGGACTAAATTGCGTCAAAGGTTATGTTTTCAATCGAGCTAGTGTCGAGAGACACTACCGTAGCAAGATTCCTGCGAAACCTTACATTATCAATGACATCAACTACACGTTCACGAATGAGAGTTTTGATAGGAAACCAAAGAGAAATTTGCTCGTTTGGACTACTGTTGTAAGTATGAGGGAAAACTTCGACACTTTTCTCGCTTGTGTTGAGCATTTAGACAAAGATATTGAGGTACGAGTTTGGGGAGGAGTAGAGGGAGGAGTTTGTATGTGCTTAGGACCTCTCTATCCACTCTTCAATAAACTTTGGCGAGGAATGTACGATCATACGATGCTTGCGGATATCTATCGAGAGGCGAAATTCGCTGTTAACCTGACAAACATCAAAGAGGAAGAGGGAGAGATACAGAGTGGTTATGAGAATGTTACAGTTGAGGCTCTCGACTATGGGACTCTTCCAATCGTAAGTAGAGTTTTCAATGCCGAAGGAACGTTGCCTTTCGTTCCTACGATTTGCGAGAGAGATCCTAAAGCGATAGCAACGTTAATCAATATGTTTGTAAGAGAGAATTACTATGAGAAGATGATTGACGATGCTCGCAGTAGAGCGAGAGAGTACTATCTTAAGAGAGATGGTTGGACTGATTTATTTCGTTTCTTCGAAGATGTCGTTCGCGAGAATAAAATGAAAAGGACACCCGTATGTCTAACAAGTTAGAGAGACTTGCTAAGTTCAGAACGAGGTGGTTGAGATGGCTTGGTCAGAAAACAAGAGATGCTTGGGTTGATTTATTAGATTCTAACTGGTCAGGATGGGCTTCGAAAACTCTTGACAAACATAATGTTGAGGAACCACCACTGATACGTACGTGTGAGTCAGTGAGACTGCTCTTTTCTAAAGCAATAGAATGTGCGGACATGCGAGATTTGCATGCTCTTGATGAATTGTATTGTATCGAAAAGTACAATCTTTGAAAGGAAGAGGTTGTGAAAGTCGGAAGTAAAGTATTAGGTGTGTTTGCTCATCCAGACGACGAAGTAATCTTTGGTTGGCCAATCTTTCAGGATCCTACCCTAGATCGATATCTGATTTGTTGTTCATGGACAGACTATCGTAAGGATGATCGCAGACTGAGAGCATTAAGAGCAGTTTGCAAGTCTGCTGGAATAACGTTACTTGGATGTTTAGAGAATGAGAGGAACTTTCATAAGTTTCATCTCTATCAACCAGAGCGTGATGTTTACGATCGTTTCTATACACTGTTGTATGAAGTTCTCAATAAGATCCAACCCGATTATGTTTTTACGCACAATCCGATCGGTGAGTATGGACATGGTAGTCATAAACTTGTCTGTCGTATGATGTTGGCATGTTTTCAGTCAACGCCACTACTATTTACCGATATAGTTCGAAGGGATATGTACTATGATTATCTGAGTACCGGAGAGTTTTCGGAGTACTGGAAACGGAATCTTTACAGTGAGCAGAATAAACTCGAAGGACCTATCCAAGTTGACTACGAGTGGTTCTTGAAAATGAGAGAGATTTACTACAGTTTTGACTGTCCTAGATTCTGGAAAGAACCAAGTCAAAAGAATCATACAGCACTTTATTGCTTACAGAAAGAACAGGTTAGGAGAATTCAGAGAGATGGAAGTATTAGAGAACACATTACCATTGTCGGAGAGGCACAAGCACGGAGACCTGTCGTCACTGAAGAATCGCCAGTGGTTAGAGAGAGAGTATCTACCTAGTTTAGAGGGTTCTGTGCTATTTGTTGGAGTAGGTCCATACACTGACTTTTATCACGAACTCATTCCGGATCCTAAACTATTTGAGACAGTCGACTGGCGAAAAGAAGTAGCTATATATGGGAGTCCGTACAAACACTTTGTTTGTGATTTTGTTGAGTTTCCTTCCAATCTTCATTATTATCATGTTGCTATCTATGGGGTACTTAACTTCAAACCACTTCACTTAAGGCGTTTGGAGTTAGTTAGAGCTTTTATAGCGAAAGGTCATGAGATCACTCTTCCTAGAGGTACTCTAATGTTTGGTCCAAATAGAAACGATCAAACAACTGAAGAAGAGTGGTCTGTAGAGATGAGTAGACCTCCTCTGTTGGGTTATGAAACACTGTACTGTAATTTTGATGGGTTCGATGAGAACTGTGTATGGTGGGGGAGAAAGCCCTGAGACCCGGACGAAAGATAAAGCAATATGATAGAGGGACTCAACTTGAAATCGCTAGGTTGATTGATGAGAGGGAGTTGAGTTTGAAGAAGATGGTTCGGAAGATGCATACTAGTCGAGTAGTTTTCTTGAGAAATATGAGAGACTATTATGGATCAGAACAGTGGGAGGCAATTATTGAAGACTATAGAAGTCGTAGAGGAGTTCAACCTGGAGAGAGAAGAGGACGAGGAACAGAATTCAAAAAAGGAACTTTAAGGTATATTAACGCTCGAAGGTGGAGACCAATTGGTGGATTTCAACTTAAGAGAAGGTGGTATACTCCTCCAGGTAAGTCTCGGAAGAAAGCAATTAAGTGGATTCGTTGGATTAAAGTTAAAGACGAACCTTATGGTAAGTATAACTGGATGGAATATGCTCGATACCTATGGATTAAGAACTGCGGACCTATTCCTAAAGGTAAGGTAGTAGTTCATCTCGATGGAAAGACTTTGAATAATTCACTCGAGAATTTATTCTGCATGACCCGAGGAGATTATCTCAGATACTTAGATGCGAAATTTCCAAAACAAGAGATTTTGGCGCGTGCAGAAGATGTCGGTTTCTACCCGAAAGAGGTGGGAGGCTTTCCGAGAGGAGAGAAAAAAGATAAGAGTAATCAGAAGGTATTTGGAATGTACAAACTGTGGTAGTGAAGCTGCGGTTAAACTAGATAGGTGTCCTAAGTGCTATTGTTATTCTTTCGAAGAAGTTATTGTGAAGATGAAAGTAGGAGTAGCAAAATGAGACTGATTAAACCATCGATTGAATTCCTGTGGATAACTCCGGAGCCTCTTGAAACAATAGAGAAAGCAGGTAGAACGTGCTACAAGTCAGAGGATAAGATTGCTTCGACCTCTGCTGAAAGGTTTGTTCAGAAGCTTCTTATGAAGGGTCATTTTGCTATGATTGAGCATGCGTCAGCTTCATACCGAGTTGTCTGTGATAGAGGTGTTACACACGAAATAGTGAGACACAGATTATTCTCTTATGCTCAGGAGTCAACTCGCTACTGTGACTATAAAGGAGGTGTCACCTTTATCATACCTCCTTGGATTGTGGTCCCAGGGAAATTATTAAACTCGGAGGTAGAGTTTGACGACGAAGGTTTCTTAGAATTTAGTCATTCAACTCTTAGGAAATGCGTACAATATGCGGGTTCAACTTATGTATGGTTTTGTCTGTTGCAGAGAGCAGAAAGAGCTTATAAAGTCTTGAGGGATAAGGATTGGACTCCACAACAAGCGAGGAGTGTTCTACCTAACGCCTTGAAAACTGAAATTGTTATCACAGGTAACCTTCGAGAGTGGTTACATTTCTTCAAACTGCGAACTGCTAAGACTGCTCATCCTCAAATGCAAGAAATTGCTAATATGTTGCTCGAAGATATTCGGAGTCGTGTATCCGTAATCTTTGATGAACTCTAGAGAGAGGCATTGAAATGCACGTAGGAGTTTGCATAGTTACTTGTAATCGACCAACATACCTCGACCAATGTATTAAAACGTTGCGAGGTGATTATGATGAGATTGTTGTTGTTGATAACGGAGAATTAATGTTGCAGTCGAGTAGTTTAGAGGTTGCAAAAAAGTATGGTGCTGATTATATCGATGGACACCAAGGAAGTTCACCAATGGGTCAGAATCTTGGGCTTACTCATCTCGCTAACAAAAGTTGTGAGGTTATCCTCAAATCAGATGATGATGTTAGGTATGAAAAGAATTACGTCACTAAACTAGTAGGGACTTTTCTTAAGTACCATCCTTGTGCTGTTGCAGGAACGTGTTGGAATAATGACTATCCAAGAATTGTAACAGTACATGGGGGAGATGGAGGGTGGTATGATTCACAAGGTGTTCCTACTCCTAGAGAAACTCTCATTATGACTCGTTTTGAAGATCACTACGTTTTGAAGATGCATCACTTACATGGAGCTTTCTTGTATAATGTAGAAGATGCTCTGAAACTCGCTCAATGGAAAAGAGATTTGAGGAAGGGTGCTTTTCCTGAGTACTTCAGTATTATTGCCCACCGCGAAGAAACTGAGTTCACAATGTGTTTGAAACATGTGACCGGAAAAGATCTACTATATGATACTAGTGCTATTTCTTTTCACTACTATGCTCCTGGAGGAATTCGAAAGTTTGATGTTAATCGTCTCCAAGAGTCAGATGATAGGCGATTTGAAGGAATGATGGAAAAGTTGGGAGTATATCACAAAATAGACCCATCAGATTACGAGGTTGTCGAATGTCAATCAAAATAGTTAGTTACAACATCTATCCAGAAGATCAGGGAGGAGCTCCTCTCTACAATTATTACCTTCAGAAGATTTTTCCTAATGCTAAGAGATTAGGTTATAGACACGGTCCGCGACTAGCAGGAGGAACAGAACTTCAATTAGCTAGTTGCTTGAATAATTTTCTTGATAGAGAAAGAATTTTACGGAAAGGTGATATTGTTATTGGAGATGGAATTTGGGGAAATCTCGGTCTTGATGCTCATAAGTATAAGTTAGTTAGTGTTTGTCATGGAACTTGGCAAGGAACACCTTATGCACCTATGGACTTAACTCAAGTTCAGAAATCAGGATACTGTCGGTCGAGAATAGTTATTGCTTGCTCGCCTCACGCAGAATCTTGTTGTAGAGAATTCTATGGAGTTAAAAAGGTTAAAACAATCTTAACTGGTCTTGATATAGATTTTTGGAGGAATCAAGGTCAGGAGAGGATACCTCAATCAGTTTTGTGGATGCCAAAGTGGAAGGAATATTCTGGTGTAAGAGCTGCAACTCAAAAACAACTACCAGAGTTTACTCATTGGTTAGTTGATACTTATGATGACGAAAAGTTGAGAGACAAATACTGTCAAACTCAAGTCTTTGCACAGATCACGGTTTGGGAAGGAAATAGTTTTGCTTTGCTCGAAGCTATGGCTTGTGGTACTCCTGTTATCTCGACTAGTACCGGACTGTTCTGGCAGGAATCTCTAAGTAGTCTTGACCTTAGTAATGTTGGAGAGGTTGTTGGGTCGGATGCAATTAACGTAACTACTGCAATTCGAGAGATTTGTCAGAACCCCGAGAGATACGATCCTCGAACATGGATTGAGCGTTACGCTAATTTTGAGAAGTTTGCAGACGAGTGGAGAGAGGTGATAGCTCAACTATGAAAGAATCAGTAGGAATTGGTATTTGTACTTATAACCGAGCGTATAGAGTTGGACAACTGATTGATATGGTGAGACAAGCAACTCCACATGATTGTCGATTATTTGTCGCAGATGATGGAAGTGCTGATGGTACTGTAGAGGTTTTAGAAGAGAAGAAAGTGTTATATACGACTGGTCTAAACTTAGGAGTAGCCCGAAATAAGAATCGTCTGTTACAAATGTTGCAAAGTTACGACTTCATTTTTATCCTAGAAGACGATCTTATAATCAAAAAAGAGGGTTGGGTTGAGCTATTTCTTCAAGCTCATAAACAATCTAATATCCACTACCTTTTATTTTGTCCTGAGTGGTATTATGGAGAACAGATTGCTATCAGTGAGTTTGGAGGTGTGAGGTTCTCTCATCCTATTCATGATGGTGGAGTATGTTCTTTCTATACAAAGAAAGTGATTGAAACTTGTGGAGGTTTTCATCCAGACTTTAGAGGGTATGGTAGAGAACATTGTGAGTTTACTGACAGAATACATAGATCTGGTCTTGCAGGAAAGTATCGGGTTAATCATATCATTGGAAGTGAAGAGTATTTATCTTTCCATACGAATGAGTCTGTTCGAAGAGTGAATTGGCTACAGGAAGAGAAAGTGAACCAACAACTTTGGGAAGAATTGAATGCAAAGAAAATTGTTAAGGTGCCACTAGTATGAAAGTTTCAGTTGTAACTACTTATTACAATCGAAAAGAAAGTTTGAAAGTTACTCTGAAAACGATCTGCTTATCTCAACACACCACCGATATTGAAGTTATTATTGTCGATGATGCAAGCGAGGAGGACCAGCGAATTGAGAATCTGGTTAATGAGGTTCCACTCAATCTCACTGTAGTTAGAGTTCCGAAGGAAGAGAAGAGGTGGATCAATCCGTGTGTTGCATACAACATAGGATTTGATATTGCTCAAGGAGATATCATCATCTACCAAAACGCAGAGAGTTTACATATTGGAGATGTTATCGATCACGCTATTCGTTGTTGTAATGATGATGTCTACCTTAGTTATTCTGTCTTTGCTCCTGACCAAAATAATAGTGCTGTTTTGTTAGAAATAGCAGGGACTCATGAGGGAGAGGAGATGATAGACCTTTTGAGGAACTCTGGAGTAAGTTATGGAAGACTAGCAGGAATGTGGTATACTCATCCAATTCACAGACCGATTGGTTATCATTTTCTTGCGACGATAACCCGAAGTAATTTAGAGAAGTTGGGAGGGTTTGATGAGAGATATGCGGATGGTTGCTGTTTTGATGATGATGAGATACTAGTAAGGATGAGGAGAATGCAGCTACCTATTGTTATTGTTCCCGAGAGTGAGGTTTTTGGAATTC
>Ga0114918_10004640_pt1 | contig 11892 bp, 12 predicted proteins | sample LantaG_FD_87015 | JGI IMG/M metagenome (GOLD analysis project Ga0114918, IMG submission 87015) | Deep subsurface microbial communities from Baltic Sea to uncover new lineages of life (NeLLi) - Landsort_02402 metaG | ecosystem: Environmental > Aquatic > Marine > Oceanic > Sediment | place... | reverse complement strand
TTCAGTTTGAAGTACAATCTTATTATCCAGCTTTCAATGAGAACGTTGTAGCTCCAGCTCATGGAGTTAATTGGAAACATCAAATGCGTAATATTCAGAAAGGAAAGATTACTGAGAATACATTTAAATCCGAATTAAGACCATTGAGTCCGAATTATAATACCGACCAAACTGTGAAAGTATTTGTGAATTTAACCAGGACTAGTAATATAGTTATTAAAGTTTTTGATAATATGGCTAGGCAGATTGATATATTATCATTTGATGATAGATTTGATAGTGGAGAACACGTTATTATATTAGATATTTCTAATAAGAATAAGTACACAACAGGAACTTATTATGTTAAAGTGGAGGTTGATAGTGAGCAAGAAACTATTCAAATGGTTATAGATAGATAAATCTATTTATTTCTAATTTCCCTATATTTTTGTTGAGTAATTTTTGACATTATATAAGAAGATGATGGAACCATTAGTGATAGTATTATATTAACTCCATTTAAAACCATGTTTATCGATAATAGTCCAAGTAATATAGATAGTAATGTGTATTTTATTAATCCAACCATAATTAACATTTTTGAGATATTTATACAAATATATACATATATAATGACATATACAATTTCTTATTAAATAATGGAAAAATAGGTATTATCATTTTAATATATACATTAATATACTAAAAAATATAATTGAAAATATGAAAGATTTGAAAGTTAAACTTTTCGGGTTTAAAAAGGGATTAGAATTTGAACAATCCGACATTTCAAACATTGTCGATGCTCACATGAAGGTACTTGACAATACTTCCGAGAAAAGAGTTATTCAATCTTTGACTGAGAACTTGAATAAATATGCGTATAATGATGACGTTAAAATTCTTATCGAGAGTTTAGGTGAAGATCTAATAAATTATGAATTACTTTATGAGTTAAAGGATTTATATAAAATTATCGAATCGAGAGATAATGGTATGGTTTATAGACATCCATTAAATGTTTTATTGGGGATAATTAATCTTGAAACAGATGAGGATAGAATGGCTAGGATTATGAATGAATTAGCTGTTTATGACTGGGTTCCGGAAATTAAATTATTTTTACATAATCTAACTTCTTCTCCAGAGAAAAAGACTAACCTTTTAAGTGGTGGTTCTGCAACATCTGTTTATACGATTGTTGAATCTGTTGAGAATGGTCATGTAGCTTTCTTGAAAGATTCATGGTTCTTATTAAAAGATGATTCTATCGAAAAAGTTCTTTTAGAAGATCACGTATCTGATCAAGATAAATTAAGATTGTTAAGAACATTAGAAACAGCCTTGAAATTCGCTGAGATATCAGAAGATAGAATTGATTTTAAAATTTCTGAGAGTTTAGTTATCGGTTTATCTGTTAATACACCAGGTGATACTTTTATTAATGAGGATAAAGTTAATAAAGAAACAACTTTGGAGAATTTATTCTCTTCTCCGATTGTTCCTATTATCAATAAGAATTTCTTTCCTTTAATTAAGGAAGTGGCTTCTAACCTTGATAAATTTGTTGAATTGGATGTTGTTAAACACGTTACTAACTTGGTTAATCCATATATGGAATCATTCGCATTTAATTATAAAGATAGTTTATATCTTTATTCATGTGATGGGAGATATGGTAATTCATTCTATAAATATGAGTCGGCTATGGAGTTGATTGATGATGTTAGAAACCAAATGAATTATGATCTTACATATTTTTATGAGAATAAACTTAGTGAGGAAGTTAAAGTTAAGAGAAAACTTGAAGATAAAGTTAGAGAGATTCAAGTTTCTATTGAAGATGTTGATAGAAACATTGATAAGGTTGAAGCTAACCTAACAATGTTGGGTGAATCAGAAGCTCTTTCCGGGGCACTTAGTGGTCTTAAATTAGAAAGAAATAATCTTGAAACTAAATTAATGGCTGTTAAAGAAGCTAAGTATAAAGAAGTTATTAAGAAATAAATTTTAATTTTTTAGTATAATAAATGCGGTTGAGATATTCTATTTCAATCGCATTTTTATGCTTAAACTTTTGTAGTTATTAACTATATAATTATTAATTAAATCCCTTTAAAATAGGGGTTTAACAAAAAACCACTAAATATTTATGTATCTTTCAAATAAAGAACTTTACTATGAAGTAATAGTATCAAAAGCTCAGGGTAGATTAACCAGAAAAAGTGAAAAAATGTTGGAGTTATTAGCCAAACGAACAATTAAGAAAATGAGGTATTGGAATGTTGATGATCGATTTGATTGTTATCAATCTGGACTACTTGATATGTTTGATAATTGGTACAACTTTAATGAAGAAAAAAGTAAGAATGCTTTTGCTTATTTTACTGAGATCTTCAAAAGAGGCATGGCTAAAGGTTTTAATGAACTATATAAGAAAAAGGGGTCGAATGAAGATTTTACTCCACAAGTTTTTTCATTAAGTTCCATTAATGATGGTCAGGGAATGCACAATATCTAATAACTATTATTTGGATATTTACTTACTTATTAGGGATGGTTTTTACTATCCCTTTTTTGTTTATTGTCCATTAATTATTTTCCTCATATTTTCTCTTGTTATTACTTCTCTTATTTCTTCATTGATTTCTTCAATTGTTCTCATCCCATCTATAATTACGATTTTGTCTTTATAAAATTCTTTTAGAGGGTTGGTAGATTTATGATAGTTTAACATCCTTTTTTTTATTATAGATTCATCTTTATCATCGTCTCTATTTGATGTCTTACCCCTCTCCAATAGTCTTTTAATTAATTCATCTTCATCAACATCTAAAAATAATACTAAATCAATATTACTTTCGTATTTATCCATAACTCCATCTAAAAACTTACCTTGTCCAATAGTTCTAGGGTATCCATCAAATATGAAACCAGTTTTCACAATGGATATAGCGTATGTTTCTAATTGATTTTCGATTATGGTGTCGATCATACTATCTGGTAGTAGATCCCCTTTATCCATTATTGAGGATATCCTTCTACCTAACTCAGACTTAGACTTCTTCTCATCTCTTAGAATATCACCAGCTACTAATGGTATTAAATTATATTGTTTGGATATTAACTCACTTTGAGTACCCTTTCCTGATCCAGGAGCTCCTAAAAATATTATATTCATTATTTTAATTTAATGTGTATATTTATACTACTTAATAATACTTGATTAGTTGTCATTCTTATAAACAAATTGTTATATAGTTATATAAGTAAAAACATAAACTAATTTTCTTAATGGAAAAAAATACTAAGAGTAAAGATAAGAATAAGACTAATAAGCATAGGATAAATCATCAGATAAGAGTTGATGATGTGAGACTCGTTGGTGATAACGTGGATAACGGTGTTTATTCTATAAAAGAGGCTATGGATCTATCCTACCAAATGGAATTAGACCTAGTTGAAATCTCACCAAATTCTAACCCACCTGTTTGTAAAATTGTGGATTATACTAAATTTCTATATGAACAGAAGAAAAAGGAAAAGGAAATTAAGAAGAATTCAAAACAGACTCAGATTAAGGAAATAAAATTTGGTCCTAATACTGATATTAACGATATTAAATATCGAACTGATCAAGCTATAAAATTCCTTACTCAGGGAAATAAAATAAAAGCGACTGTTTTCTTTAAGGGTAGGCAAATTACTTTTAAGGATAGGGGAGAAAAGTTGTTACTAGAGTTTATCCAATCTCTAGATACTCATGGTATTGCTGAGTATATGCCAAAGATGAATGGGAAGAGATTGGAGGTTACGATTAAGCCAAAATAAATTATTCCAATAGTTCGGAAAGCCTTTGTTCTCTTATGAAATCTTTTGGTATTTTTAGTTCATTGAATTTCATAATATCTGACATATATTCAAAATGTTTTTTCACTCCATGTATGAAGTATTTTAATTGGTAAATTGTTGATTTGTCAATATTTAAATTTGTGATATCGTTTGGGAATACCCTATATATGATTTTATTTTCGTCTTTTATTAGAGATGTTCTAATTCCATCATCAAAGACTCGGATATCAATTGATGTGTTAAACTTTGATTCGTACCATAATAATTGGTAATAATCTGTATCTATTTTCTTATTGGTTGGTATCTTACGATAATCCCTTATGAGAATTTTATCTTTTACTATTCCTTTAAGTGGTTCGAGTATTTTTATTATTTGATCTAAATTCATATTACAAATATATGAATATATTTTTTATTATCGTAATGTTTAATTAATTATATATATGTAAATCAAAAAAAAATTTAGATATGATAAATAACGCACCAAATAACCCAAAAGATAAAAATGGTAAACAGAAGTATAACCAAGGAAATTACATACCAGTCAATAAAGATAAAGTTATTAAGTTAAATTCTAGTGGTGGTATTTATTATAGATCTGGGTATGAGAAGAAGGTATATGCTTACATGGATCTTAATGAATCTGTTGTTAGATGGGGGGCTGAGTTTATTGAAATTCCATATACTAAGAAATCTGTTAAGAAAACAGATTGGGGTGAGTATCAGTGGGTTGAGAGTAGTCATAGATATTTTCCTGATGTTTATTATGAATTGAAAAGATCTGATGGTACTATATCTAAAATAATAGCTGAGATAAAACCATTGTCCGAAACTAAAGAGCCAAAGTTAACACAAGGAGCGACTAAAAAACAATTGGAAAATTTCGAATATTCCATGAATCTTTGGAATGCCAATATGCACAAATGGGCTCAAGCGATAGAGTATTCTGAGAATAGAGGGATGAAATTTGTTATTATAACAGAAAAGTATTTGAATATGTTGAAGAATTAATCTGAGGTTATAGATGATGATATTTTTTTGATCTTAATGGAGTGTGAGAAATCTTTGGATAGTTTCCATTTATCTTGTATTTTTTCAAATACACATATTGGCATACCATTCTTACCTCTTAATGTATAATATTCTTTTATCAGAGTTGATGTGTGATACCCACTACCATACTCTTTAATATTATATTTATCTATTGCTTTTAATATTTCCTTTGGTACATTCATAAATCTAATATGAATATTTTATTTTAAATATCAAAACTTTAATAAATACTATGTATGGGAAATTTAATCGATGTTATAAAAAATGAGTCTGGTGGTAACATTCCACAATACTATAAAGATAATACTGTTCTGTTGTATAATAAGTATAGATCTCCTGATGATGTCGTTAAGTCTATACCTGTAAGTAAAATGGCTGATGGTATGTTTTACTTTCTTATGTATTATGATGAATCTAATTGGATGAAATATTCTCCTATATTTTTAGTTGATTGGAAAAAATTTGATAATATGATAATAGGGTATGGTGTGAATTTTAATTTTATTCCTTTGGAATATAGAGCAGCCATTTTTGATAAAATCATTCGTGATCTAGAAGATGAGGATCAAGTAAAGGGGATGACTTTTGAGTCAATGTATAAAATTTTATTGAAGTTTGGTTATGAATATGCTTTAGTTGAATATGATATGAAAAGAATAGAGAGATGTTATCATATATCTGTGGGCATTTTACCTAAATTTCTTTATTCCTCATATCCTAAAAATAAGTATGATCCTCAGAAGTTGTATGATATTTGGATGAAAAAACTTGAGGGTAGGGAGAAGAGACATCAAGAGATAATACAACAATTATCGAGTGATTTCCTTGATGTTACTGGTGAGATAGAATTAAAATATGATGCTCTATCTGACCATATGAAAAGATTACAACGTAATCATAAAAAATTTGGTGGATGATGTATATGAGGTATTTAAAAACATTTGAAAATCATGGGAAATTATTTACTGGTGATGAAGTATCTGATTATATTATTAATATTACTCCAGAAGAATCTGACATTCCCGATTATTTTATTTCTGAATATGTAAGACCTAACAACTTTATTTTAACAAGAGTGAGTATCTCTGATTTGGTGAAGAGTGACCCTTCTTTTGCTGAATATCTTAATTATGGTGAAGATAGATATTCTTCTGATTATGATTATGGTGATGATTATCCAAATAATGATGAGTTGTATGATCCAGTAGTTGTCGTTGATGGTACGGTTATGGATGGATATAACCGTATGACTGTTCTTCATTCTATGGGAGAAGATATGGTAGATGCTTATGTTAATAAGTGATTATATTAAAAAGGAGAGAGTTCCTTTAAATATATAATAAAAATTTCAATTAAATATGAGTTCATATAATCCTGTAAATGGTGGTAATCTAAGTGGTGTTCAAAATGGACAGAATAAAGGATTGTTCAGTAGAATGTTGAGAGATCTTTCTAGTTGGGGGATGAGATATGATGATATGGTTTCTCGTAATAGGGTAGCTATCGGAATAAACGAAGATCCTAATCTTATAAAAAACACTTCGATGTATGACTTTTTCTCTCAGAGAGCTGTTGCTTCTATGTTAACTAGAAAGTCTATACCGTACTTGGATAGAGCCTATGGTGATAAAAGGAGGATTCTAAGGGAATATTCTATAAAGGATGAGATAAGAGATTTTGTTACTAAAGTAGCTGATGAATCTGTTATCTATGATGATGAAGATCGTTTCTGTGATCTTAAAATATTACCGGATGAATTTTCTCAAGATGTCAAGGATAGTTATATGGAAGCTTTTGATAAAGTCTATAGATCATTTGGGTTTAATGATGGTAAATTGGCTTGGGATTACTTTAGATCATATTTAATCGATGGGTACTTGACATTTGAAATTGTTTATGATGATAAGCAACAGAATATTATAAATTTTGAAAGGTTAGATTCATCTACTGTTGTACCTGGATATGAGCCTAGTGTTGGTTATATATGGATTCAGTTTCCAGAAGATCCATCCCTAAGAAGAATTCTTTTGGATTCTCAGATAATCCATATTTCTTATTCTGCTGGTGATGATTACACTGAAACTTCATATGTTGAAGGGTTGATAAAACCATATAATCAATTGAAAATTATTGAACAGACAAGAATAATGTTTAATATGATAAATGCTACTCATTATCAACAATTTACCGTTCCTATATCCGGTCTTTCTAGACAGAGAGCTGAGGAGCAGATAGCTCAATTGATAGCTGACTACTCAGAAGAGATAGAATGGGATGAGACTTTGGGTACTGTTCAAATTAATGGGTCTAAACATTTACCATATAATAAACAATTGTGGTTTCCAGAGGGAGAGTCTGGTCGCCCAGATATGCAAATAGTTTCACCAGAGGGTCATAATTTAAATGAATCCGATATTTTAACATGGTTTTATAATATCTTAAAAAGAGCCTCTCAAATTCCATTTACTCGGTTTGATAAAGACAATGGTGGTGGAAGTATATATTCAGATGCTTCTGAGATGACTAGGGATGAGGTTCAATTTGCTAATTTCATATCTAGATTAAGAACTGGGTTTAAAGAGATTATGAATAAACCCATTAAATTACAAATGCTTTTAGATTTTCCTGAATTAAGAGATGATGATAACTTTATGAATAACTGTGGTATAGAATTTCATTCCAAGGAATTATTTGAAGAGTGGAAAAGATTGAATAATCTACAGAAGAGAGCTGAGATAGCTTCTACGATGTTATCCACATTACAAGATGCTGATGGTAATCCGTATTTCCATATAGAATATGTAGTACAAGAAATACTTAAACTTTCGGAGGAAGATAAACAGGCTAATAGAGCTTTCTTTGAGAAGTATCCATCTGGAACAGGTGGGGAAGGAGAAAGTGGTGGAGATGACTTTGGTGGTGGAGACTTTGGTGGTGGAGACTTTGGTGGAGGTGATGCTGATTTAGGTGGTGATACTGGGGATACTGATTTAGGTGGAGATACTGGTGGGGATACTGGTGGGGATACTGGTGGAGATACTGGTGGAGATGACTTCGACTTTTAATGTTCTTTCCTAAAATAATTAATATATAATATCCTATTAAAATGTCTCAAAACGGTAAAAAGAGGTTTTTTTTATAGAATATATACAATATAAAAATAACCAAAAACATGAAAAATGTATTAATAATACAAAATATGACAAATTCATTGAAGAAATTGAATGAATCTGCTGTAAATGGTGAAAAAAAGTATGTGCTTGGTGGTCCTTTTACTGATTTTGATGTTAAAAATCGAAATGAGAGAGTTTATACTGCTTCTAAATTCTTACCTGCTCTTAATGAGATGAAGGAAAGAATGAATACGTTAGGTGTAGTATATGGAGAATTTGACCATCCAGATGTTTTTGATACTTCTCTACAAAGAGCTTCCCATATAATCAAATCTGTTGATTATATTGAGGAAAAAAATTCGGTAGAAGGTCAAATACAGTTGTTAAGTACTTATTGGGGTAAGGAAGCCCGTTCTATTGTGGATGATGGTTGTCCACTTTTCGTATCATCGAGAGCAGCTGGTATCACTGAAAGTGATGGTACTGTTACCTTGAAAAAACTATTCACGTATGATATTGTCGCAGATCCTGGATTTGGGTCAGCTAGAATGAGTTCAATCAACGAATCTGTTGGTTACTCTAACGCTGCCAATTTTAGAATTTACGAGATGTCTGACGAATCAAAAATTAATGAGTTATTCAATATGAACAAGAATGATTTAGTTACTAGAACACAATTAGGTGATTATTCTAAGTATTTAGTTGATGAGATCAAACAAACTAACACTAAAGTTAATGAGGCTATTAAGGTTGGTAAACTTGACTCTAAAAAGTTAGAAGAACTTCTATCTTATTATGAATCTTTACAAGAAGATCATGGAAAATTAGTTAAATATTTAGATTATTTGGCTGAAAAAATGCAATTTGTTGTTACTGAGAACGCTAGTTTGAAGGAAACCCAAGAAAAGTTAATCGAACACAACGATTACTTAGCTGAGAATCTTGAGAAGAATATTAATTATTCAGAATATTTAGCTGAGAATTTAGATTCTAGTATCGAAAAGGGTATTAAACTAAATGAAAGAGTTGAGAAAAGTATTTCTTATTCTGAATATATCGCTGAGAATTTAGATAATAACATTGCTTATTCTGAATATATCGCTGAGAATTTAGATAATAACATTGCTTATTCTGAATACATCGCTGAGAATTTAGATAAAAATATTGAATACTCTGAATACATCGCTGAACACGTAGATAATAACATTGCTTATTCTGAATACATCGCTGAAAATCTTGAGGGTAACATTGCTTACGCTGAGTACATCGCTGAACACTTAGATGATAACATTGCTTATTCAGACTATATCGCTGAAAATCTTGATAAATCAATTTCTTACCAAAGATTGGTAGTTGAAAAACTTAATACTTCTTCTAGTAAATTATTTGAACAAGAAGGATATGAAGAGGGAGACCAAAGATTCCCAATGCCGGAAGAGTCTGGTTTTGAGATCATTGATGATGAGGATGAAGATGATATGGATGGTGATATGGATGATAATATGGAAACTCCTGAATATGATGAGGAGGGGAACTTAATCGGAGATGAAGATGGTGAAAACTGTCGAGTAGTTTGTGATGATGATGAAGACATGGATGATATGGACATGGATGATATGGACATGGATGATATGGGAGATGATCAAGGATCAATGGAAGAAACTCCTGGTGATGAAGACATGGATGACATGGATGATATGAATGGTCCATTGGATGAAAAATTAGACGATAAAATAGATAGACTTATAGAAGAGGCTAAAAAACGTAAAGCTTCTGAAACTAATGAACATCATTTTTTAAAGTTCTTAAATAAATCTCAAGTAGATGCTTTCTATTCACTTGAGAATGATGAACAAGAGAAAGTAGTTGCTCACATAAACGAAAAGGGTAATTATATGTCAGATGCTGATGTTATCAGATTGATGCAAGAAGCATTATCTCTTAAAGTTGAGAGCTTAGAAGATAAGTTGATTAGATTAATGCCGGATGGTATAAAAAATAATTGGGAACAATTAGACGAATCAGTTAAGATTAGCGTATTATCACAAGCTAGACTTTACCCAGAATTGAAAACAGAACAACAAGTTGAACACTTCTGGTTAACTCGTAACATCAAGGCGAAAACTTCTAACAGACAGTTAGTAAATGAATCAAAATTTATACAAGAAGATTCACTGTCAGAGGAAGCGATTAATGGTATCATGGAGAGATTTAAAAGTCTTTAATCCAAAGATAACCAAAAAAGTGTAGAAATATTTACGAAAAACTGTTTAAAATGACCAAAAATGGAAAAAAAAGGGTTTTTGGAGTAAATATATAACTATACAAAAAACAAAAAATGAAAAGATGAAAATCGACACGAACAAAGCACTTAAAAAGTGGACTCCAGTTTTAGAGAACATGGGAGTTAGGGACTCTGAGAGATTAACTTGGATGTCTGAGTACGCAGAGATGCACTCAATTAATGAGAATGTTCAAACGGCTGGTGTCTCTTACGCTAACCAAGGAAACGTAGCAGGTATGGGAAATGTTGTTTCGGCACAACCATATAGCACTCCAGGTGTAACCGTAGGAACAGACGGTATTTATAAAGGGTCAGGTGACTACGGTCAACAATTGTTACCAGTGGCAATGAAAATTGCAGCTCAAACAATTGGTCTTGATTTGGTTTCAGTTAAACCATCTCCAGGTCCAAAAATCGACCTTATGTATATCGATTTTAGATATGACGATACTCCTGAAGCAGGATGTGAAAAACCATTAGTATGGAAAGCTAATCTATCAGTTGCTTCTGAAAGAACTACTCTATATACTTACCTTAGAGCGGCTATGGCGGCTAACAGTATTACTGAAACAGTAGGTGGTTTAACAAACAGATTATTCTTGAACCTTACTGGTGCTGGAGCTACCGCAGCTGGTGTTAACACATCAGATGTAGCACTTGATACTATTCCAGCTGGATCAAGAGAAGGAGTTGTTGAATTCCTTGGATTCTCAAGAATCGATGGTTTCCCAATGTTTAGATCATTTAGACAAACTAATGAAACTTCTTCATTAGATCACGCTACTGGAACTACATGGGGGTTTGATGTTAAATTGAACACATTTGATTTCTCTGATTCAATTTCTACTGTTGTAGAAGCTGGTTTCGAAGCAATTAACACAATTGATTCACCAGTAGTTGGTGCTACTGGAGCTTTCACAGCTACATCAGTAACTATTGAGTTGATTTCAGCTCTTGAGGATCATATCCCAGGATACGTTACTAACTTCGAATCGAACAATGCTCCAATGCAAAGAGGAACTGACGATATGGCTTACCCAGGTATCATCGCACCAGATGTATCTACTAAAACTATCGCAGTTGGTACAATTGAAATCTCTACAGCTCTTAAAAGAACTGAAATTGAAGATATCAAAGCTAACACAGGAATGGACATCGTTCAAAAAATGGAATCTATCCTTGTTAATAAGTTATCTCAAACAATCTCTAAGCAAATTGTTGCTAAATTATTCGCTATGGGTGATTTAAACAGACAATCTGCTCCAGTGAGAACTACTACGAACATCGCGAACTCTACAATCTTTGATTATGACGTTCAAGATCACGCAGCATTGTTAAATGGTGAAACATCACACGCGGTACAAAGAAAACTTATTTCTAAGATTCTTAACGCATCTAACTACATCGCTACTGAGGGTCGTGTAGGTCCAGCTCAATACGTTGTTACTAATGGTAATATCGCAGCAGCTTTACAAGATATCTCAGGTTATACAATTAATCCAGTGAAATCTAAAATCAATGGAACTGGTCAATTATACCCAGTAGGACAAATCGGAGATGTTTCTATCTACGTTGATCCATACATGAAGTATAATGATAACAGAATCT
>Ga0114918_10004639_pt1 | contig 11894 bp, 6 predicted proteins | sample LantaG_FD_87015 | JGI IMG/M metagenome (GOLD analysis project Ga0114918, IMG submission 87015) | Deep subsurface microbial communities from Baltic Sea to uncover new lineages of life (NeLLi) - Landsort_02402 metaG | ecosystem: Environmental > Aquatic > Marine > Oceanic > Sediment | place: Baltic... | reverse complement strand
GGGTCCTCTTTGCAAACCAGTCTGTTTAACTTTGGGAGACTGGCCTGCTTGCAGACAACATTAATAATTTCTACCTCTCCATCCTTGCCGGTGCCCATGTAGCAGGTAATCCCGAACCCTTCTTTTATAAGCATCCTTTTAATAGCCTCATTATACTTTTTGGAAATAATATTTGTACTTACAAGATTTCCTGACAGCTTCTCTGAAATAATAATGCCAATAATCGTCCCGGCTGCAAACCCTGCTCCATATGCGATTATGCCGTAGATATTGCCAAAATCACTGATTATTCTTGCTATGACTGATATAAAGATAGTTACTTCAAAAAAGCCGATAGTTGCGGCAATTGCTTTTTTTCTCCTTATTATCATGTTCACTCTTATAGTGCCCAGGCTAACATCAACTATTCTCGCAGTAAAAATTGCCAGCGACCACAGTATAGTATCTAACAAAACTTACCCCCATGTCACAAGTGCCATTAACTGTAAACTATTTTAACATTTACCTATGAAAATAAAATTGTTTTTTACAAAAAAGAACAGTCCGGCCTGCTAAAAATTTTTTATCAGTTTGAATCAGCGTCTAAAAAACTTTTTTATTTATTAAATCAGAAAGTACTTTTTCTGGACGTGCTCCAAAATGACTTATAACTTCAGAGGCAGCAATACTCCCAATCCTGCCGCATGTGCTAAGATCTTTGCCATTCGCTAAGCCATATAAAAATCCTGCTGCGTAAAGATCACCGGCACCGGTTGTGTCAACAAGTGCCGCAGGCGGGCGGGCTGCAACAGTATGCGTGCTGCCATTGCATGTAATTACTGAACCTTTTTCTGATCTTGTCAGAACACATATAATTTTCATGTCCCTGCATTTCTCCACAGCGCCTATAAATGATTTTTCACCAAACAAGGATTTTATTTCATCCTCGTTTGCAAAAAGAATATCTATGTAATTTTTTTTAACTAACTCTAAAAACTCTGCCCGGTAGCAGTTCACACATAAAAAATCTGACAAGCTAAGTGAAGTTTTGCCGCCATTTTTATGGGAAATTTCTATAGCTTTTAAAAATGCTTTTTTTGACTCTGCACCACCCCACAGATAACCTTCCAGATAAGTTATGCTTGAATCTGAAATAACATCCTCATCAATATCATCAGGTCCGAGAGTTTCCGATGCTCCAAGAAATGTGCTCATAGTCCTTTGGGCATCAGGAGTAACCAGCACAACACAATACCCTGTAGGTATCCCAACTTTTCCCTTTCTTATATTACAATTTACACCAAGACTTTTGAGGCCGCTTTCGAATACGTTTCCAAGTGGGTCATCTTTGACTTTGCCTATAAACGCAGTCTTGCTGCCAAATGAAGCAAGTCCTGCAATAGTGTTTGCGGCTGAACCTCCAGACATTTCTTTAACAATATCAATTTCACCATAAATCTGCCTTGCCTCATCCTCACTAACAAGCTGCATGCTTCCTTTTTTCATATTATGCTTTGCAAGAAAATCATCATCTACATTTGCTATGACATCAACGATTGCATTTCCAATTCCTACAACGCTGAATTTTTTATCTGGCATTTTGTATTTCCTTCCAATGTTTTCATTCAAGGGATAATAGACCAAAAATTATATTCTCCAATGCTCCACTTTCCAAATAGCCCATCGTTGGTACTGCATGTCTATTTTTAGAAGTGCTAAAATATAATACCAGTTTATGAAATCAAAATAAAATGTCAATTATCACAAACAAGATTAATTTTTAAAATTTTTAAGAAATTGCTAAAATACTATATTAAAATAACACTTGTGGCCACATGCTTTGAAAAACTGCTGACATGTGATTGAATAGTATTTAAATTTTTAAAATTAATCTGGAGGGTGCAGCAATGTTTAAGGTTCTGGATGTTAAAACTTCCCGCAGAGTAGAAATGGTAGATATTACTTTAAAAATAAACAGCCTTCTTCTCGGGTCCGGCATTAAGGATGGAGCCTGTCTTTTATTTGTGCCTCATACAACAGCAGGTATTACTATTAATGAAAATGCTGATCCATCCGTTGAGGCTGATATTATTCACAAATTAGACAGCCTTGTACCGGCACACAGCGGATACACACATGCTGAGGGCAATTCTGACTCTCATATAAAATCAACTGTTGTTGGACAATCAGTAAATTTAATTGTAGATGGAGGAAGGATAGTCCTTGGAACCTGGCAGGGCATATTTTTCTGTGAATTTGACGGACCAAGGAACAGAAAACTTTACATAAAGTTTATAGAAACATAACTAAACCATACACAGTAAAGGCATTGCAATGACTTTATTTGACCAGTTGGAAACTAAAGAAAAAAAATTCTTTTCTTACTCTCCGCTCGCTGACAGAATGAGGCCTTCCAGTCTGGAAGAATTCATCGGGCAGAAGCATCTTGTGGGCAAAGGTAAAATACTGCAAAAAATTATAGCTGAAGACCAACCTTGTTCCATGATTTTTTGGGGTCCTCCGGGCAGTGGAAAAACTACACTTGCTAAAATTATTGCAAATAAAACCAGATGCAAATTTATATCATTTTCTGCCGTAACTTCAGGCATTAAGCAAATAAAAGAAGTTATGGAGATAGCAAGGTTTGAACAAAAAGAACACAATAAAAAAACTCTGCTGTTTGTAGATGAAATTCACCGTTTTAATAAAGCACAGCAGGATGCATTTTTACCATTTGTTGAAGATGGAACAATAATTCTAATTGGTTCAACTACTGAAAATCCATCATTTGAAGTAATTTCAGCTCTCCTTTCAAGATGCAAGGTATTTGTTTTAAACAAGCTTACAGCTGATGAAATAGTTATCCTTCTAAACAGAGCTGTTGCAGACAAGGAAAGAGGTTTTGGTAAGTATAATATAAAAATTGACAAAAAAACTACAAGTTTTATAGCACAATATTCTGATGGTGATGCAAGAGTAGCATATAACATACTGGAATTAGCCGTAAACTCGTTTAATAAAAATGAAAAATTATCAGAGATGCTGCTGGATATTAAGCTAATTGAAAATATCACCCAAAAAAGAGCTTTGATGTATGATAAGCATGGTGAGGAGCACTTTAATTTAATTTCTGCCCTCCATAAAAGCCTGAGGGGAAGCGACCCGGATGCAGCAGCCTACTGGACAATCAGGATGTTGGAAGGCGGCGAGGATCCGCTATATATAATCAGAAGAATGGTAAGATTTGCTTCTGAAGACATAGGGCTTGCAGACCCTAATGCAATGCAGGTTGCAATTGCAGCAAAACAAAGTTTTGAGTTTATAGGTCCGCCTGAGGGATATCTTGCCATTATAGAAGCTGCGGTTTACCTTGCACTTGCTCCAAAAAGCAACTCACTTTACACAACATATAAAAAAGTAAAAAATGATGTAGAAAAATTTGGATCCCTGCCTGTTCCCTATCACATAAGAAATGCTCCCACAAGGCTGATGAAAGAAATAGGATACTCCAGAGGATACAAATACGACCATGACTATGACGAAGGAGTATCAAGGCAGTCCTATCTTCCAGAAAAACTGTTAAAGGAAAAATACTATACACCTGCCGGAAGAGGATATGAAAAAGAGCTAATAGACAGATTAAAAAAAATTAGCAAATTAAGACAAAACAAAGATTAAGATCACACTTTACTATCCTTTAATCAGTATTTCAGCAATTTGAATTGCATTTAGAGCGGCACCTTTTCTTAGCTGATCACCTACTACCCACATACTGATGCCATTAGACGAAGATATATCCTCTCTCAGCCTGCCAACATAAACATCATCCTTATTTGAAGAGTTTAAGGTTGTAGGGTAAACAGCATTTTTAAAATCATCCATCAGTTTTATTCCATCTGCATTATGCAGTGCATCTCTTACCGCCTCTAAAGAAAGCTTATCATTTGTCTCTATGCTTAAAGATTCTGAATGAGAAGTAAAAACAGGCACCCTGGCCGCAGTTGCAGAAATTTTCATGCTGTAATCATTAAATATTTTCTGTGTCTCATGCACCATCTTCATTTCTTCCTTTGTATAACCATTATCTAAAAATATATCTATATGAGGGATTACATTAAATGCAATCTGCACAGGAAATGTTTTACACCTGACACTGCCGCTTTTCTCACATATTATTTTTCTTGTTTGTTCTTCCAGCTCTGCAATACCGCCTGCCCCAGCACCTGAAACAGCCTGGTAGGTTGAAACAATTACCCTTTTTATTGGTGAAATGTCATAAATAGGCTTTAGGGCAACCACCATTATAATAGTTGAACAGTTCGGATTAGCTATAATGCCATTATGTGAAAAAATATCATCAGCATTTACCTCGGGGACTACAAGAGGAACATCTTTTTTCATCCTGAAGGCGCTGCTGTTATCAATAACCACCGCTCCACTTTCTACAGCACATTTTGCAAATTCTTTAGAAATTGAAGCACCTGCCGAAAATAATGCTATATCTATATTTTTAAAGGAATTTTTGCCAAGCTCCTTTATCTCCAATTCTTGTCCGCTGAAAGATACCTTCTTGCCTGCCGAGCGATGAGAGGCAAGCGGCAAAAGGTTTCCTACCGGAAACCTGCGCTCTTCAAGTATTGAAAGAAAAACTTTCCCAACAGCACCGGTTACTCCTGCTATGGCTATATTATATTTACGCAAAAACCCCTCCGTTTTTATATTTTCGCCTAATTTATTTTTCACAAGATGAGTCTTAAGGGATTATTATTTATCAAGAATAAATCCCTTATGCAGTACCCTTACTGCTTTCCTTGTTTTTTCTTTGCGGATAACACATGAAATTCTTATAGGAGACGTGCTTATCATTTCTATATTTATATCCTGCTGCCCGAGCAAGTCAAACATCTTGGCAGCAACTCCCGGATGTGTCTGCATGCCTGCTCCAACTATTGAAACTTTTGCAACTTCTGTATCTATTCCAATTTTTCCAATGCCCAGCTTATCCTTTATGTCTTCAAGAACTTTGCGTGCCGCATTCAAATCCTCATTTTTAATTGTAAAAGAAATTGTAGCTAAATTATTTTCACTAACATTTTGAACTATTAAATCTACATTTACATTTTTATCCGCCATCCCCCCAAATAACTTAGCGGCTATTCCGGGCTTATCATAAAGTCCAAAAATAGATATTTTTACCTGATTAGTGTCATGGGTTACTCCAGAAATAAGCGGCTTTTCCATTTTTTTATCACTGTCTTTAATATCCATAATCCACGTCCCCTTTATATCATTAAAACTTGACCTAACATGCAGAACAATACTGTGTTTTTTTGCAAATTCTGCTGCGCGCAAATGCAGAACTTTTGCCCCCGAAGATGCAAGCTCCAGCATCTCATCGTACGACATTGTCTCTATCTTGTTGGAATTAGACTCTACTCTGGGGTCTGCGGTAAAAACACCATCCACATCTGTATAAATTTCACAATATTTCGCACCAAGTACTGAAGCCAGTGCAACTGCAGTTGTATCAGAGCCTCCTCTTCCCAATGTCGTAATTTCACCTGCAGGCGTTGTTCCCTGAAATCCAGCTACTACAATGATTTTGTTGCTGCCAAGTTCCTTGAGCAACCTTTCTTTGTCAACACTTAAGATTTTTGCATTTGAGTAAACATCGTCAGTTAAAATCCCCGCCTGTTTTCCAGTTAAAGACATACAATCATATCCCTTCTCCTGGATAGCCATCGAAAGCAAGGCCATTGACACCTGTTCACCTGTTGACATAAGCATATCCATTTCCCTGTGTGAAGGATTTTTACTGATACTGGATGCAATGTTGATTAGATTGTCAGTAGCATCACCCATTGCCGATACTACGGCAACAACACTGCACCCAGAAAGTTTGGCAGTTATAACTTTATCAGCAGCCTTTTTTATTTTATCTGTATCACTGATAGATGTGCCGCCAAATTTCATAACAATTATGTCTTTTTTTTCTTTTGCTCCTATACCCACAGGCCCTCTCATTCTTTATAAGTTTATGCTTGAGTTATTTTGCTTCAGCCATTTTTTTATAACTTTCGTACTTTTCCTTTGCTTCAATTTCTGCCTTTTTAAATAATTTCTTTGCATTTTCAGGGAACGTCTTTACAAGAGATGAATATCTTACTTCACCCATCAGGAAATCTTCAAATGATTCTTTTGGCTCGCCTGAATCCAGTATAAAAGGATTTTTACCTTCTTTTTTAAGTTCCGGGTTGTACCTGTACAAATGCCAGTACCCCGAATCTACAGCCTGTTTTTCCCGCAGTTGGGTATGGCCCATTCCAATCTTTATTCCATGATTAATACATGGAGAATACGCTATAATAAGTGATGGACCTTTGTACTTTTCAGCCTCTACAAATGCCTTCAGTGTTTGGTTTTTATTTGCTCCCATTGCAATCTGTGCAACATACACATATCCATATGTTACCGCCATTAACCCAAGGTCTTTCTTTTTAACTTTTTTACCTGATGCAGCAAATTTTGCTACTGCCCCTGTCGGTGTTGCTTTTGAAGCCTGGCCACCCGTATTTGAATATACTTCTGTATCATAAACAAGCACATTTACATCATCTCCTGATGCGAGAACGTGATCAAGCCCGCCATATCCTATGTCATATGCCCAGCCGTCACCGCCAAATACCCATATAGACCTTTTAACCAGATAATCTTTGATCCCAAGTATTTTGTTTCTAAGTATATCGGCTTTTTTATCTCCAATATCTTTTTTTAGCAGCTTGAGTATTTTAGCTGCTGACTCTCTGCTTGCCTGCCCATCATCTTTCCCTAAAATCCATTCATTAATTGCTTCCTTTAAAGCAGGGCTTATTTTCATACCAGCCAATTCTCTCATTAAAATCTCCAGTTTGTCTCTCAGCTGACTGGTTCCCAATAAAATGCCATATCCATATTCTGCATTATCTTCAAACAAAGAGTTTGCCCATGCAGGTCCTCTTCCTTCTGCGTTTGTAGTATATGGAGTTGATGGCGCTGAAGCGCCCCATATAGATGAACAGCCTGTTGCATTTGTTATAACCATCCTGTCTCCAAAAAGCTGTGTGGCAAGTTTTGCATATGGAGTCTCGCCGCATCCTGCGCACGCCCCTGAAAATTCAAAAAGCGGCTGTTTGAACTGGCTGCCCTTTACCGTAGTTGGCGGTACTGCATCCTCCTTTACAGAAACGCTCGATGCATAATCCCAATTTTTTATTTGCTCTTCTTGCGTGTCAAGCGGCTTCATAATAAGGGCTTTGTTTTTAGCAGGACAAATATCAGCACAATTTCCGCACCCTGTACAATCAAGAGCACTCACCTGGATACGGTAATTGAATTGATCCAGTCCCTTCCCTTTTGCCTTTGCAGTTTTAAATCCATCAGGCGCATCTTTGGTTTCCTTTTCTGTCAGAAGCACTGGTCTTATTACAGCGTGAGGACACACAAACGAGCATTGGTTGCATTGTATGCAGTTTTCAATCTGCCACTCAGGAATCTTAACTGCTGTTCCACGTTTTTCGTACGCAGCAGTTCCACTGGGAAATGTGCCATCCTCGGCTCCTGAAAATGCGCTAACAGGAATATTGTCTCCCTCCTGTCTAATCATCATCCTAAAAACGTTCCTGATAAAATCAGGTTCTTGCGCTTCTATAGTATCGGCATCATCAGCTGCTTTTCCCCATGAAGCAGGAACATCAATCCTAACAAGTGAATCAATCCCCCGGTCAACTGCCCTGTAGTTCATCTCAACAATATTTTTACCTTTTTTCCCATATGTCTTCTCTATTGCTGCTTTTATATATTTAACAGCATCTTCTATTTTTATAACATTTGCCAGTTTAAAGAAGGCAGACTGCATAATCATATTTATTCTGGTTCCAAGCCCAATTTCTTCAGCTATGCCTGTTGCATCAATTATATAGAAATTTACATTATGGTCAGCCATATATTTTTTCATTTTGGCTGGCAATTTTTCATCAAGCTCATCTTTTGCCCACTGGCAGTTCAGAAGAAACGTGCCGCCATCTTTTAGATCTTTAAGCAAATCATACTGATTTACATAACTTTGCTTATGGCAGGCTATAAAATCAGCATTGTTTATAAGGTATGTAGATTTTATTGGGCTCTTTCCAAATCTTAAGTGAGAGATTGTAAGACCACCGGATTTTTTGGAATCATATGCAAAATATCCCTGAGCATAAAGGTCCGTATTGTCTCCAATTATTTTTATGGCATTTTTGTTTGCTCCAACTGTACCATCGGAACCAAACCCCCAGAACTTACACATAACTGTTCCTTCTGGCTCTGTGGCAATATTTTCTTTTACCTCAAGCGACGTATGCGTTACATCATCATTTATTCCAATGGTAAATCCATCTTTTGGACCGGAAAGCTTTAAGTTATCAAATACAGCTTTTATCTGTGAAGGTGTTGTATCTTTTGACCCAAGCCCGTATCTCCCGCCAACTACAACAGGCTTGTTTTCCATTGTATAAAATAAAGTTTTTATATCCTGATACAACGGCTCACCTAATGCGCCCGGCTCTTTTGTCCTGTCAAGTACTGCTATTTTCTTTACTGTTTTTGGAAGCACATCAAGAAAATATTCTTTTGAGAACGGCCTGTAAAGATGCACCTTTATAAGGCCGACTTTTTCTCCAATTTTATTTAAGTAGTTTACTGTCTCATCAATAGTATCCGTAACAGAACCCATCGCTACAATTACATACTGTGCATCTTTTGCTCCAACATAGTTAAACGGCTTGTATTCCCTGCCTGTTAACTTGCTTATTTCTTTCATATAACCTGTAACTATTCCCGGTACTTTTTCGTAAAATCTGTTTGAAGATTCTCTTGCCTGGAAAAATATATCAGGATTTTGTGCTGTTCCTTTTGTTACAGGATGCTCAGGATTTAATGCTCTGTTTCTAAACTGCGCCACTGCATCATAGTCAAGCAACTTTTCAATGTCTTTGTAATCCATAACTTCAATCTTTTGAATTTCGTGTGAGCTTCTAAAACCATCAAAAAAATGCAGAAAAGGAACTCTTGACTTTATCGCAGAAAGGTGTGCAATTGCGCCAAGATCCATAATTTCCTGAACTCCTCCTGATGCAAGCAGTGCAAAACCAGTCTGTCTTGCTGCCATTACGTCTGAGTGGTCTCCAAATATGGAAAGAGCATGTGTTGCAAGCGTACGCGCACTTACATGAAATACTGCCGGCAAAAGCTCGCCAGAAATTTTATACATATTTGGAATCATTAAAAGAAGCCCCTGTGACGCAGTGAATGTCGTAGTTAAAGCTCCTGCCTCAAGCGCACCGTGGACAGCACCGGAAGCGCCTCCTTCTGATTGAAGCTCGCTCACCTTGACTGCCTGGCCAAATATGTTTTTCTTACCATGTGCGGCCCATTCATCTACATATTCCCCCATAGCGGAAGATGGTGTAATTGGATATATGGCAGCTACCTCAGTAAGCGCATAAGCAATGTAAGCAGCCGCCATATTGCCATCCATTGTTTTCATTGTTTTCTTTTTTTCCATTAGCTCATATCTCCTTGTATAATAATTTATGATTTCATTGCCAAATATTTAGTCTAATAAATAAGACTTGATCAACAAAAAACAGTCATAAAAAAATACCCGTTAAATCATATAAAATATAATCCAAAATGGCAACAAGCAAAGTGCTGCAGCAGGAAATTTTAATTGATAATAGATACTTTCGTACTAGAGTGCTGTATAAAATTTATTTTATTTAGATAAAATAAATAATAAGCTTTCCAATTTGATATACAATAAGTGATACAACCCAGGCAATCATTAGCGTATAACCAATCTGAAACAACACTTCCTTCATACCTGCTTCCATCCTAAATATTGCCAGTGCCGCCATACATGGAAACATTAGCAGAATAAACAACATAAAACTTAAACCTACCAGCGGATTGTACTCGCTTGCCAGTTTATCTCTAAAAGATCCAGACTCTTCATCTGCTTCTGTGATACTAAGGAGAGTTCCCATCGTGGATACCACAACCTCTTTTGCAGCAATGCCGGACATAGCTGTAACTGTCAATTTCCAATCAAACCCGAGGGGTTTAAATACCGGTTCAATAAAATGTCCTGCCCGTGATGCTATCGTATAGCTCATCTCTTCTCTTGCCATATCACCCTTTATTGCTGCAATATTCTCCTCAAGATCTTCTTTGGAAACCTCCCCTGATTTAAAAGCTTCATTCTGACTTTCTATCTCTGCTTTATAATCCTTGGAATAATTATCACCAATTATTGGGAATGTAAATAGCGCCCACATTACTACAGATATAACCAATATTACTGTTCCTGCCTTCTTTAAATAAAGTCTCGTCCGCTCCCACATATGAATCATTACCCCTTTAAAAGTTGGGATACGGTAAGGTGGAAGTTCCATAACAAATGGAGACGGTTCGCCCTTGAATCTTGTTGACCTGAGCAGTTTTGCCATAGATATCATGGTTAGAACACCAATCACATAAATCAAAAAAATAACATTTCCAGCATATTTGGGAAAGAATGCTCCTGCCAAAAGAATATATACTGGCAGTCTGGCCCCACAGCTCATAAATGTAGTAACATGCATTGTTACAAGCCTATCCCTTTTATTTTCTATTGTCCTTGCCGCCATATAAGCTGGAACGGTACATCCAAATCCAATCAGCATAGGGATAAAAGATTTTCCGTGCAGGCCAATTTTATGCATCATCCTGTCTGTAACAAAAGCTGCCCTTGCCATATATCCGCTGTCCTCAAGTACTGCAATGCATATGAACAGCAGCATAATATTCGGGGTAAATGTCAACACCCCTCCCACACCGCCTATAATACCGTCAACTACAAATGATTGTAAAAGGCCTTCTGGTATAAAACTTTCTGCAAGATTAGCAAGTTTGCCAAATCCAATATCTATCCACTTCATCGGGTAAGCCCCAATTGTAAACACAAATTGAAACATCAGCCACATCAGAATAGCAAATATTGGAAGTCCGAGTATCCTATTTGTTATTACTTTATCAATTTCATCACTTATAGTTGTTTTGTCTGCATGAATCTCCTCGTATGATTCTTGCAGAGCTCCATTGATAAAGCCATATCTTGCATCTGCTATAATAGTTTCAGGCGGGTCCCTTAATATGCTCTTTATGTGAGCTATGGAATCATCTACTGCTTTTTCAATGCTGCTATATTCAGAACTACTGCCAAGCTTTTTCTTAACTTCCTGTATTACTTCCCTGTCCTGCTCAAGCAGCTTTACAGCTAACCATCTTAAATTAAACTTATCGGAAAGTGGTTTATTGCTGATTAAAATTTTTTCAATTTTTTCTATTTCATTTTCTATTTCCTCTCCGTATCTAACAACTACATTCTTTCCATTTTCTCTTTTTTCTACTGTTTTTATTACTGAATCCAGCAAGCCAGACATACCTTTTTTCTTGTGGCCAATGGTTTCTACAATAGGAACGCCCATCAGTTCAGAAAGAAGTTTTATATCAATTTTTTTTCCGCTGCTTTTTGCAACATCTGTCATGTTAAATGCAAAAACCAGTGGGGCCTTTAGTTCAATTAATTGTACTGCAAGATATAGATTTCTCTCAAGATTGGATGAATCAATTACATCTACTACTACATCAGGTTTTTCGTTTATAACAAAATTTCTTGCCACAATTTCATCCAGCGAATAAGCTGTCAGGCTATACGTACCAGGCAGGTCAACAACATTTATCTTATATCCTTTGTACCTTGTCTCCCCGGTCTTTTTCTCTACTGTTACTCCCGGATAATTACCAACATGCTGTCTTGCCCCGGTTAGATTATTAAAAATTGTAGTTTTGCCTGAATT
>Ga0114918_10004638_pt1 | contig 11899 bp, 8 predicted proteins | sample LantaG_FD_87015 | JGI IMG/M metagenome (GOLD analysis project Ga0114918, IMG submission 87015) | Deep subsurface microbial communities from Baltic Sea to uncover new lineages of life (NeLLi) - Landsort_02402 metaG | ecosystem: Environmental > Aquatic > Marine > Oceanic > Sediment | place: Baltic... | reverse complement strand
GAGCCTGGCCCTGTGGCCCCCTCATCTTTTCTCACCCACCCCCCACGACAGCCCGCCCACCCGCCAGTGTCGCGGCCGCCCTGGCCGCACACCGCCGTAGGGCGACCGCTGACACGCCGCGGAGGCGAGGCCCGTCCCTGGCGGAGGCGGCCCGGGCGGCGCTGGGGCTGGCGCCGCCGCTCTCACCACCACCGCCCGCGCCCGCGCCTCCTCCATCCCCCCTCCCCTTCCCTTCCTCTCCCCTCCGCCCCGCCGCCCTCATCGTCGACCACGGCCTGCGCGGGGCGGCTTCCTCGGCTGAGGCGCGGGCCGCGGCTCGCCTGGCGGCCCGCCTGGGGCTGGAGCCGGTGCTGGTGGCGGCGGCGTGGAGGGGCGAGGGCGCCCCTTCTTCTACCCTCCCCGCCCGCCCGGCCCCCGGCGCGCCCGCGTCCGCGCCCGCCCGGGCCGCGCGGTACGCCGCCTTAGCGGCCGCCGCCCGGGCGGCCCGTGCGGCCGTCGTGCTGACGGGCCACACCGCGGACGACCAGGCGGAGACGGTGCTGCTGCGCCTGGGGCGGGCGAGCGGGGTGGATGGGCTGGGCGGGATGCGAGAGGTGTCAACCACCCTGCCTGGAGAGCACGCAGCGGCGCCCGGCCCCGGCCTGCCGCTGATGCGCCCGCTGCTGGCCGCCCACAAGGCCGACCTCATGCGCCTGCTGATGCGGTCCGGCGTCGCCTGGGTGGAGGACCCCACCAATGCGGTTCCGGGGGCGGGGGGGCGGAACGCGGTGCGGGCGGCCCTGGGTGGGGCGCCCGCAGCGGCCGCGCGCAGCGGCGGCCGTGCTTGGCGGGCGCGGCCGCCGCCCAACACCGCGGCCCGCGACGCCCGCCGCCTGGCCCGCCTGTGCGGGGCTGCTCGGGAGGCGGGCGAGGCGGGCGCGGCGTCGCTGCTGGGCGAGGCGGCCGGCGGCAGTGGCGCCGCCGCCGGACCGCGCCCCTCCCTGTCCGTCGCCCCCTTTGCGTCCGCCCCACCGCCCATCGCCCGCCGCGCGCTGGCGGCCCTGCTTGCCGCTGCGTCCGGGTCGCCCTACCCGCCGCCGGCCGCGGCTGTGGACAGGCTGCTGGCGGCCCTAGCGTTAGGCCGCCTGCGAGGGTCGGTCAGCGGCGGGCGGGGCGTGGTGGTGCGGCCCGTGCCCGGCAGCCGGGGCGGGCGGATGGTTGTGGGGAGGGAGGACTAGAAGAGAAAAAAGAGAGGGGTGGGAAAAACAATCATTTCCTGTTCAGTTTTGCACACAAAGCTCACAAGCGCCACACGGCCTCTTTCTCTCTCACGCACACCGGAGGGGGTTGGGGGTAAAACGAAGGGGAGGACGGGACGCGCACTTGTCCCCGTCTCCCTCCACTCTATATCTGCTGGCTTCTCTCTCCCCCCCTTTTATCATGTCTCTCTTCATTTCTCTTCACGCCCCGATCGTCCAAGGCCCGGTCGCGACGGCCGGCTCCTCGTCCGCGCCGTAGGCGGCCATGGCGGCCGGCCCCGCCGCCAGCAGGGCGGCGGGGACCTTGCGGGGCTGGCCGTTGGGCGCCACCATGCGGGCAGTGCCGCCGGAGGGAGGGGAGGCCACGACCGCGGGTGAGGCCGAGGCGGCCGCCTCCGGCGTCGTCGCCGCCACGGCCACGCCCTTGCCCGCCAGCCGGCCCAGGAAGTTGGTTAGGCGGGAGCTGGTGGTGGAAGGAGGGGTGGAAGCGGTGGCGGGGGCGGGCCCGACCGCGGGCGGCGGGGTGGAGGGCGAGGCGGTGGCCGCCAGCGGCGCGCGCGGCGCGGCCGTCCGCGCAGCGCGCGCATCGGCCGACACCGACACCACCCGCGCGGGCGTCGCCGCGGACGCCGCCGCCGCTTTGGCCGCCCGGTGCGCCACCCCTTCCGCCACCAGCCCGGCCTCGTGGGAGGCCAGCCAGTTCTGCTGCAGGCCCAGGACGGAGCCCGGGCGGACGACACGGATGTACCCGATCGCCTCTGCGGCCGTGAAGCCCGCGTGCTTGATCAGCCACGCGCAAATCAGCACGCCCGTCCGGCCCAGACCCGCCTTGCAATGGATGGCGAGCGCCCCGGGTGCCGTCTCCGCAATGGACAGGAACCGGCGCAGCAGGTGGGGTGGCGGGGTGGAGCCGTCCGGGAAGTAGAGCTCATGCATTTCAAACCCCCCCGCCTCGAAGCGGGCGCCCTCGTAGAGGGGGCGGTTGAGACGGACCACGCCCGCCACGCCCCGGGCCACGAAGTAGGCGTGGTAGTCCTCTGGCACGTGCGCCCGGTAGCCGTACGTCATGCGGGGCGTGGGCGAAGGGCCCGAGAAGGCCAGGAACCGGCCGGGCACGATCCAATTCAGGTCGCCATTCTCGACGGCCTCGTAATGGTCATACTCAACCACATCGAAAGTAGAGGCCGGGGACGTCCAGTTGTCGATGATGCCGACGGCCCGGGCGCGGGCGAACCCCGCCAGGACGTCGGGCACGCGCAGGTGGTAGGTGGAGGGCCCCGTGGAGGCGTCGCGGAAGGGGGTGAAGGGCTCCAGCGGGGACAGAGGGGCGTACGCGGCTGGACCGGACAGGCCGCGCGCAATGACGCCGTAGAGGCCGACGAGGACGGCCGCGTTGGCCAGGGCGTGCGGGTGGGGGCCGGCCACCAGGATGAGGCGGCGGCGGGTGGTCTGGCAGTCCTGTGAGAGATGGAGAGGGGAGGGGAGGGACGACCGAGGGGGGTGTGTGAGGATGAAGAGAGGAGGGCGGGCGGGCGAGCCGGAAGCCCGGCGGGCCGGAATGCAGGCTCGGGGTGTGCGCGGCGCAGGAGGTGCGGCGCTCGTGAAGCCTCTATTCTGTCACGAGCATCTGTGCTGTGACGTCCATTTCCAGTTGGCTGTGCATCTCGTGTGGCCTGAGGGCCCCTCGACTCCCGCGCGGCGGCCCCGTTCTGACTCCCCAAGGTTTTTTCGGCACGCTCGCGGGCGGCCCACCGAACGAAAGAGACGCCCTCATCACTCACCTGCAGCAGCTGGTGCGTGCGCATGACAAACTTGTGTGTCTTGCCCAGGTTCAGGGGGCCGAAGTCCTCATAGAAGGGCTCGTACAGCTGGTGAATGGGGAGAGGGTGGGGGTGTGCGGACGTGAGCGGGGGCGTGTGAGAGAAAAGGCCCAATCGCCCGGCTAAGCCTCCCTGGTCCTGGGCTCGCGCCGCGCCCGCCGCCCAGCCTCTTTTTCTCTCTCTCCTCCTCCGCCAACTCACCAGCTCCCGGTCGACCGAGTAGCAGACGGACGCCCGCGCCAGCGCCGTCTGCGCAAAAGCGGCCTCATCCCGGACGGAGGCCAGGGCAAAGGCGCCGTCGATGACGTCGACAACCTGCGTGGAGAGGTAGAGAGGAGAATGGTGAGCGCACCCCCATCTGTCGCCGGCTTTTTTTCGCTCGCACCGCAGGCTAGCCGCGCGTGGGCGCGAGGGAATGTGATGGGAGGCGCTGCGCGGTGGCTTGCGCCCGCGCTCCTCTACAGCGACGCGCACCTGCGCGCAGCCGATATCGATCATGGTCGGTATGCGTGGGGAGGAGAGAGGCCAGGAAGGAGAGAGGGTGTGTGCGGGGGGTGGCGGGGGAGGATTGACGCGCGCGCGGCGGGAGACGGCGGCGCGAAGGGCGAGTGAGGGCCGGCGGGCAGAGCGCGCGCCTCCACGTTTTTTTTTTTCTCTCCCGACACCCGCTTGCCTCACCTCACGTCCCTCTCTTCTCCTTTCTACACAGTCGCCGGTCTGGGCACCACCCCTCTCCCACCGGGGCCCGCCCACCGCCCCGCCACCGCCGCCGCGGCCAGGGCGGCCAGCAGCACGGCGCTCACCAGCAGCAGCAGCAGGGGCGGCGACAACGCCTGGCGGGCCACTACCACCACCTCGGCCGCCGCCGCCCCATCCTCCGCCTTCGCCGCCGTCGTCGTCCGCCGCTCCCTGAGGCCGATGGGCGAGGGCGTCAGTGGCGGCGACGGGCCTCCTCCGTTCACTGCCGCTGCCTTCGCCTTGGGCGGTGAAAAAAGCACCTCCACCACCCGCGCCTTGACGCTCCACCGCCCTGCGCTCTCCACCGCCACACGCACCACGTCGCCAGGAGCCGCCTCCTCCGCCCGCAGCAGCACCTGGCAGTAATCCCGCGTGTGCGCCACCGTGTGCACGCCGTCCGCCGCCACGGACACGCACCAGGCGGGCTGGACCGTGCCCAGGTGGTGGGCCCAGGCGGCCTCGCCCCAGGAGGCCACGAGCGCGGTCACCTCCCGCGACCGGGCCGCCACGAGGGAGCGGGGCAGCTGGGGCATGGTCGCCGCGGGCGTGCCCGGGCGCGGGTGGAAGCGGGAGATGTGGACGGCGGGTGGCCGCCAGCGGGCCAGCAGGGCCAGGGTTGACGCGTGGTCGTCATCACTCTCACACGGGAAGCCACAAATGATGTCGGTCGCCAGCGTCACGCCCGCGCCTTTAGCCGCGGCCGCCACCGCGTCAAAGTCGGCGGCCGTGTACTCCCGCCGCATGGCGGCCAGCACGACATCACTGCCCGACTGGACGGGGACGTGCAGGAACGCAAACGCGCGCGGGTCGGCCGCGATGGTGTCCATGAGGGAGGCCAGCAGGCCGGGGCGGTCAAGCACGTAGGGCGGGTTGGTCATGCCCACGCGGAGCAGGGTGCGGGGGACGCCACCGTCGGCTGGCAGCGGCAGGACGGCCAAACAGGCTTTCAGGAGCTCAGGGAGCGTCGTCCCGATGTCGCGCCCGTACGCGCCCGTGTCCTCGGAAGAAAACCAGACCTCGCGCACGGAAGGGTCTGCCGCGGCGGCGGCGACGCGGGCGACGATGGCGCCGGGAGGGTGCGATCCCAGGGCGCCCCGGGCGTGGACGGTCTTGCAATACGTGCACCGCCCCAGGCAGCCGGTGGAGAGCGGCACGATCTCGATGTGGGCATTGCGGCGGATGCGCGGCAGGTCTAGGGACGGCAGGTCGCCCCGCCCTAGCAGGTGGACCGTGTTCCCCGCCAGGGCGTGGGCGACCACCTCCGCCACCCGGCCCGTGTGGCTGGTGCCCAGGAGGGAGGCGCCCTCCAGCTCGGGCGCGCCCTTGTCCGCGGAGGGGACGCACCCCGTGACGACGAGCGGGATGCCGGCCGCCCTCGCGCGCGCGCTCAGGCGGCCAACCGAGGTCTGGGACGGCGTTTTCACGGTGCACGAGTTGACGACCCACACGTCGGCGGTGGACGGGTCGACGCCGGCCCCGTCGCCGCCGGCCCCGCCTCCTCCACACTCCGCGTCCGCCATCAGGACGCGGTAGCCCTGGGCCGCCAGGACGCCCGCCATCGTCTCCCCGTCCGCGTGGTTGTGGGCGCAGCCCATCGTGCGCAGCCACACCGTCGCCGTCCCGGGCGTGGGCGGGGGGGCGTCGATGGTGGAGGGGAGGGTGGAGGGGCGGTGCTCGTCGTCGGCACCAGCGCTGTCAGCTGGTGCTGCTGCGGCCGCGCGGCGGCGGATGATGCGGATCGGGCGGACGGAGCCGGAGGAGGAGGCGGGAGGGGGGTGGTTTGGGGGGGGCGTGGCGGCTAGGCCGCCACCGATTGGCGCAGGCGGCGCCAGCCCCGCGCCCGGCGGGTCGCGCGGCGGGCGGCCGATGTCCTCCAGATCGGGCATCTGGAGCTCTCTCTCTCTCTCTCTCTCTCTCTCTCTGTATCCGATAGGGAAGGGAGTGCAGGGGGTCCCCAGAGCACCCCAAGGGGAGAGGAAAAGAAATATGAAGGGCGAGCGAAAGCGGCCCGCCCTGGCCCACCTATCTTCCCAGTCTCCAAATTTAGACAACACACCCACGGGCCTGAGCGCGTGACGCGTGAGCAGCCCCACTCCCCACTCCCCTCTCCTTTCACACCTACCCCTCAATGGCCCTCCTCCCAGCCTCCGTCGCGGCCGCCCTGCCCCGGGCCAAACGGGCGGCCGCGGCGGCGACGGCCGCGGCCGCGGCCGCCAAGGCGGCGGGCGGGAGCGGGGGTGCGGCGACCACGGCGGCCGCGCCCACCCGGGGCTCCGCCGCGGCCGCCTCCTCGTCGGCGGTGACGTCCGCCACGCTCACCGCCTCCAGCCGGGCGGGGGAGGCCAAGGTGTAAAAGAGGAGGGGGAGAGAGGGCAGGGGGCGGCGTGCTTCTAGCGGCAGCGTGGCCGGGCCAGGCGCACGCGCGCGCGCGCGCCCGGCGCGCGCGGCCTTTCCTCATGAACATGCTTTCTCTCACACAGGCCGACCCCGCCCCCTCCTCCACTTTTGCCACCCCCCACCTGGACACCGCCCCCCGTCTGACCGCCCTCGACCTGGGCCCCATTCTGGGCACCGGCTCCTTCGGCCGCGTCCGCCTGGCCCGCCACAAGGCGACCGGGCAGCCTGTGGCCTTAAAAGCCCTCTCCAAGGCCCACCTCGTCCGCCACGGCCAGGTCGCCCACCTCCGGTCGGAGCGGGACGTCCTGCTGACCCTGGAGGGGCCGGCGTATGTCCGCCTGCTGGGCGTGTTCCAGGTCAGAGAAAGAAGGGAGAGAAAGAGAAGAGAGAGAGAGAAGAGAGGAGAAGAGAAGAGAAGAGAAGGCATGCCCCATGCCCTCTGCCCTCCTTCCTTCTTCCTCTCTCAACTCAACACCTACCCCAGCGTGTCTCTCACACCTCCTCCCCTGTCACCTTATCTAGGACCCCCAATGCATCTACTTCGCCCTGGAGTACGTGCCCGGCGGCGAGTTCTTCCGGGCCCTGCGCACCCGGGGGCGCCTGTCGGAACCCGCCGCCCGCTTCTACGCGGCGGAAGTGGTCGCCGCCCTGGCGGCCCTGCACGGCCGTGGGGTCGTGTACCGGGACCTGAAGCCCGAAAACCTTTTGCTGGATGCGGGCGGGCACCTGAAGGTGGCGGACTTTGGGTTCGCCAAAGCCTTGCCCCGGGGCGGGCGGACGTACACGCTGTGCGGCACGCCCGACTACCTGGCGCCGGAAGTCATCCTGAACAAGGGGCACGGCCCCTCGGCCGACTGGTGGGCGGCGGGCGTGCTGATTTATGAAATGCTCGCGGGCGCGCCGCCCTTTGTCGAGGCGGACGTTGGGGCCACGTACCGGCGGGCGGTGGAGGGCCGGTTCGCGGTGCCGCCCCACTTCTCCGCGGCGGCGCGGGACCTGGTGCGCCGCCTGCTGCAGGTGGACCTCTCCCAGCGCCTGGGCTGCCTGGCGGGCGGGGTGGGGGACATCAAAGTGAGTGAGAGAGAGCATGGGCGGGGAGGGAGGGAGAGGAGGACGAAGACCGACACAGGCGCGCCCAAAACACTCTCGCCCTCTCTCTCTCTCTCTCTCTCTCCTGTCGCACTTCGCAGTCTCACGCCTGGTTCCGGGGCGTGGACTGGGGCGCCGTTGCCGCCCGGTCGTCCGCGGCCGGCACCCCCCCCATCCGCCCGCCCGTCCGCCACCCAGCCGACACCGCCAACTTCGATGACTACAGCGGGCTGGCGCCCCAGGAGCATGCCTTCGTGCTGAGCCGGGCGGAGCAGGCCCTATTTGCGGACTTTTGAAGGGGAAAGGGGAGGGGAGGGGAGAGAGGAGAGAAGGGGAGCGCTGCGGCGTGCGCGTGTGCAATCAAATTTTCATTGCAATACAATACACCGTGAGGTTGCTGCTTTCGTGCAAGCGTGGGTTGTGAAGGTCGGCACGCTGCCAGACTCCCATTTGTTTGCGGAGAGAGAGCGCCCGCACCCAGCGCCCTCAGCCGCACGGGAACCTCTCCGACACCGCGCGGTTGCCCTGTAGCATCACTGTCCACTCCCTGCCGAGGCCAGAGAGAGAGCTTCGAGGCCAGCTCACGCACGCGCGCGGTAGCGTTTTTTTTCAATGGCCCTGAACCTAGACCGCCCCTTCATCGACCGCCTGGCGGCCGCCGCGGCGGGCGCGTACGGCCCCGTGCTGGTGAGGCGGGCCCTGAACCTGCCGGGCACTCTGATCAATCCCGTCGCCGCACCCGCCCAGGAGGACGGCGGCGACGGCGGCGGCCTGGCCCTGTCCGCGGCCGCGCCCGCGGCCTCTGGAGGGGGCGTGTCCTACGCCGTCTCCCTGGCCTTTCCGCCGCCGTCCGCCCCGCCCGATCGCCGGGCCCCGGGCGGTCTGGCGTCCTGGGCCTACACCTGCCCCTACGCGGTGGGGGCGCCGCCCGGTAGAGGGGGTAGACAGCGGTCGCCGGCCGCCGCCCGCCGGCCTGGGTCGGGTGGGGCGGGTGCCGCCGACGCCGCCGGCCCCGCCCGGCCGCCGCCCATGCCGGAGGACGGGTCGGCCCGCGTGTGCAAGCACATGCTAGGCCTGCTGCTGTGGTATGTGGATGCGGGCGGGCGCGGGGCGGCGCCGCCCGCTGCGGCGCCCGCCGCCGTCCCCCCTCCTCCTCCACCCCAGCCGCCGCTGGTGGTGGCCGTGCCTGCTGTCCCGCCCCCGCCGCCGCCGCCGCCGCCCCCAATCCCTCCGCCCGGCGCCGCACCGGCCCACCCGCCGCCCAAGCGCCGCCTGCCATCTTCCCTGGTCCGCGGCGCGGCGGCAGCGGCGGCGGCGGCGGCGGGAGCGGCCCCGCCTCCCCCTTCTCCAGCCACGGCCGCCCCGCCGCCCAAACGCGCCCGCGTCAAAAAGGAGGCCAAGGCGGCACCGCCGGTAGAGGCGGTGACCCTGGCAGAGTACAGCATGGAGGAGGACGCCAAGGAGGAGGAGGGCGCGGCCCGCCCCCTGCCGGCGCCGCCCGAAGCGGCCGCCCAGCCCCAGCCGACCGCCCGCTTGCTGCCGAAGGGGGAAGAGGCGGGTGGCGGCCAGGCACCGTCGCCGTGGGGGTCGCCGCGGTCTGATGCCGCGGCCGCCAAGGCCAAGCCCTTGCCGCCTGGGGTGGGCCTGTTTGACGGCCTGCTGGAAGCGCTGACGTCCAAGAAATGAGAAGAATGAGAAGAGGGGAAGAGCGGGGTCGGGGAGAGAGTGCGCGCGCTCAGTCCGGCGAAGGGGAGTAAAATTGCCCACACACACATCCTCACACCATGGCCGGTTCCACTAAGGGTGACGCTGAGGCGCCCATGGAGGCCTCCCCCCCGCCCGCCGCGGGCGAGGCGGGCACTGGGGTACGAGTGGAGAGAGAGCGAGGGCGAGAGCGGGCGGGCGCGTGATGCGCGTTCACTCAGCGTCACGCCAAGAAGTGCGCCTGCTCGGCCACGCATTGCCCATGTCGCACCAGCGCCGCGTCGCCCTGCCCCTGCAGCGTGCCCTGGTGTGGAGCGTGCGCGCATTTGTGTCGCTCCTGCTCTCTCACGCTCCCTTCCCCTCCCTCCCCATTCGCAAACACTCACTCAGGGCGCCGGCAAGGGCAAGCGCGTCGGCGCGCCGCCCGGCGCGGCCCTGCCACCGCCGGCCGAGGCGGCCGGCCCGTCCGGGCAGGCGTCTGAGAAGGTAAGAGAGAGAGAAAGAGATGGGAGGGAGGGTGGAGGGCGTGCGAGCGAAGAGAGAGAGGGCGCAGACGACCGCGCGCACTCGCGCTCAACCTCTCGCTCCACACCCATCATCCATTCTCCAGACCGGCGTCCTCCCCCTCGACACGGGCACCCTGGTCGACTGCAAGTGGCGGGACGGCGAGTTCTACACCGCCCGCGTCATCGAGCGCCGCGTAGCGGCCGAGTTCGTGCCGTCCGGCGCGGGCGGCGGGTCGGGCGAGCCGATGGATGCCGACGCGTCTGGCCCCGGCGCGGCCGCGGCCGCGGTCGCGGCTAAGAAAGCCGCCGCGTCCGCACCGCTGGACCCGGCCATCCCCGTCACGGGGTACGAGTACTATGTGCACTACCTCAAATTCAACCGCCGCATGGACGAGTGGGTGAACGCGGGGGCGATGGACCTGAGCACGGTGGACACGACGGACGTGAAAGGGGCGAATGGGGGTGGCGGGGCGGGCGGCGCGGCAGGCGCGGCGGGAGCGGCCGCCCGCAAGCGGGCCGCCGGCGCGGGCGGCGACGACCACGCAGACGAGGACCACGCCGAGTTCGACGCGCACGCCCTGCGGGAGCACGAGGAGTTCACGAAAGTCAAGAACGTGGAGCGCATCGAGCTGGGGCGGTACGAAATGGAGACGTGGTACTTCAGCCCGCTGCCGCCCGAGGCGGCGGCCGCCAAAAAACTCTACTTTGCGGAGTTTGACCTGGCCTTCTTCACGCGGCGGGACCAGATGCTGGACCACCTGCGCAAGACGCGGCTGCAGCACCCTCCCGGCGACGAGATCTACCGCAAGGGCGCGGTCTCCATGTTTGAGGTGGACGGCAAGAAGGAAAAGGTAGAATGGACATGGAAAAGTGGAGAGGTTGAAGGGGAGCACGCGCGCGTCTTCTTGCTCACCTCCTCCCTCCTCCTCCGCCCTCCCTCCACCATTCCCAGACCTACTGCCAGAACCTGTGCTACCTGGCCAAGCTGTTCCTGGACCACAAGACGCTCTACTACGACGTCGACCTCTTCCTCTTCTACGTCCTGTGCGAGTGCGACGCGCGCGGGGCACACATTGTGGGCTACTTCTCCAAGGAGAAGCATTCAGAAGAAGGCTACAACCTGGCATGTATTCTCACCTTACCGCCCTACCAGCGCAAGGGCTACGGCAAGTTCCTCATCTCCATGTCCTACGAGCTGTCCAAGATCGAGGGCAAGGTCGGCACGCCCGAGCGGCCCCTGTCCGACCTGGGCAACGTCTCCTACCGGGGCTACTGGACGCGGGCCCTGCTGGGCGTGCTGAAGGACCACGACGAGTCCATCTCCATTAAAGAGCTGTCCGACATGACCGCCATCAAGACGGACGACGTCATCTCCACGCTGCAGCACCTGGGGCTCATCCAGTACCAGAAGGGCCAGCACGTCATTTGTGCCGCCCCAAAAGTCATCGAGAAGCACCTGAAAGCGGCGGGCAGTGCCGGGCTGGCTGTTGACCCGTCCCGCATCATTTGGACCAAGTTCGACGCGGAGAAGGAGTACAGCATGTACCGGCCCTGAATGGTGGAAGGGGGTGAGAGGAGAGAGAGGTGGAGAGCGTGCGTGTGGGCGTGTGTTTGTGCAAAAAGAGAGTGAGCGAGCGAGGAAGAGAGCGGGTCCGGCCCATTTCCACACTTCCTTTTTCTCGCCGCGCGCGTACACACAGTCCACGCACTCACACACTATGGCCCTTGCCCTCTTCCGGGCCAGCCGGAAGGCGGCGTCGACCGGGCGGCGAGGTGCGAGCGGTAGAGAAGAGGAGAGGGAGAGAAGAGGAGAGGAGAGAGACGAGCGCCGGCGGGGGCCACGGCCAAACCTCTTCCCTCAACCCCCCTCGCCCCCTCCCTCTCCTCCATCCATCCAAACACTCTCTCGTCCACAGGCCTCGCCGCGTCCGTCAACTACATGAAGTCCGGGTCCCCGCCCGGGGCGGCGATCGAGGACGCCACCGCCGCGGACACCCCGGCCTGGGTGGCCGACCTCGCCACCCCGCCGCCCACCGCGTTCGAGCTCCGCCGCCGCGCAGCGGCTGCGGAGGGTGGTGAGGAAGGCAGCTTTCCCGTCGCGGACGCCACCAAGCTGTTCAAGCTGGAGGCGCGGGCGGCCATTAAGGACTCCAACACACTGAAGGCCAAGAAATGAGTGTGGCCGCGCGCGCATGTGATTGATGAGAGATGGAGAGGAAAGAAGAGAGAGAGACGGGCCGCGGCGGGTCCCGCCCCCTCTGTAGCTGGGTTTTAGAAGAAGAAGGAAAAAACACGGACAGATGGGGACACGGCGCGAGACTACAAGCCACACACGCCCCCACAAACGCCCCTCCACACACACGCCGCCCATCTGTCCGTGTTTTTTCCTTCTTCTTCTAAAACCCAG
>Ga0114918_10004637_pt1 | contig 11903 bp, 12 predicted proteins | sample LantaG_FD_87015 | JGI IMG/M metagenome (GOLD analysis project Ga0114918, IMG submission 87015) | Deep subsurface microbial communities from Baltic Sea to uncover new lineages of life (NeLLi) - Landsort_02402 metaG | ecosystem: Environmental > Aquatic > Marine > Oceanic > Sediment | place... | reverse complement strand
TACTCATTATACCACATAATTGCACTCCCGTCAAGAGGCAATCTTTAATAAACGGGCGGGGATGGAGTCTACACCGTTTTACTTCCACTTAAAAAATCACTCCAAAAAATATGAAACAAACTTAATAAACGGAAATCCCACTTGGTTAGACTGGTGAGGTCTAGCCCGGCACTACCACTATTAGTATAGTATAGCACACTTCATCTATTTTGTCAAGAGGTAATTCTATGCTTTATTTGGGTAACCAGTACCAACCCTTTGTTCCGGGGACAGTTGCTGATAAATTATATATTCCGTTATTATGAGGACAATATCCATAATGACCAACTGAAAAATTGCAGTTCATACATAATATTCTAAAATTATCTTTTGGGTAATTGTTTTTTTCTAACCATAAATAAAACCCCTTTCCCAAAAGACCGCTTATTTCTCTCCTATGATTAGCACCGCTTCCATCAATGTGGTCTATTGTCAAAAATTCTATACTTTTCTCTCCGCAACAAACACATTCACCCCCATACTCTTTCATAACCTCTTTTTTAGCTTTTCTAGTTCTTTCTTTATCATATTCTTGTAATTTTTCATAATTATTTTCCCTATATACTTTTTGATATGCAGACAGTTTTTTTCTATTTTTACTACTGTATTCTTTTTGATAATCAATCACTTTTCCTGAATTGTTTTTGTAATAGTTAATCTGTTTTTCTTTTGAGCAAACTTTACACCAGTAGGATAGCCCATCCTTAGTTTTTTTATCTTTATAAAAGTCTTCTCTTTCTCCGTCTTTCCCGCACTTAGTACATTTCTTATTCATTTTATACCTCACACCTCAAATATAGGAACAAGAAAGCAGAGGTTTGCCTTGTCAGTCGGGTAATTATGCCGTCCTATCTTGTTCCTTTATTCGTTATTTATTTTTTATTATAATATAAGTTTTTTCTAAATTCTGGTTCTTCTTCGCTAATAAAATGCCATCCTTTGGTTTTTGTATCTACTGTACTCAAATAAAGTTGGTAAAGATTTTCAAACCATTTTTGATATTCCCATTTTATATTATCCATTAAATATCTTTCTGCTCTCGACCTTACTAAAGCAAGGTCTAACTTTGAACAGTTTTTAGCGCCCCAAACAAAGTCGTCTAGTGTACAACATCTGTACCCATCTAAGCCGTTCTCTACCGCACCATTGAAACAACCAAAATCGGAAGTTAGAACAGGAGTTCCAGAAAGCCTAGACTCTACATTAACTCCACCAAATGGTTCGTTATATAGTGTTGGCACAAATGTAGCGAGCGCCTTAGACATTAATTTTTTGCGCTTTTCTACATCACTGAACCCAACATATTCCCATGTCCCGGGCGATATATTAAATTCATTGTTAGAAATCAAGTGACCATTAGAGTCTACATAAGCTCCCTGACCTGCAATGATTAATTTTTTTTCTAGGATATTGCATGCTTTTACAGCAACTTCTACCCCTTTTCTAGAAATCATTCTTCCAATATAAAGATAATAGTTATCCTTTTTTTCTGAATACTCAAAATCATTTGGGTCAAAATAATTTCCAATTGTTATATCGTAATTGTTACCATTTACGTCCTTCAATGGGTTTTCGCTTCCCAAAGTAAAGTTTCTGATATAATCAGATTCAAAGCATCTAAAGTGATTTTTCTGATTTACAGAACCACGATAGCCAATTCCAGACTCACAGGATAAATATAAGCCGACTGAATCCATTACTGGTTTAAAATAATGCCCCATTGAATTTAAAAGAAAGTCGTCATCTTTCTTTACTTTATTTATGTATCTGGTTGCCACATCATAGAACTTTAGCGTGGATGGCTTGCGAGCCGTTGAGAAATCGTGTTTAAAATCTGTTTCATAAAAATTATATCCGATTTCATACCTGTTGTCCCCAGTTCCCCAGTCTCTTGCAATATCTTCCGCTGTATGAGTCTCAACAAATATAAAATTATTAGAGTTAACATACTCTTCTAAATCATATTTTTTGTTTGTCGTCTTTGCTCCATAAAAATATACTTTATGCCCCAAAGACGTTAGCATTTGAGATAACTTTATATTTTTTTGAGTAAAAGCACAGCTAAGATATTCTTTACTTTGTGGAAGATGAACCAGTGAAAGTAAATGGAACGTAAATTGTTTCATATCCTTTCGTATCCTTTTTTATAAAACTCAGTATCGGCATTGTAATACCGTTGTGTATCTACTTCATTTTCTACGAGTATCTCTGCCAGCCACTTAGTTGATTCAAGCACAAAATTTTTATTTGTCCAATTGGCATTCCAAGGATAAGGTATTCCTATGTCAGCATGAAAATCAGATTTTCCAAATACTCTATTTTCACACCCGGCAAGGCTTACCTTGTTAGCGCCCATCAGAAAAGCAATTTGCATTGCTATGTGTAATACCGTTTGAGTACATCTAAATGCAACTACGTCCTTTTTATTGATTATATCAGATATCGGCATTCTATATTCTTCTTTTTTCTTAATTGTACTATCACGAAAATATAGCCAATACGGAACAGACGTTAATTCCCCAAAGAACTCCACCGGGTCAGTTATATATCCGTGACGAAACGGGCCCGGCATCGGATAGCAAATTATGCACTTTGGTAGCAAATCAGTACGCTCGTCTCTAAAATACTCTCTCCAAGGCTCGTGGTGTCCGTGCCAGTAAGTAGCGTTTGGATATTTATAAATAGCCCCATTAAGAGCTATTGATATTTTGTTGTCAAAAAAGTTTGTAGGAAAATCATTTAAACTTGCACCACTTCCTATAATCCATATTTCTTTATCTTTATGAGCGTCTCGCAAGTCTTCTACTACTTTTGCTTTTTCCTTACTCATAGTACGAGCCTTTAAACACACCGTAGTAGCATTCTCCCCAGCAATTCGATTGACCACTCAGGGATTCGGTTTTCCCAATACCCATTAGCCATTTATCTAGTGTTTCTTTTGTAAACGAATGCGGATGACCTTTTGTAATCGCAGTATTAATCCATTCAAAAATTCTTACTTCTTTTGAAATGGCTAAAGCATTATTTATTATTTTTTCAGGGTCTTCCGTGTGTTGGAGGCAATTATAAATTAAAACCATGTCACATTTTTGCGATGTGTCTATATCTTCGCCTTTTTGCTTTAGGTAGGCTATACCTGCGAGAGCATACCTGTCGGATACCCACTGGGGATAAGAGCAGGGGTCAACCACTGTTCCAGTAAAGTTTGCACCTTTGAGGAGGCAACTAATTGGCCCGCCTCCGATATCAATTACACTTACTCCGCCAAAATCAAAATTATACGGAGACTTGGTATCATGAAAAGTTTTAAAACCCATTCTATTAAAGTATAAAAGCTGTTTCTCCTCTTCTCCGTATGTATTAATACATGACCCCCACCATTGTCCTTCCCACTCGCTGTGGGTCTCCCAAGAAATTTCTTTTTTAGGCATCTTGCTCCTTAAATAAACATGTTTCTAAAATCGTATCTATATTATCAAAATCCCAGTAAGGGATTATTAACAATGGGATATTATTATTTTTGCAATAATCTGTTTTTATTTTGTCTAATTTTGCCCCTTTCTGAAAACTTTTTTCTCCCCCAAAAAACTCAACAGGCTCATAGTGTTGTTTCCCATGAAATTCTATACAAATGATATTTTTAGGAATATAAAAATCAAAAGGCAAAGGTTTTTTATATTTACAATCTTTAAATCTATATTGATGAATATATTCAAAATTGTTATCCATAAGAAATTTAGATATTTGCTTTTCGCCTCTAGACTCATTACATCTAGGGCAAGCGTGTCCAGCAAGAATCATGTTCCAACTTGTATTAAAAAACTCATGGCAATTAAGACAACTGCAACAAATCTTTATATGGCTATATTCATATATGTTATTTTCACATAACTCAAAGCTTTTGCTATTAAGTTTTAACCAAAGAGAAATATTTTCTAAAGTAAAAGGGTTAGACTTTCCAACTATGGAAACTCCTGCTTTTTTTAAGTTTTGGATATTAACGTCATATTTATAACCGCTTTTGTCTTGAATTATTACTAGCACTTGCCCTTTTTCTTTATAGTAATTTAATAAAACAAATCCTAAACTATTTACTAAATCTTCAATTTCTTTCTTTGTTTTTCGCTTCCCTTCTTTCCCCAACATGGGGGAAAGTCCGGTTTTCTTACCTTTATTCCAAGGCACATATCCTTTTTTAAATCCAAAAGAATTATCTTTTTGAAATCCATACCTTTTTGCACCTTCTGATGTAAATCCATTCTCATCAAAATAAATATTATCCTTCTCCATCTCATCATCTCCTATCACGATGTTTCCTAGAAATAAATTTAGATGGAAAAGAGCCTAGGAAGACTCTTTTATCAATGGGGTAATTATGCCCACCTATCCATCTAATATATTATACCACATGATTTCATTTTTGTCAAGTAGTAAAATAGGGTTGGAATAGCCAAAGAGTGCCAGTCTTTTTCCCAGTTTTGAGCCTCTTCCCATTCTTTTTGCGTAACCATTTTTAATGTCTCCTAGCATCATTCTTTTTATGGCAATCAATGCAGTAAGTAATTCCGTTGTTTATGTCAAATCTATCGTCTGGATATTCAGCTAAAAAAAGCTTTTAAACCCTCTATCACGTGTTTTTCTGCATCGCTTACATTTCCCACAAGCTATTCTCCCTTGCCAAATAATAAAATTTTGTAAATTATATATCCTACTAATCCAACCCATATTGATATCTGAATAAGCCCTCCGGACATTTTTCCAAACTCAATAATGTCTTTAGACATATCGGTTGCGTATAGAAAAGTTGGAAGTAGTGAACCACCAAGAACTGCAACTAAAATATTTTTTGTATTCTGATATAGGAAATAGCCAACAAGTACGCCACTACCAAAAACAGATAGTGTCGCTAACATCCCTCCAATTTTATCACCCCCAAACGCAACCAAAAGTCCAATAGTTCCCAATATATAGAGTTGATTTTTCTCAAACTTCATTACGGCGTAACTCCATTTTCCAAAATTGGGTCTAGTTGAAAGTATGAAATCAATAGGGATAAATCTGCTGTCCCAATTGCGTCTACTCTTAAGCCTTTCGATGATGTGAATACAACATACATCCCACTATCTGTGTCCTTTGGAACTGCCCCCTGACGTACCCAATTGTCTGTGGGATAAAAGCCGCTTTGCAAACAACTCATTTCCTTATATGTTTTTCCAGTAGTCCACAGTCTCAGAAGACAGTTGGGGTAATTCCAAATTTCTATTGCGCTTGCAAACGGCTTGAACTCAGGGTCGTATTCTGGATTAAAAACAACTGTTCCGGTTTCACAGCCCATCTCCCCAACACCTGTTAGCCCAATCAACATTGTGTATACTTTTTCGCCAGCTTCGTAAGAACCTTGCTTTGGGTAATATGTTCTATAGATAGGGGCAACCGTTATCAAATCTCCACATTGCCTGTTTTCGCTCATTGGACTCGGATAAAAATTAGACCAGCCAATGGTAACATCGTCTCCAACAAGAGAGATATATTTAGCCATAACTGGAGCATGTTTCAAGCCATCGTTGAACTCGTCACTTCTCACAACAGTAATTAAGCCGATTGGAACATCCCTCTCAACCTCTATTAGCGTTGCTATAACTTGTTTTGCAAAAAAGAGGTTATATGCGAGAAAACCAAAAAACACAAGTGCGGCTATAAAAACAACCCACTCAGCCCTAGAACTTCCTTTTTCTTTTTTACTCAATAATTCCATAACGTTAGTCTCCGTGAGGTGGTGTTGACTTGATTTCTCCATCACAGTAGTAACAAAGAATTCTTTCTATTATATTTACTTGAAGATATGCGGAAAACACACGTCCGCAGTGGGGGCAAATTATATCGAAAAGCTTAGTTCTACTCTTGTTTATTGCCTTTGTTGTCATTTTCATCCTTTTAGATTATCGGCTTTATTTTCATATGAGTTTTTATTATACTTCATCTACTCCAATTTCTTCGGCTAAAGCTTCTAGATTTACGCAGAGACCTTTGTCGTTGTTTGTAAAATACACATGACCATGACTTTTCCACCTGACAAGCTTAATGTTACTTCTAATTAAAAAAGCTTTTAAATCTCCAGCGAGATTCTTCTCGTCTTCGGTTAATTTTCCCATAGTAGTATCCTTTTCTAATAGAGTACCCCTAAAAAGGGGTTTTAAATAAATAGCAGGTTCTGAGGGACTTGAACCCCCACGAATATTTTTGGAGAATATCATGCTACCATTACACCAAGAACCTATGTGCCAGATGGCTTCTGGCAATCTCACCACTGTGTCAATTAGACTGTACAGGTGACTTACATCTTTTAGTTCACATCGGCGGGGCATACCGCCACGTAGGAACAAGGCAGACCGTCTAAGATTCGGACTCAGAATTCCACCTTCAAAGGGTGTAGTGATACCATTTCACCAACAGTCTATATTATACAGCGAGTTTCTACGCTATTACTTTCCCTAAGTTAAGTCAGCAAATGCCGAGGAAGCCACTATGAAACCTGCAAAACAGTCTATGTATCTGGTTGGTAGATTTTACAAAACCTTATTGGCGATTACAAGTCGCACTGGTTAAACCTCTGCATGAGGAAGTATTCTCCCCTACCAACTAGGGCATGTCATATATCCACTACTTCGGTGTCCCAAAGTAAAGTTTTGCAGGTCTGCCTCCTGCACCGACACACTTTCGCTAAACAGATACCATTAGTATAGCATACTTTTCAATTTTTGTCAAGTACCAATTTTATTTGGAAAGTTCAATGGATTTGGAAGATTATTTTCTATAACATATTTATCATATGCTTTAGCCGCATCGAGTTCGGTTTTAAAATAGCCTATCCTAACACGCTTTCCCTTTACGGACATTTGTGAAACCCATCGGGTGTAATTACCGTCCGTCATTTTACTTACAGAAAAATATTTGGAAGATGAATTGGGGTTCTTTTTTCCAAATCTAAAATGTTTTTCTCCAGAGATTGACCTCCCCTGTTTTATTTTGCTTTCACTGGAGCGAATTTTTCCAATATTGTGTTTTCTTATTTTTTGTTTAGTTGCTTCTGTAAGATGTTTTCCCCACATCCAACTTTTTTCACCAGATGTTGATTCGCTTATTTTCTTTCTAGTTTCTTTAGATGGACTCGTGCCTTTTGTTGGCGTGTTTCCTCCAAAAGAAATATTATACCCGTTTTTTGATATATGAGAATCAAAAATCCTAATATATTCTATTTCCAGCCTGTCTAGTTCAAACTCTTCACAATAAATTAAAACATATGTTTTGAAATTTTCAACACCATGATTTTTAACGCTATTATTCAATGCCCTACATTCTTTATGTTTTAAAGACATTCTTCTGTGAACGTCTTTTCCTCTTCCAATATATTTCTTGCCATTGATAATATTCTCAATACAATAAATTCCCGCTATTTTATCCATTTCATACACCTCGCACCTCAAATATAGGAACAAGAAAACGGAGGTTCGTTTTGTCGGATGGTCATGACTCCAATCCTATCTTGTTCCTTTATTCATTATATCGCAATTTTTAAAATTTGTCAATACCGCTGGGCTATTGTAACAATGCTGCCAGTGCCGCAGTCTCAGACCTTTCCGTTATTACTAAGTGAACACTTCCGTAAAGTTTGTGTCCAAATAATCTACTATTCAGTCTTTCCAATCCAGAATTCTTAATAAAAACTAGTTTGTCCGCTTGCTGACAATCCCCTAAAAATAAAATTACTGAGTTCTTTCCAACACGAGATACGAGCAATGCAACATGTTCTCCTGTTATGTTTTCGCATTCGTCTACAATGATAATTGAATTCTCAAAACTTCTTCCCCGGGCAAAACCCAAATGGAGAAGTTCTATTTTACCATCGTCAATTAAACGAAATAATTCGGTTGGACTACCCAATAGGTCTGCGGCAGGCATTGCAAATGGAAGGAGTTTTTCATTAACTCCCGCTGGTAATGCTCCCAAACTAACCGAGTCTTTTACTTCAATATTATTTCTAACCATGACTATTTTTCTATACACACCTTTGTCAATTGCAGATAATGCGTAAGTGAAAGCGCAATAGTTTTTTCCACTTCCTGCAACTCCAGTAATTTCTTTTACGGTAATACTATCATCTTGTAATAAATCAAATAAAGCATGTTGCTCTTCGTTTATTGGTTTTACTTTTCCAAATCTATAACTATCAATATGTTTATATTTCAGTGGAACAAGTTCTCCGTTTCTAAACTTTTTCTTATCAATAACTTCATTCCGTTCATTCTTTATGAAGAGATATTGATTTGCGCTCATATCTATCTTTAGTCTATCTTCATAAAACGCAGCGATATCTTCATCTTTCAGAATTACAGTTTTTATTCCGTTATACAATGATGTTACCTCCTGTATAGAAATTAAATCTCGGTGCTCCTTTTGGTATAGTATGCGTCAAATCCCGCTTTTGCCTTAGCCAACTCATCTTTCCTAATCGCACTTTCATCAAGTGATGGTGGTGCAATCGGGTCTAATATAACATAAGACATGGAAACCCAACCGAGTTTCGGTACTGTCAATCTTCCCCAACCGTTCTCAACTCTCTCAATGAATATTCTTTGTTTGTCAACGAGGTCACCAATGTCATTACCATAGGGTGTGCCCGGTGTTTCTCTAATATTTAAACCATTAACTGCTTTAACAGTTGCATTATATAGTACTGGCATTGCGCCTCCTTCTATGCTATCAATAAGGGCTACATAACTACCCTTGTACGAATTTAAAAATACTTGATTTGGAATTATTATTTTACCGCCAATTGAATCCGGACGATATGGGTCTAAACAAATAATATTATTCGCATCATAACCAATAACAACAAGCCAGTGTAGAAAACTTCCTGTGTAGTAAGTAACCCCGGCAGACGACAATGTTCTATAGTCTACTAAAGGAATTACAGGGAGGGAAGTGTCTATGAATTTACGAAGTTGGGCTAATGTTAAATATGTTCCAACTGTAGTCCTAACGTTAAACACTCCTAAAGCTCTCTGTAATTGATATGATGTTGTACCTATGTCTGTTGCTGGAGCGCCCCAACCGGGAATAGAATACCACTGGTCAGGAGATACAAAAGTATCATTGCTCGCCAATAAGACCATCGAACAACAGGCTGGCCCGCAATCGTTGTTCTGCATGCCAGCGCCTTCGCCCAATTGAGATACAAATGTCACATCTAATATCTTACCGTCTGGTGTTGGTGGGGGGAGAGGTTCTTCGTCTTTACCGAAAAACTCCACGAGGGTTTTCGGTGGAAACAAATTAATATCAAGATTTCTTCCCCAAGTCATTTCTCGTATCGGCATGAACGTAATACATTGCCAAGCAACCTTTTCGGTAAGTCCCGCTGGCATTGTAGAAACGTTCTCTAGTGTTTGTATCTTATCCAGTATTTTGGGTAGATTGGTTATACTAATTAACTTAGATTCGTCTCCCCAACTTCCACCTAAACTAGCAATATATGTCTGGTAAACAGAAAAGTATTTAACATATGAGGCGTTCCAATAAGGAACGTTTCTAATCCATTTATAAGCGTCCGGTACATAGCCATCTAAAATCCAAGCGCCGGAATAAATCATAACTTTTTTATTAGGAAACTTGCTTGCAAGAAGGTCGTAAGAATCTTTATAAAACGTGTTCAAATAACTCGGACTATAACTAACCGTTAGTGGAGCAGAAAGAGGTCTACTTTGTTCTTCTAAGAATTTCTTATAGCCAGAACCCATTGTACCAAAAGGTTCTTCTTTTGTTGCAGAAAGAAGACTTGCTGTTGAATAAATCTTATATTCTTCAATATCCAAACACAAAGATGTTACATCTGGATATTCTTTTATAACAGATTCAAATACCGCCATCGAATCTTCATGGGAAAACCCCGGGTATAAATACCAATAGAACGCAAAGGGCAAACCTAGATTTCTACAAAACGAAACATAAATTGGCATTTGTGTGTCTATTGTTTTCCCATATCCCGCCCTAATTACAACGGCTTTTAAACCCCAATCTTGGAGTAATTTAAGCCCCAATTGAGTGTATCTCATATTCCAATAAGATATATCAATTATAAAATCTTTTAGATAATCTGGCATATAAATTCCTCCTTTCTAACACTGTCATAAAATACTTCTTTTATGTTATTCGTAAATAACCGTCATTTTTGGTGTTCCAGCACTTACAACAGTTAAACCAATGCTGAAAGGAGCGGCAAATTGCATAGTGCCTGTTGTTTTAGATGCGTCTAGGCTTGCTATAAGAGTTCCAGCCGCAGATAAGCCATCGTAAACGAGAAGAGTTCCAGCATTGTCAGTCACTGTAATTGTATGTAGTATACCCGCATTTTGTTTTAATATTGTAGTTGCATTAGTACCAATATATTTATAAATAGGAGATGTTAGATATTCTCCCTGACCAAGGATAGCAAAACCCAAACAATCCATAACTGAATTAGTTGTATTCCCGCCTGAATTGATGTTCTCCATTGTAATAGGTAGTGTATAGTTTGAAACCCAATGTTCAATTCCTAACCAATGAAGAAGTTTGCCATCTACATAGAAATTTACACCAAAAGCACCGTACTCAATTTCGAGTCTATAATATGTTTCATCTGCCATCGGATTCCAAGTAGCCCCATAGTTTCCATTAAACGTTCCGTTTGCAATAGGGGTATCAGTAGTTGCTCTTCTTGTTACTAAGGAAAACACTGTTCCATCTATCTGGAAGAAAAAACCATCATTTGTATCATACGCTCCTATTCTACGAATATTATCCGCAACAGGGTCTGTTTCTAATGCAAAAAACCCAAAGAATTTTAATGGTCTTGAGACCAAAAATCTTGCTCTATGAACCGATTCATATTTTGCTGTACCGTTTGCTGTTGTGTTCGTAGAAAGTTTTATCTCTCCACCACCCTGCACAACAGTTCCACCATTAGCCACCGTTTCTGTCCAAAAGTTTGTATCTTTTACAGAACCATTAAATCCAGCACCCACCAATCTAACCGTTGTGTTCGTTGTCATTGTGTTTAACGGACTTATGAATACATGCCTATCTATGTTCTCTTTACCTGTAATCGTTGTTTCTGTTCTCAGCCTGTCGTCTTGACTCAACGAACTAGGTAACGGTAATGCTATAGGGCATAAAACGCCTTGAAGTCTGAACTCTGTTGTATCTATTTCTACGTCTAAAATTACTCTTATTCTCCAATAGGCTTGTGTTGCCTGTACCGTCCCGCCCGCACCGCCTAGTGAGGCAATATATTGATACATATATGATATATCCCAATTAGTACCATCTGGAGATTGGTCAATATACACTTTTGCATTCTGTGTGGTTTTTAATGACCACTGAAGACCGTTTACTCCAAGTGTTGAACTTGCAGTTCCTGTAAATGTATAAGAATTTACGGATGTTAAATTGGTATCACTGCTGTTATTGGGGTCGGCATTAACATCTTGGATTAAAGAAACAGATAGATGGTTATTTCCATCGCTATCCTGAGAACTCCCAATTCCAAGTCCGTTTAAATCAAGTACCCTAACCTGCTGAGTTCCATTTGTTTGATTTGCAGAAGTAGCCAATCCAGTCTCTACAGCAGGTATCATATTTGATACTGCTACGTTGTGTCCGTCTGGTAATTGTTTTGCAGAAGTTGCAAGTCCTGTTTCAACAGCGGGTATCATATTTGATACTGCTACATTGTGTCCGTCTGGTAATTGTTTTGCCTCAGTAGAAACTCCAGATATTGTTACCGCTGGCATTGATTGAACGTCTACATGTAAGCCATTTGCGCCAAC
>Ga0114918_10004636_pt1 | contig 11903 bp, 7 predicted proteins | sample LantaG_FD_87015 | JGI IMG/M metagenome (GOLD analysis project Ga0114918, IMG submission 87015) | Deep subsurface microbial communities from Baltic Sea to uncover new lineages of life (NeLLi) - Landsort_02402 metaG | ecosystem: Environmental > Aquatic > Marine > Oceanic > Sediment | place: Baltic... | reverse complement strand
GCCCGGTGTGCCGTCGGCGGCGGGCCACACCCACGCCACTGCCGCCCACGCGCCCACGGCCACCGTCGCCCCAGCCTCCTCCATGCTCGCGCCCATCATCGCCTCCCCCTCCCGCCTGCGCCGGGCCGCGTCGGCGGGCGTGGCCCTGGCGGGGGCGGCGGCGGGCGCGGCCGCGACCGCCCTGCGGTCCGCCGCCGCGGCCGTGCCCCGGCGAGGAGGAGGTGGGGGTGCCGCCGTCGCCCCGGGCGGCGGCCTGGCGGGCCACGCCGCCGCGGCGGCCGCCCTGGCGGCCGGGCGCGCGGCGCCCGCGGTGTGGTCGGCCCTGCCGCGCGCCGCCCGCCCGGACAGGGACCTTCTGGCCGCCCTGCACCCGGCGCCGGCGGCCCCGCCCCCGCCCGGCTCGCCCGCCGCGGAAGCCGCGGCCGCGGCCGCGGCCGCCAACACGGCCGCCCTGCGATCCCACTTTTGGCGGCTGACCATCGCCCTGCTGGGCCTGTTTGAGGAGGCGGGCGCGTTTTCGGCGCCCGGGCCGCCCCCCGGGGACGGGCCGCTCCCGCCGGGTGGCCCGCCCCCGCCCCCGCCCTTCTCGCACACCGAATTTTTAGCGCGCGTGGTGGGGGGGCGCGGCGGTGGAGCGCCGAGTCCTTCGAAAAGCGGCGGTGCTGGTGCCAAGCCCGCCCCTCCGCCCCCGCCCCTGGCCATCCCGCCAGACCTACTGTCCCGGTTTGGCTCGCGCCTGGCCCTGGCGGCCTTCCTGCGCCGGTTCCTTGCGTCTCCGAATTTCAGCGCCTGGTTTGAGCGTCGTAGGGCAGCGGGCCGGGCCTGGCAGGCGGCGGCGTGGGAGGAGGCGGGCCTGGTGCGCGGGACGGGCGGGCCGGCGGGCGCGAGCCCTGAGGTGGTCGCGATGGAGGGGTGGGGGCGGGTGGAGGCCGCGCTGGCGGGCGCAGGCGCCGCCGCTGCTGCGGCCGCGCCTGGGTCGGCCGCCGCGGTGGCCGCGGCGGCGCGCGTCGCGTCCCTGAGCGTGCACGCGCAGCGCTTGTTTGACGCCATGCCGGCCGACCTGCAGGCGGCCCTGGTGAGCGCGCCCGCGCGGGCGGCCATAGTGCGGGGGTTAGAGGAGGAGCGGGAGCGGGCGTGATTGTGTAGCCGCAGTGTGTGTGTTCATTCCCTTTTCCGTGCCGCCGCCCCGCACGCCCGCCCACCGCGCACACCCCTCCCTCTCTGACTATGCAAGGCCTGGTCTGCCCTGCCACACAAGCCAGGCCGCGAGGGCTGGCCGTCCCGGGCGCGGCCGGCCGCCGGCACCGGGGCATTGCATGCGCCGCAGCTCCAGCCCCACCCCCGCCCCCGCCCCCTCGGTCCGGCTTCCGCTTCCTGGAGCGGGCGGGCGGCCTCCTCCTCCCCCAGTCCGTCATCGTCAACACCGCCCGGTCCGCCTGGCAGGCCGCGTGGGCGGCCATGGTGACGGAGCTGGCGCCCCAGGACGCGGGCGGAGGCTACGCCCGGCCGGCCTCGACCTTCCAGCTCGCCGCCTGCCCGGACGCCGTCCTCTCCACCCCCGGCCGGGCCCGCCTGTACCTGGGCAACGCCTGCCCCTGGTGCCACCGGGTCGCCATCATCGCCTATCTGCGCGGGTGGGCGGTGTACGCGCCCGGGCAGGCAGACAGGCGGCCTAGTAAGCAAGACCACCTCGCCATCACCCGCCTTGTGGACGACCCGGCCCGAGCGCGGCGGGGGGGGTGGGCCCTGCCGCCGGGCCAGGCCGACCCCTTGACGGGCTCGCCCGACCTGAAGGGCGTGTACGACGCGTGCGCGGGGGCGCCGGGCGGGGCGTACGCCGGGCGGTGCACGGCGCCCCTGCTGGTTGATGGGGCGGGCCGGACCATCATCACCAACGATTCGGCCGCCCTGGCGGCCGCCCTGGACGCCGCCCACCTGCCCGGGCTGACGACCCCCATCTTGCTGCGCCCGCCGTCCCTCCTCCACGCCATTGACGCCCTCAACGACCGCCTGTACGCCTCCGTCTGCAACGGCGTGTACCGAGCCGGCTTCGCGACGTCCCAGGCCGCGTACGAGGCGGCGGTCACGGGCGTGCGGGGAGGGCTGGATGAGGCGGACGCCCTGCTGTCCGGCTCCCGTTTTCTGACGGGCGCCAAGTTCACGGACGCGGACGCCCGCCTGTTTCCGACGGTCGTCCGCCTGGACGCCGCGTACGGGCCCCTCTTCCGGGCGACGGGCACACCCCTAGCGGACGGGTGGCCCAACCTGGCCGCCTGGGCGGCGGACGTGTGGCGCCTGCGGGCGAGGGATGAGGATGACGACAATGCCCCTGCCGCCCTGACCCTGGGCCCGGCCACCGTGGACGTGGAGGCGGCCCGGGCGTCGTACTATGCCTCCCTCTTCCCGCTCAACCCGTCGGGCATTCTCCCCACCCAGCCGGCGGGCGTGGCCTGGTTTGGCGGGGGTGCGGGCGCGGCGGCGGCGGCGGGACGGGGCGGGGTGGGGGTGGAGGACGTGTTTTGGATGCGGTGAGCGAAGGACGATGCGTGTAGATGGATGGGGTGTGAGCAGGTGTGTTGCGTGTGCGCGGGCGCACCCGGAGGATGAGGAAGGAGGAGAGGGGGGAGCGGGCGTCGCTTGCTCTCTCTCTCACTCACGCGTCCACCAGGCCTCGCGCATCCCCCCCGCTGCGTCGCTCGGCCGCCTCCCCCTATCCACGACTCATCACGCCCTAATTGCCGCCCTACAATCACCGGCCTGACCCAAAGTGTCAGCCTGTGAGTGAGGATCGTGTGTACCTGGCTTAACAGCTCGGATCTAAGGACGCCTAAAGAGAGAGGAGGAAGGCGCCCCATCGGCGCGAACTCTCGCTCGCCTGACCCTCTGCTCCTGCTCTCCTCCCCACCACTACCATGGCCCCTCTCCCGCCGCCGGCCCCGCCCGTCGACGCCCCCATGGACGCCACCTGGGCCGCCCTGGACGGCGCCGGCGCCCTGATGCCTAAACCCGTGAAAACCCTCTCCGGTCGCGCAATCTCCGGCCGCCTGCTGCCCGTCACCTTCCCGCCACCCCGCTCGCCCGCCTCCAGGGTGCACGCGTACCTGGCCTCCCCATACGCGCACACCGCCCTCCAGCTGGTGGCGGGCGTCGCCTTCCTGTCCCTCTTCGTCGTCGTCCCCTCCATGCGCTTCCCCATGTCCTGCCAGGCCTCCGTCCTGTTCGCGGCCCTGGTCCTCCAGCTGTCCCCGCGCGCCAACGCGGGCGCTCGAATCATGGCGGCTGTGGTCGCGGTCGGGATGCTGACCTTCGGCTCCGCCCTAGGCGGGGCGGCCGTCTCGGTCGCCTGGGCGGCCGCGGGCGGGGGCAGCAACTCCCTGGTGAGTACGGTGAAAGCCACGCTGGCGGGACCGCCCGGGCCCGCCAAGTCCGCGATCCTGGCCAAGCTGGCGGCGGCCCAGTCTGCCGCGGCAGGCGCGGGCGCAGGCGCGGCGCCGCCCGTGAAGGCGACGCCCTCCCTGGGCGTCGCCATGGCCGCCCTCAAGACCTTCCCCATCGTGGGCGGCTCGTACTACGGCATCCTGTGCGGCGTGGGCGTGGCCGTCATGGGCCTCGCCTCCGTCGTCCGGTGCGAGCCGGGCAACCCGGCCGTCGGCGCGCTGGGCTCCCTAGTGGCCGTCCTGGCGGGGCTGGTGATGGCCAACGCGGGCGCTGTGCCCGTGGTCGGGCTGAAGGGCTTCTGGAAGTCGGCCTTCCTGGACCTGCTGCGGGCGGGCCTGGTGGCGGCGGGCGCGACCCTGGTGTCGGGCGCCCTGGTCCTGCCCTCCCGGGCCTCCACCGCCTGCCTGGCCTCGACCGCGCGCGTGCTGGAAGGGGTGGGTCAGACGGTGTCGGGGTACGCGGGGCGCCGCCCGCCGGGGGCGGTCCCGGGCGGCGGGCTGGGCAGCGGTAAAGTGGCGGACCCTGCGACCACCCAGGTCTCCCGGCGGGAGGTGCGGGAGGCGGAGCGGGTGGCGGCCCTGGGCGCGGCCGTCGCGGCTGCGTCCGCGGCCGCCGCCAAGCAGAAGGGCGGCGGCGCCACTCCCTCGGACCCGACCGCCGCCGCGACCGCCGCCCTGGGCTGCGACCTGGACGACGCCACCATCCTGGCCGGCATCCGGGCGGACACGCAGCCCCCGCACGAGGACGCGGGCGGGCTGTCCCCCGCCGCCAAGGCGGCCGTCAACGCGCCCTTCCCCGCGGGCGACCCGCGCGCGCCGCCCGTCGTCGCCTGGCGCTCCGTCCTGGCGGGCGCGCGGGCGGAGCTGAGGGAGGCCCTGTTCGAGCCGCCCTTCCTGTTCCGGGGCGGGGGCACGCCCTTCCGCTTCAAGCGGTGGGGCCAGGTCGTGGAGGGCGTGGACGGCCTGATCGGGCGGGCGGCCGCCCTGGAGGAAGTCATTGGGCGCCCGACCTTTGCGGCCGACGCGGCCGCCCTGAAAGCCTCCCCGGGCGGCCAGGCCGCCGTGGAAGCTTTTCAAACTGCGACTGCGGCGGTGGCGGCGGGCTGCGCGGCGGGGGCGGCCGTCCTGCGCGACCCGCCCGCCGCGGCGGCGGCCTGGCGGGCGCGGCCCCCCGGGCTGCACGGCGCGGGCTGGGACGGCCTGCAGGGCCGCCTGGTCGAAGCGGTGACGGCCGCCCAGGCGTCCTGGCTGGCCGCCATCGCGCCGAGGTCAAGCGGTGGCGGTGGTGGCGGCGACGCCAAGGCTCCGAGCCCGGACTACAAGGTCGCCGTCCGCATGCGCACCATGGCGCACGCGGCCATGCTCCTGGGCGGCGTGGTGGAGGCTGCGCAGGGCCTGGAGAAAAAAATCATCGCGGCCCTCGACCTGCCCCCCGTGGCGGCGGACGACGTGGAGGCGCCCGCCGCCGCCAGCCCGAAAAGCCTGGTCACCGCTTCCGACCCCACGCCCACGAAAAGGGAGAAGGAGCCCCACCCGACCGTGCTGTGGGCGGGCTCCCTGCTGGCCGGCCTGACGGGCGCGCTCGTGTGGATCCGCCTGCTCAAGGTCGCTGCCCGCACGCTCCCCGCCTGCCTGATCTCCCGGGCCGCCCGCCGGGAGGCCGCGTCCTCCCGCATGGTCCAATTTGGGCTCAAATACTGGCTTGCGACGTCGGCGGCCTTTGTGGCGACGATCTTACTACTGTGGAAGGTGTGCGGAGGAGGCGGAGAGAGAGGGAGAGAGAGACTGCTGCGGGCGCCGCGCGCGCGCGCGCACACCCAACCCACCCTCACGCTCTCCATTGTCTCTTCTTCCTCCTCCACAGTTCCCGCAAACCCTGTTCGACTGGCAGCTGTCCAACGTGCTGACCGTCATCGCCATCTGCGCCCAGCCCCGCGTGGAGACGACGCGGTACAACTCGCTCATCCAGATGGTCCTCGTCCTGGCGGGCGGGGCGGCCGGGTACGGGCTCATGCGCACGCCCGTCGCCCAGACGCCTGGGGCCTTAATCCCAATTCTCCTGGCAGTCATGTTTATTGCGGGCCACATCAACGTGGTGGAGCCTTTCAAGCAGCCCCTCTTCCTGGCGACATCCACCTTCATGACATCGCTACTCTGCCAGTACCCGAAAACGGGCTCAACCATGTTTTTTGCGGGCAAGGTCGCCTCCACGGCCGTCGGCAGCCTGGCGACCATGGTCTGGTTTTCATTGGTCTCACCCTATTACGCCTCCACCGAATGCCTGACCACCCTGGGGGGCGCCCTGGAGGCGGGGGCCGGCCTGCTGGTGAGCGCGTGGGACGACTTTGTGGGCGGGGCGGGGAGGGCGGAGGCCGACGGCGCCGACGTGCCCCTGCCCGCGGGGGCGTACCGGGAGGCGATCGCCAAGGGCGTGACGGCTCCCCTCGGCGTCGTCCAGGCCCTGGCCCGGGACGACCGGCTCCCCTTCTCCCTGCCCTGCATCCCGGACCGGGACCTGATCACGCCCATGCCGCCCGCCGTGCCCGCCGTCACGGCGGCCGTGGACGCCCTGGCCCGCAGGCTGGCGGCTTTTGAGCTTGCGACGAGCCAGGAGTGCTGGCAGGGCGGCGGCGCCGCGCTCGCGCCCTGGAATGAGGTCGGTGGAGGGAGTGGCGCCAAGGGCGCCGCCGCCGCTGCCGCCGCCGCCACCCCTCCTCCTCCGCCCCAGGACCCCTCTGGCCTGCTGTCCCGGCGGGGCGCGCAGACGCTGGTCCGCACCGTGGGCGCGCCCATGCGCGATGCCCTGGCGGCGACGGCCGCCCTGGCGGCCGCCTGCCGGGCGGACCTGGCCCTGCCGGGGCGGGGCGCGGCGTCCGAACGGAGCCGGGCCCGGATTGAGGAGGGCATCGTGGCCACGGAGGGGGCCCGGGTCAAGGCGGCCCGGGCGCTGAGGGACGCGCTGCCCGCTCTGGCGGGCGCGGCCCTGGCTGGCCAGGTCAGCGCGGCAGAGGAGCTGGCCCTGGAATCCTGGACGGCCGCCCTGGGCTCCTCCGCGGACGCCGTCCTGGGCGCGGCGCGGGTCGTGGCCTCGCCCGCGGGGCGGGAGCGGGACACGTACTGGGGGGGGCTGTGGCGCACGTTCTGCTGAATGATTGAGGGAGAGAGGAGAGAGAGGGCGACAGGGAGAGCGGACGGGTGTGCTGCCTTTGTCTGGGCGTGTGCGTGAGTGTGGCGTGACGTGATATGGAAATAGAAGAAGAAACAGCCTCTCTCAAACAGCCTCTCTCACTCATCCCGCCCACTCCCCCTCAGCCACACCGCCAGGGCGGACGCAATGTCGGCCACGCACGCGCTGCAGGGGAGGGTCCGCCCGCACAGGGCCGGGACGGCCTCGGCGGCGGTGGCTGTGGCACCGGCAGGGCCGGGCTGAGGTGAGGCTGACCCGCGGGGCGGCTGGAAGGGCGCAGAGGCCGCACCGGCGGGGCCCGGGCGGCGGGCGCCCCGATCTGTGGGCCGCCCCGTCCAGGCGGCAGCGACCAGGGTCGCGCCCGCAATGTCTGCCGCGGAGGGCGGGCGGTGCGCGCGAGAGGTGGGCGAGGGGTCGGGCGGGCAGGTGGTGCCGCCGCCCTCGTCGTCAGAGGAGGAGGAGGACCGCCCGCCGCCGCCGCCGCCGCCGCCCTCGTCCTCGTCACTGGCCGGCCAGTCAGACGGGTGCACAAAGGCGGGCGTTGCCGCCAGGCTGGGGCGTGCGGCTGCGGCGCCGACCGCCGCCCAGGCCGGGTGCGTGCGGACGGCGGCGTCCCAGGACGGGCCGGCCCCGACAGAGGCGTGAGCGCCGCCGCCGCCCCCCGCGCGTCCCTCGGCCGCGGCCGCGGCCTCCGCCCAGGCGACGGCGCCGACGACGAGCAGGACGACGGCAGCGGTCAGGACGACTGCGGTGGTGTGCGCCCAGGGCGGGAGGGCGCCCAGGGCGGCCGCGGCGGCGCCGGCCGCGGCAGCCGTTATCAAGCGGAGCCTCATGGAGGGAAATGGAGAGGGGAGGGAACGCGCGCGCCCCGCCCGCGCGCGTTCCCTCTTCATTTCCGATCCATTTCCCCGCCTGGGAGCAGAGCGAGCGCCACGCCGCCCCCTCCCCTTTGCTCTCCCTTCCTGTCCCTCTCTCTCTCCCTCCGCTCGCAGGGACGCAGCAATGCAGGACGACGCCGCCCCCGCCCCCGCGACCCTGGCCCAGCACCAGCACGGCAAGGCCCGCGTCCGGGTGGGGCGGACCTGGCGGTTGGCCCCGGGCCCTGACGGCTCGCCGCCCGTCCACGCCTTCGTGGAGTGGGCCGTGGACACCTGCCTGGAGTCAGACATGGCGCACGCCTTCAGGACGCCCTCCAACGCGGGCATGACCGCGACGGACACGCAGCGCAACACGGTGTGCGCGCGCGGGGGAGGAGGAGGGAGAGAGAGGGCGGGGACGGGAGGAGAAGGTCTGTGGGAGCGCGCGATTTTGCGCGTGCCCTGGCGGGCCGACTGCGTGGCCTCGCACCCACACGCGCGGTGGGCGTGACTGGACCGCCCGCACCGTTACGCCCGTGGGGGCGGGCGGGTCGGTAGAAGCGTGGGATGCGGCCCCGTGCGCGGAGATGAACGAGAGGCGCAGGGGCATTGGGCGGGGCGACGCGCACCTTCCCTCTCGACCCCCCTCTCTCACCTCATCTCATGTCCCCTCCGCACACTCCTCCCTCACAGGTCTACTTCGTCGCCAAGCAGCTGGCCGCGCCCTGCTCGCCCGAAGAGTTCGGCCTGGCCCTGGTGGCCCACTTCCTGGCGCACCACCCGCTCGTCTCCCGGGCCAAGGTCCGGGTCACGGACGCGGGGTGGACGCGGCACCACCATGCAGGCGCTGAATCACTGTCGCCCTCTCCTTCCTCCTCCCAGCCGCACGCGCACGGCTTCGAGGGCGGCGGGCGCGGGCACCGGTTCGCGGTCGTCCTGGCGGACCGGTCCCCGGCCACCCAGCCCACCGTCATTGCGGGCCTCACGGGCTGGCGCGTGCTCAAGACGACGCAGTCCGGGTATGCGGGCTTTGCGCGCGACGACTGGACCGCCCTGGGCGAGACGGGGGACCGCATCCTGGCGACGTCGGTGTCCGCGTCCTAGCGGTACGCCGGCGCGCCGGGTGGCGGGTACGATGGCGCGTTCGCCGCCGTCACGGCCGCCCTGGCCCGCGCCTTCTTCGGGCCGCCCACCGTCGGCGTGTTCTCGCCCTCCGCCCAGTTCACGCTGCACGAGATGGGCCGGGCCGCCCTGGACGCTGAGCCGTCGGTCGACTCCATCGCCCTGACCCTGCCCAACCTGCATTTCTTGCCCTGCGCGCCCCTGGGGGATAGGCGCGGCTTCGCGGATGACGTGTACGTCGCGACGTCCGAGCCGCACGGCGTGATCGAGGCGACGCTGGTGCGGGAGGGCAGGGGCGGTCGTGCCGTCACGCCGCACGTGGACCTGTGGGGCGGGGACGGGCTGGGGCCGTCGGCGCGGCTGTGAGTGGTAGAGAGAGAGAGAGAGAGGGAGGAGAGGAGAGAGAGGTAGTGCGTGTTTTTTTCGCTCTTCCATTTTCTTTTTTGACCCTACAAGAAAGCGGGCGCACGCGCACACCACGCACGCACACGCCACACACACACACACACACACACACACGCACACACCGCACACACGCGCGCGGCCTTCCTCCACCCTCAAAAGGCCAGCAACACGCCAGAAAGAGAGAAAAAGAGAGAGAAAACGCCTCATTCTCCCTCTCACTTTTCATCTTCTCCACTCGTCAAGCGATGTACTGGCTCACCCATCGGAAGCCGTCGCCGTAGCCCATGCGGCGGACGACGGAGCACATGAAGACCTCGATGGGGCGGATGCCCGCATCCTTCAGGTCCACCCGCCCTTTCCCCGTCGTGTAATTGGCCAGGCCCAGCGCCAGGCGGAGCTCGTCCTCCGGGGCCGCGTGGGGCACGTCGATCTTGTTGCCCAGCACCAGGAAGGGGACGCCGGCTAAGGCGTCATCGGACAGCAGGGCGTCCAGCTCGGCCTTGGACTCCGCGAAACGCTCCCGGTCGACGGCATCCACCAGGAAGACGATGGCGTCGACCTGTGAGTGGAGAGAGGCGAGGAGAGAATGGAGAGAGAGTGAGGGAGGAGGTCGAGCGCGCGCGCGCGGGCGCCGAAGGGGCAAGGGGCGTCGCTGTCCCCCTTGCTGCTTGCTTCTTCATCCCCGCTCTCCTCTCTCCTCACCTTGGCGTAGTAGTCCTTCCACACCCGGCGCGCGATCTCGTGGCCGCCCAGGTCGAAGGCCTTGAAGTTGATACCCGCCATTTGGAGCTCCTGTGTGTTTGGGAGAGGGAGAGGAGCGGTGAGCGGCCGAGACCATTGGCGCCGGCGCCAGGGGCCGCGGACCCTTTCTCTCCCAGGGTTTGACCGCCCCGCCGGCGACTCTCTCGCTCCTCCTGGCGTCCCTGGGGGACGCGGTGCTCGTGTGCCGCGCTCCCGAAGGGCAACACAGGGCGCACCCCTCGGGAGGGTGCGTGATGTCCGGGTCTCTTCTCTCGCGCTGCAGGCCCTGCGCCGCGCACGAAAAAGAAAGCCGGGTGCTCGCGCTCTCTCCTCTCCCGCTCTCCTCTCTCTCCGTCTCTCACCTCGGACGTCGGGTACTGGGTCGGCTGGTGCTGGGCCAGGCGCTCGTCCTTCAGCATGTGCATCAGGGTCGTCTTGCCCGCATTGTCGAGGCCCTGTGAGTGTGTGTGGGGAGGGGGCAGTGTGTGCGTGAGCGCGCGGACAAAACCATTGAGCCGATCGGCGCGGAAAAAGACGTGCGTCCCCTCTCCTCCCCTCCTCTCCCCACTCACGCACCAGGAACAAGATCTTGGCGTTCTTGTTGTACAGGCCCAGGCTGTTGAGGACGGAGTAGATCCTGGGGAGGGAAAGGGGAAGGGAGGGGTGAGAGCGGGAGAGAGCAAAAGGAGAGCGCGCCTCGCGTCGCCCGACACGCGGTGTCCCTCGGGCCGCAGGTCGGGCACGCCGCCCCGCACGCTCACCAGTTGATCAAAAACATGGCTGCTCACTGGCGGGCTAAAGGGGTGCGGCGCGGGAGGGGAGGGAGAGGCTCGACCCGGCGGGAAGAGGCCGAGGGGAGAACGCACACGCGGAATGGAAGGTGTGTTGGGAGAGAGACCACCGAGAGAGACCACGACCACCACCTGCACCCACCCACTCGAGTCTTATTTTGTCTCCAGTCGCGTTCGACTCTCTCTGTACACGACGACGCCGGCAACGCCAACACAAAGAAGCAACATCACGACCAGGACACAGCACACGGATTTTCTCTAGGGAGAGCAGCTAAAATGGGGGGGAAAGGAAGAGGAAAGGAAGGCAAAAAAACCTTCACCGCACCTGCCCCCCCGGGCGCCCGACCCGGGCCGCGTCGCCCAGGCGGAGCGTGGCCAGGGCGGCCTCCAGGGCGGTCATGGCCTGCCAGGAGGGCGGGCGGCGGCCGGCGGGGGCGGGCGGGGGCGTGCAGCCGGCCTGCTGTCGCGCCCGGTGCGCCTGGAGCGACGGGGACGAGGCCAGGGCGGCCGTGGCGGCGGACACGGCGACCGCCCCGGCCCCACCCGGCGGGGGCGGGCGGCGCCCGCCCGCCCACCCGCCGCTCCCGCCATTGAGGTGGCGCACGCCCGGGCCGCCGCCCCGGGCGCGGCCGCTGCTGCCGCTGCCACCGCTCCGCCCGCTGCCGCTGCCGCCCTCCTCGCCGTAGTCGTCGCCCGCGCAGGAGGAGGAGGAGGAGGAGGAGGAGGACGGGCCCAGCAGCATCGGCCCGCCCTCCCGCCCCGCTGCCTCGGCCTCCGCCTCCGCCGCGCCGGCCGCGGCGGCCGCGCGCCGCCACCGGCGCAGCGCCCGCGCCGCGCCCGCCGCCCCGCCCGCCGCGGGCGCCTTGCCGACCTTCTTCTCCTTGCCGCCGCCGCCATGCTTGACCTTCCTGTTTTCCGGCGGCTGCTGGGCGGCGCCGGCGGGTTGGACGACCGCGCCCCGCCGCCGCCGCACGGCCGCGCCCGCGCCCGCCGCGCCGCCGGCCGCCGCCCCGCCCCGCGCGGGCGCCGGGTGGTTGAGCACGCGCCGCTGCCCCGACGTCAGCACGGGCGCGGGCGCGCCCGGGCCCGTCAGCCGGCCCCGCCACAGCGCCTGCCCGGGGCCCTGGCTGCAGTGGACGCGCACGTCAAAGGCCGCCAGTGCGCGCTGGCACAGGACGCAGGGCGTCGCGCAGCCCAGCGAGCCGTCGCACCGCACGCGCAGCACGGTCACGTCCGGCCCCATCTTGCGGCGCACCCAGGCGGTGACGGCGTGCGGGGGGACGCCGTGCCGGCGGGCGGCCTCCTTCCAGGTGTCCAGGAGGCTGGAGGATGGAGAGAGAGGGGGGGGGGGGGGGGGGGTGGG
>Ga0114918_10004635_pt1 | contig 11904 bp, 35 predicted proteins | sample LantaG_FD_87015 | JGI IMG/M metagenome (GOLD analysis project Ga0114918, IMG submission 87015) | Deep subsurface microbial communities from Baltic Sea to uncover new lineages of life (NeLLi) - Landsort_02402 metaG | ecosystem: Environmental > Aquatic > Marine > Oceanic > Sediment | place... | reverse complement strand
TTCATAATCTAATTGGCCATTATTATGCCAAGATCTGCGGAGTCCATGCTTAACTTTCTTGTTACCTTTTAGGTAATAAGTATATTCTCCCAACTTGTCTTTATAAGTTAATAATTCCATTTTACCAACTCCTATTGGCTATCTTAGCTTCTCCCCAAGCCTCCCAGGCTTCTTTGGACTTAAACTTATTTCGTTATCTTCGTCGTCTTCGTCGTCTTCGTCGTCGTCTTCGTCGTCGTTATCGTCACGTTGCATTAACTCTTCAATATAACCACAAGCATCATCCGTAAAAGTTTTGCCATTTTTTATGATTTTCATTAAACTCCTTAGTTATTTAATTTAGTTTTGATTTAGTTATAGACAAAGGACGAGCCCGTACAATACTTATCTAGGCTCGCAGACACATTCGGATTCTATTTTTTAATAATCTACAGGTTCAACTTGAACTCCATAGGTCCCGTTTGTTTTAAATACATCAGAAGTAACTAACTCTAACATTCCTCCCTTTATATTCGGAACTAATTCCCCGTCAGGCTCTTCCATGTAAAAGATATCTCCTGCTCTTAATTTCTTAAAAGCTACTCACTTTACCCCAATTGCAGAATCTGAAAATTTAAATACCTTACGTAATTTCATACAACCCCCTTATATAATTAATTACCATGCCTTCTCCTGTACATCTTTTTGTATTTTGTCCTGTTGCCAAGACAAACAACATTCTTTATCGATTGGAACAAATAGTTTTTTAATTTTACATTTGAACAAAGTAACACCACGCTTCTTAACTGGATCGAAAACGCAAACCGGATTCCTACTTAGAAGTTGTTTGCAACTACCGCAGTCCATTATAGTCGCGTTTATAAATTTTGACATATATTCCTTTAATATAATTTCCTCTATCTGTCACTATAAATAAAAAAAAGTCCAGCACTAAGTGTTGGACTTCTGTCTATGGATCTTTATGGAAGGTTACTAATATTGTTTATAAACGGCGTATCCGTTCCTAACCATTTGTTGATTCACATTAATCTCTACGTCTCCGTCTTTAATGCAGACATCAGCAACGTAACGACCGTACTTACCTTTATCTTTATGGGTAGTAAGAAGGACTTCTCTACCCTCTATTAACTCTTTTAGATAAGCTTTCCCTTCAAGCCCTATCTTCTTCTGTGCTTCTGTTGTACCTCTTCTTAGAGTCGTCTCGAACGCGTCAATGTCTGCAAATCGAACTGTTTCTTTATAGGAGATGCCGAAACCTAAATCGATTAAAACTTCGATTGTATCGCCATCTACTATTCTTGTAGCTACTGCTTTGTAATCAAACATAATCCCATCCTTTTATTAAATGGGATTAAATCAATACTAAGTAGTTTGATCTACCTGAACACCTATATGTTCAGCCATTGTTTCTAAATCTTTAACACGGATTCTAACACCAGCAGCATCCTTAACGTTTGACGATACGAACGTCAATGAGGTCAACGCAATCGTCTTAACCTTATTGTGTCCTACTTCTTTTGTTTCTTTTAAGATCTCTGCTTTCGCACTTTCAAATGGATTTGTCAACGTTCCTCCTTAAGTTTAAAATCTTTACTCCATGGACCTTTTAGCCTCAGGTAATATCTTCTCTAAATTTGATTCTTTTTGCTTACCATACTGTACACATCTGCCTGTAGAATCTATTGCAACTACTGCAGGACTCGAGCAGGTGCCTGCACTATGTAAGTAGCATTTTGTATTTTCGCATTCGATACGCATAGCGTAGTCCCGGGAGTATGGAAACCCACCATCGGCTCTTGGCATGAGCCTATTTATTCCATTTAATATTTCTTTTTTACCCATGTTGCTCCTCTTTATCTATTTGAATATTCTTTAATAACTTTTATGTAACTTTTGTCCTTCACGTCTTCTTGAAACAATTGCTTTATGATTATTTTCTTATTTAAAGCATAACACATACCAAGGTCAAAATGAGAACCCTTACTGTTTAGATCCCAAAAGACATGTATTTCATCAGATTCTATTATTGCTTTAAGTTCACTTTCAACTATTTCGTACCCTGTTTTACTTTCTTGTGGAGCGTCTCTCATAGGATAAAAAACTTTATTTTCTTTTTCCAGTTCTGATATATATTCTTCAATACAAATTCCCTGATCCTTTTCCTGATTTCTTACCGGACAAATTATATAAATATTCATAATTCCTCTTATTTATTTAAACAAGTTTCGTGAACCCACTCTATTTGACCATTTTCCAATTCTATAACGCTTGCAAATTTATCATTATTTTCCTCAAATGTCGACGCACACACTGGACAACAAGCGCTTGGATTTATCCAGACTGGAACCCTCTTCTCTATCTGAAGTATTTTAAATTCTTTTTTCTTTGTAGTAACCTCGTAGCTATTTATTTTTATTTTCATAATCCCCTTTTATTTCTTCTTTGCAGTATGACAATATCCAATCAAGATGCTTCTTAATTAAATCATCACACATCTCTGATCTGAATTTGCACTTAGAGATCTCCGTATCAAAATCTATTAGAATATGTTTCATGGTCTCAAGGTTTAATAGCTTTGCTCTAATATAGATACTATTTTCTTTAACAAAAGTCCTAGTCTTTCTATATATCTCAATAGAATATTGATGCTGTATCCATCGTTCACCCCAGACTTTCCATAAATACTTAAAGGATCTTTTATCTTTAGTATGATATTCAAACTTAGGAAACGTTTTACGTTCTTTTTCTATCTCTGATAACATTTTTTTTATTTCTCTTTTGCTGTTTTTTCTTACCATGATTTGTCCGTTATCTTCTTTTCATTTAAGTTTACTGTTCGTTCGCATTGCATTATAGCAGTATTTAGCATATTACTATCAATTATTGGAAACTTTGGATACATTTGGTGAAATCGTTTTTGCTGCTCTTCTGTACATTGCTCAAACAAATTACGCAACGCCTCTAGTTTAAACTCTTTAACCTTTTGTAAAGAGTCTGCTTCGAACTCCTTAACTTTATCTAATACTTCACCCATAATTTCACCAATGTTTATTTGCTATCTTATCTTTTTCAAACTGATCTGAATCTGTAATGTAGATTTCTTTAGCCCATAAGTTTAACACAACAATGTTACCTTCCTTATCTTTAATTCCTGATACGTGGAAGTCCTTCTCTAGTTCTTCAAGATCTTTTTCATTCATTTGTATAGGCTATAAAATCTAACTGCTTTTGGCCATTCCCCTCTTGGCTTAAGAGCTATGGAGATTTCTTTATCGCCAAGTGTCGACTCTGTTAATACAACATTGTCTTCAAAGGTCTTCGCTTTCTCAAACTCTTTATCGTTTACTATACATACAACCTTACGAAAAGAACTAGAAAGCCACTCAGTTACTTCTGGTGTGTTCTCAAACTTAAGATAGCACGCCAAGGAAGCATGTGCAACAGAAGTCATTGCGAGTCCGAGAGGAACGTCCTTTTTAACTAGGATATACATTTTCATTTGATCATCCTTTCCTTAAACAAGTTGTGCGAGTAGTTCATTAAGACATTCTTCATCGCGGATCAAAAATTGATGACTATCGCCACACTCGATCAGGAGACCGTTAGGTGACTTGCGGATCAAAAATTGATGACTATCGCCACATTCGATCAGGAGACCGTTAGGTGACTTGAGATGACGACGCGTATTATCAAGGAAAATAGAACTCTGTACCTGATTCCTAAGCGTACACCGTACGTTCACAGGTAATACGTTTAAGAATTCTTTAACGCGTGCTGTTCGTTCCTGGTTTTCTCTCACTAGACCAATTCCTTTTTAATGACTCTCTTAAAAGGTACTCTATGTTTTTCACAGTACTTTGGGTAAATTTCGATACCTGGTATAATTCGTACGTTAAATTGTCCCTCACAGCCTTCTAAAGCACAAACGAATAAGACTTCCGTACTTTTTTTGAACGAATGCTTAAAGATCTGATTATCTATTGTTATGTCTTCGATAACTTGCTTTCTCTTTCTCGCATCTTTATGATCCTTGCAAAATCTTGATACAGGATATCCTGTATATTCTTTTCCACATTCTCGACAAAGCTTTTGGATTTTCCCAGACATATATAATAAATGTATGCTCTACTTTAAACCAACTGGTTCAAATTAACCACATAACTCCTTTAATTAATTCTTATTCGATTATATTCATATTTTTATCAGTTATTACTGCTTCGATGCCTGAATCCTTGTACAGTTCTATGTTCCTTATAAAATATGCCTCTTCAAGGCTTTCTGTAGATTCATACAATTCATCTGTCTCTCTGAGCAGTACAAGATATCTCATATTATTCCTTCTTCATCTTAGGCTTAATACACGAATGAATAAATCAAAAGCTTTTTTCATCTTCTCATCAAAGTCATCAGCTGATGTTTGAACCTCTACACTAAAAACTGTTACACACCACAGTATAAGTTCTCCGTCATAGGTATCCCCTACCTTAAGTAAGTTATCATTCGAATTCTTAATAGCCGTCTTAATTTCCATTGCAGTTACATCCTTTGCATCAAAAGACTCCATCACTTTATATATCGGTGTGTTATCTCGAAAGTTAGTCTTTATCTTCTGATAAACGTTAACAGACCAACCCTCCATAGCATTTAATGTCTTAATGAAATAAGGAGCATTCTTGACTCGCAACACTTCGCCTAGCCACTTCATAGAATCTACGTTACCGTACGTTACCCCTACGCGTCCGTCAACTCTACCCTCGTTATCATCCTTGATCTCATCATCTGCAAACGAGATATATACATTAGGAGTTGGGAACGTGGCTCCTTCTCTCAGAGAATTAACATTAAACACCGGGAACATTATCCAGTAGTTCTGTGAAACAAATCCTTTTGTTGCTGCAATTGTCTTCTGCCCATAGTATCCGTCAGAGATGTCGTCTGTATGGTTAAAGATTCTATTCGTTACTACTATCTCTTGCTTAGTTAATCTTTTCATTATACTCTCCGTAATATTATAATTTTGTTTTGTTTTAGTTATTAAGGCTATTAAACAAGAAAGTCACCAAATATTGCAAGGGATACAAGCCTTTACAAACAAGAAAGCCTCAGTACCGAAATACTGAGGCTTAAAACTTATTACCTAATGATAATCCTATCATTTACTTTTTAAACATTTCAGAGAGATTCCTGACGAGTAACCATCTTCTGATATCTATTTCCACAACCTGGACAAGTACTATTCATTACTTCCCCATCCTCACCAAACTGGATCTCTTGCTCATCATCACAAGTCTCGCAATAATTTACTTCACTTATAGGACCTGCTGCTTCAGGAAGAGTCACACCTACTGGCAAAGCCGTTGGTTCAACATAATAAGCCTTAATGATCTGATCAATCATATCAGCTTCTACCATAAGTCCTTTAGCATCTAGTGAGTCCGCTAGCACTACTAATTGTTTCTTTGCTTCTTTACTCAACATAATAATCTCCGTATTTGATTTCTGTATTTAGCACTTCCTTTCCTTAATACTTTTGTATCAATACTGAGATTGTCTATCTAAGGCCCCTGTTTTGCTTCATCAGCTTTCTATTGTTATTCTTCGATAAGTTCGTTGTTGGTGCTATGCTCAAAGTCAGTTATGCACTCTATCGAGCTTACTAGAGTTTTCCCGAGTTCGTTTACTTCTGCGGGACTATTTGCTTCTACATGAATAGTTAAGGTGTACTTGTTCTCCTTGGCTCTGTGGTATATTCTTACTTCGCCAAGCAACGCCCCACTCCTATCCAACACTTCGTCACAAATTTTTGCCGCGGCGAGACTGTCGGTTTTATATAGCTCGGCCAATCTTTCTATGAGATGAACTCTCATTATTGAATACACTGCTGGTTTTTCCATTACATACCACCTCTTTTAAAATTACTTTCATCCCTATTTATCCAACACGCTTATCCTTTCGAAAATTTTAATCAAGATCAAGTCTTCAATGTCAGATATATCAATGTTGTATTCCTTCTGTACCTTATCAATATAATACTCTTTATCCTCTTCAAAATCTGTTAAGCCTGACATATCAGTGATGAAACAATCATAATATTCCATACCTATCACTTTGGGGAAGAACTGTATTGCTATGTCTTCGTACTGTTCGATAGCCACCTGTGGCGCCATTGTAATCTTTCTTCCTAATGGGTCTGTCCATTCTTCATCCATTCTTTTCCCCTTACCAATTTTTGGTAGCTACTTTCTTCTCTTCGTATTCTTCTTTTGTGCAACGTTCATTCCCATCCCAATAATATTCTTCAAATATTAATTTGCCATCCTTATCCCATTCTCTATTTAGGTCCAAAATGATTCCCATCTTTGAATTCACCTTCAGCTATTAATTGACCACTCTTGTTCCATGTCTTATAGAGCCCATGCATATTTATCCCATTATCTGTATCGTAATAAGTATACTCCATACGCTGTCCTGAGTTCTCATCTATATGTTTGAATGTTGTTTTTAATTCTACCATGATTTATCTAATATTTTATTTTCTTCTTCTATATCTTCCTGTAAATCTTTAATTTTCTTTCCGTCACGATACAAAATACGTTTGAAAATTCTCTCATCCCAATGTTCTTCGAGTCCGTCTTGTTTACCGTTCTTGAATTCTATTCTTGCTATCATTCTTCCTTTAATCCCAGTATAACCATTTAAACCAGTCTTATCGTAGACAATATACTCTCCGTGTCGCTTCCCCTCATGAAATTCTGTTGACTTATAGATGAAGCCGTCATTACTATACGTAATACTTTTCCCATGCTCCCTCCCATTACAAAAGTCTATTTCTTCATAGATGGTTCCATTCTCATTGTATGAGAAACATTTTCCATGTAGCTTATCTTTTTTATAATTATAAGACTTGAATAGCTTTCCGCCTCTAAACTCTTTTCCTTCGCCATACTTTTTGCCGTTTATGTAGTCTTGATGTTTGCATACAATTACTCCGTTTTCTCTTTCGAACCATTTAACCCTGCCGTGATACAGTCTCTTGCCCTTCTTTTTTTTGTAAAAGAACTCTATCTTTTTATCTTTAAAGTATTTCATTTAATTTCTTTTATCTTTTTAGCAACATGACATCTCGCACAGAAAGCAAGTTCATCACCTTCTTCGTCAGTCTTCTTTGTATTGACCCAGATATGAATTGGAATTATAAGACATACCCAACCCCACGTCTTTTTAATCTTGTTTAATATTTCACCGTTTAATCTATTCTTCCGTATAAGGAAACTAACATACAATTCATAGTTGAAAACAGACAGTAGTACTGCATAGACAAGAAGTGACAGTACAAGAAATAAATCACGGTAATGTAAATCATCTCCTAGACTAGATGCAACAATAGCAGCAAGGAATAGTATGAATGACAAAGTATACTTTTCCATTAGTTTGTCTTTATCTCATCATGTAACATAATACTGTCAACCATCCAACTGTATCCACAGAAACCATTTGACTTCTTAAGTTTTTCGCCTGGTTTAACAATACGAGCAGCTACACATGCAGTCCAACCGTCACCAAAGTTATAGTGCCAGGAGCGCTCAGCCTTATCTTTGAATAACTCTTTGACAGTCTTATTCGTTATGTTCTTTTTAATAGCATAGTGATTACTTTCACCAGTCCATTTGCCATTCCATGCATTGTTGTTTGGCATTGATAAAACAAATTCAACTCTTTTCATGTGACTCCTCCTCGTATTTATTCCAAAATTCAAATGCTCTCGTCTTTCCCCAGCCAAATAGCTCGCGTAAGTACCAAGCATCCTTCTTAAGTCTCTTAAGGTTAGCGACTAATACCCTTCCATTAATTTGCTCCATTACTAACTCCTCACCAGCTCTTACATCTTATTTTATATTCTATACTATCTATTGATTTTCTCCACTCTTTACTACGCCATGCGCTCCATGGAGCGAAAGAGTTCGGTCCTTTTTGTCCACATGTTGAACAAACGATCCAATGATCACCCCTGCCATTATTTCTTTCGTAAACTTCCCCTCGACATCGTGGACATGTTTCCATTACCAACTCTTTTCCATGATCTTTTCTTCCTGTGAGATACAATCCTGAAGCTTATATCTTTTTCCATCACACATTGCACTGTCACAAATTACTAACATCTCTGGATCTCTATTTAATTCAAACATTGCCTCACAAGTAGTTGAAGATCCTTCTTCTAGATGACGACTCTTTATACAATATTCTACTACCTGTCTGTCTACCCCGAACGTTCCTTTTTCATTTTGACGTAGAGTAAGATTAACCGGTGCAATAATTTGGATAAGATTACTTTTACATTTAGGACATCTCAGCATTACCAACTCCTTCTTAAGATCTTAGCTACTTCGCACTCTTCTTTAGACTTGTATTCTTCTTTCTCTTCATAATAAGCTTTCCAATTTGGTCTGCCATCTGCATGCCAAGTCTTATAAAGACCATCTCTATAACCATGCTTATAATTATAATCAGCTTTTAAGCAACCATTCCTGAACCATTTCTTGCGAGGTCCGTGCTTTACCTGATGTCCTTCTTCTATATAAAACGAATATTGTCCACACATAAAACTAAGCTCTGGACGTGTCGATTCTGACTGTGATTCTATTTGTGTAAATAATTTCATAAAACCTTATTTGATTTGAGACAGTCTGTCTTATATAATTTTAATTTAGTTTGGATTTAGTTAAGACTACCAATTCTTATTTGCCACCCTCTTAATCATTTGACCTTCTTCTTTTGATATCCACGTAGAGCATTTTGTATTTCCCATCTCCCCTATATTATGCAACGTACAAAGCCCCTTAGGAGACCGCTCAAAGTATCCACAAGTTCTACATACTCTTCTTTCTTCAGTTTGTTTCACCACAACTATATTATATGATTTTACACAACAGAAGTCACATAGTTTTTTCTCTCCATCGATCCGTTCTCGATAGGAAGAACGAATAGAAAGGTTGCAGTTAGAATAACCTTTTTAATCATTAATAATCTCTGCAAAGACTTTGCCGTCTGCTTTCCTGCAAAGACAATGCTTATCTACGTAAGCTTCCCCGTCAAAAAAAGCTTTAATGATCTGCTCTTTAGTAAAGCGATCACTCCCACAACTGTTTTTTGAAATCCGTAACTCCATATTTAAGTGGAATTTTGTTTTCATAACATCCTCCTTACATTGTCAGGGTCATACATTTCAGGGTCATACATTTCAGTAACTCCAATCGTATCGACATCTGTATATATGAAACGTTGTCCACAAAGAACACACATGTCATCCTTTCTTATCTTCAATGTGTCTTGGTTACGAGTAACAAGCAATAGACCTTCTTTACACTTAGGACATATTGACTTGTAAATACTCGTCTCGCTGAATCTTTCAAGCTCACTATGAGCTACAAGTATTGGTTCTTCTTTTAAATTATTCTTTGGTGCATCAGTTGATGTCCCATCAGTAAAATATTGTGGTTCTAATTTCGGCTTTTCATCTTTCATACTATATCCTTTTAAAAAAAGAAAGGGTCAGTAGGCGGGATGGACCTACTAACCCTTTGGGGCTGCATTGCAGCCGATGAGTATTGCTTAACCGATCATATATCAAATCTTCTAACGTCTATAAGGTCTGCATAAAGCTGCCTATAGAGTATCTTTTTACTTGACTTATGTCCTGTCTTGTCATTAGCTTTTATTGGAACTATCATTACTACTGGTGGATTAGTAATTTCCATTATCGGTTCGTCTCGTTCCAAGTCGATAGTGTTAGCTGAAGCTAAACTCCCGAGCAATAGGATTAATGCAATCATTAAGATAACCTTGAACATTTAGTACTCCTTATAGTTTAAAATGATTTTTACTTACATTCTCTTAAATTAGTTTAAATTTAGTTTACTATTTGCCTAACGCATTACTCGCCAACCGCCTTACCAACCGCCTCTCCCCATCATCTCCGGGCACATACCACCACCCATTAATGAATACTTCTAGCGTCTGTACCGCACCATGTTTCACGGTTCGATAAAACCAGAATTAGTTGGATCTGTTTCTTCTCGCTTGCTTAGTATCTTAATATCTTTCGAGATAGTATCTTAATATCTTTCGAGATAGTTTCAAGCATATCTTTAACGTCTTGATAATACTTTTGATAACTACTTTTCTTTTTCTTAACTTTATACTTAGGAAGCTTCAATTTCTTACCTATATTCTCGTCAGTAAAATAAACAACGATTGAAGTACCGACCCAACGTTGCTCTAAAACCTTTACTTTTAATCCTAATGTCTCAAGTCTTTGTTTAACTAGACGAAAGAGGAGACGATGAGCATTCTCGTTCTTACAAAGCCCCCAAAACTTTATCCGTTGGACTCGAGACCCAGTATATAGGTAACGACGATTGTACGTTATACCTTGTGCCTTAAAAAAAGACGCTAATTCTTCTGCTCTCTCGCTCAATTCATGTTTAGATTTCATTTGACCTTCCTCAAAATATGATTACCAATTCTTCTTTAATATCCTTTTTTCTTCTATCTCTTCTTCTGTCTCTTCTTCTGTCTCTTCTGCATTTTCGCACTCACCTCTGTCATAAATAGGACAATTGATTGTACAGTTCCCTGCCATCCCAATATCAAAACATGTTACTTCTCTGTAGTCTTCGTCTCTCATTTATAAAAAGGTATCAAGATTTCCACCATCTCCACCCTTTATCGATTCGTAGTCTGCAGCTTCGACTTCTTTAACTAGGTCTTCTTCTGAAAGCTTGGCTGACATTCCTGTTGTTCCTTCTTCCCAGCACTCAATAACTGTCTCTCCCGCCTTGACTGCTTTTAATGCTTTAAGTAAAATCTCTTTTATTTCCTTCCTCCCTCCTCTCCATTTATTATAAAATATATTGAATGGAAAGCCATCATCGTCCCTAAATACCTCAAGATCATCAAGACTACAATCGTCATTAAGTGTTTCGATTTGCTTGATTACTTCATCAAGATCAAATTCTCCTTCATTCGAAAAATTATCTCCTCTACAGCTTCCTACTTCATGCCATTTTACCTTCATCACTCTCTCCTTATTAAGTCTAATATAAACTGGAAAGAGCGCTATGAGCACTCTTTTCGGTTCACATGACTGTGATAACCCTTAGCCAATTCTTTAAATTTTACGTGAGTGGTCTGAGGTCAGGCTAACCCCTCATCTTTGAACAAACCCTTTCACCATGTACTTCCTTGTACGTATACTCCTCATCCTTGACGAGTAAAAAGCTGAGAGGGACATGGGTCCCTCTCAAGATCGTGATATCATTTACACTTTGTATTTGATATCGTCAAGACTTTTCACGCCTTCTTTATTCAGCACGCGAGTGATCCGGTAGTTAACAGACGCTTCAGTGTGTCCAATTTTGGCACCAATCTCTTTGGCGTTCTTACCTTCTTTGGACATTGCGATGATTGTCTCATCTTCTTTGCGTGTGTAAAACTTTTTCGACTTGCCACTTGTTGGGACTAAACTCATAACATCCTCCTCAGGATAAATGGTTGGTTGATAAAATACGTAAGAACAATTTTTTTCTTACACTTACATTTATTTTTGTTTATTTTTAGTTAAGTCCTTTCCTGCTATCCAACCCAAAGAAATTTTTCAATTACATTGTTCGATAATGTGATCCTCTCATCAGCGAGGTCGTATAGCTCTGTGAAATATCCATTAAACATTTCTTCGAAATTCCCATTAAATGAATAGTCATCAAACTCTTCTTCAGGAATGGTCCCATCAGCTAAGTGTTTTACAAACTCAAAGTGATCAATAAGTTCTTCCAGTTCGTTCTGAATATACGCTTTCTCGTCTTCGATAATGATATCCTTGGCTGAAGAATCCTGTATAACCTTCAG
>Ga0114918_10004634_pt1 | contig 11905 bp, 10 predicted proteins | sample LantaG_FD_87015 | JGI IMG/M metagenome (GOLD analysis project Ga0114918, IMG submission 87015) | Deep subsurface microbial communities from Baltic Sea to uncover new lineages of life (NeLLi) - Landsort_02402 metaG | ecosystem: Environmental > Aquatic > Marine > Oceanic > Sediment | place... | reverse complement strand
TTAAACAACTCGCCTTACGATCTATTTTCCAAAAGGCGTAAATTTCAAGATATCCTGCCAGCATTAACTTAAGGGCACATGCAATGTGCCCCTACGATATTAAACAACCCGCCTTACGATCTATTTTCCAAAAGGCGTAAATTTCAAGATATCCTGCCAGCTGATAAATAACGCTAAACTAATGAGTAAAATCGCGGCGGCATTTGTAATCCATTCTTGAATTTTTAAGTTTAAAGGTTTACCGCGCAATTTTTCAATCCCCAAAAATACGATATGTCCTCCGTCAAGCACGGGAAACGGCAGAAGATTAAAAATCGCGAGCGCCATACTTATGTGCGCCATAATTATAATGAGATGCACAACGCCGAGATTCGCCGCTTTCCCTATCAAAAAAGCTATTCCTATGGGACCGGAAACCGAAGTTTTTACCGCCATGCCCCCTGTAAGAAGAAGCCATATCCCCTTATAAGTCATAACTGTTAACGTAAGCAGTTTTTTTCCGCCTAAATACACGGCGTAAAACGGGTTATATGAAACTTTTAAAATTTTATTCTCCGGAGCGATCCCAATCTTCGGCCGAGATATCGTCTGCCCGAAAATATTCGTAACGGTTGAAACCGTCGGTTTTACTTCAATTCGCATCATTTTTTTTCCCCGCCCGACTTCCAGATCAAGAACCGTAGTTCCGGCGAGAAATTCTTCCTGTATTCTTCCTGTAATATCTTCCCAATATTCGGTTTTTTTACCATTTACGGCAAGAATTTTGTCCCCTTCTTTTATCCCGGCCTTCTCCGCGGGGTATCCGTTTAAAACCTGGCCGACACCATTGGAAAGAGTCGGCGATCCTATCATAAAGATCACTGAAAAAAGTATAAAAGCGAAAATATAATTCGTAAGAGAGCCGGCGGCTACAACCCAAAAACGAACGCCCGCGGATTTAGACATAAACTCATCATCCGCGCCCTTCACTTCGGAAGGATCTTCACCCGCCATTTTGCAAAATCCTCCGAAAGGAATTAGTGATATTCTGTACTCCGTATCCCCGATTTTTATACCGAAAATCTTTTTCCCCATGCCTAAAGAAAAGACTTCGACCCGTATCCCCGCTCTTTTCGCCGCGATAAGATGTCCCGCCTCATGAACGAGTATTAAAATTCCAAAAACAATAATTACAATAATCCAAGTTAACAAAATCTCAACACCTCCTCTTCTGCCCATTTTTCAGAATTCAATATATCCCGTAAAGATGGATCATTTTTTGTTTTATGAGCGCTCAAAACTTTTTCAACGATTTTCATGATATCGGTGAATTTTATTTTTTTATCCAAAAATAATTTTACGGCCATTTCATTTGACGAACTCAAAACTGCCGGCATTGTGCCTCCCGTTCTTAACGCGGCATATGCTAAATTAATACTCGGAAATTTAAGAACATCAGGCGGCGAAAATGAAAGTTTATTGATAGCGGTGAAATCCACTTTTGGAAAATCATTCTCGGTTATTCCCCCCTCTGAAAGTGCCCGGATTATAGGAAACTTCATATCGGGGCAAAAAAGGCTCGCGGAAATTGTCCCATCCCGAAACTCAACCATAGAATGGATTATAGCTTCAGGATGTATAATAATCTTTATTCTTTCCGGCGGCTGGTCAAAAAGCCACCGTGCTTCAATTACTTCCAGACCTTTATTCATAAGCGTCGCGGAATCAACGGTTATTTTCTTTCCCATATTCCATTTAGGATGGTTAAGAATTTCTTCATGAGAAAGCGCGTCAAATTCCGATTTATTCTTATCTTTAAGAGAACCTCCCGAGCCGGTAATATACAGCGTTTCCACTTCACTGATTTCTCTACCGTACAAACACTGTCGAATAGCGCTATGTTCGCTGTCAACGGGAATAATACGCGCAGGATCATCTTTGATAATTTTACTAATAAGCATACCGGCGCTTACTACCGGTTCTTTACTCGCGAGCGCGATATTCTTTCCGCTTGAAAGCGCCGCGAAAAGCGGTTTAAGCGCGGCTGAACCGGAAATTGCCATAAAAACAAGTCCCTCGTCCGGGCTTCCGGCTAAATCTTCCGCCGCGTGACTTCCCGCGAGAATTTTAACTTTTTCCGAAACCTTACTTTTCAGTTCCGGATATAATTTCTCTTCGCCTATCGCGATCAAATCCGGTTTAAACTCTTCAGTTTGCGCGGCAAGTAAAGAAACGTTAGAATGACTGGAAAGCGCCTTTATCCGAAACTTCTCAGGAAAATGTCTGACAACATTAAGCACATTTTGCCCCACCGAACCCGTTGATCCCAAAAGCATAATATTTTTCATAATCGTACCTATATCGCGCGTTTCACGTTGCGTGCCGCACGGCGCGCGTTTTTTAGCCAAAGGGGAAACGTGTAACGGCAACGTACAGCGTAAACCGTATATCAGAACATTTTCACGTAAAAATAAAAAACCGGAGCGGTAAACAAAAGGCTGTCAATAAGATCAAGCATGCCTCCTATCTCCGGAAGCTGGTTCCCTGAATCTTTCGCGCTACAGTCCCTCTTTATTAAACTTTCCGCCAGATCCCCTATCTGCCCGAGCGTTGCCAAAACAATTCCCAGAACGAAAAGGTGTACAAATGAAAAACCTGTAAGCGCCCTGCCGAAAACCAGAGCGACTGCCAAACTGGTTAATATTCCGCCAAAAGTGCCTTCCTTGGTTTTTTTTGGACTTATCCTGGGAATAAGATCACTTTTCCCATACCGGCTTCCTACGATATACGCGCCGACATCCGCGCTTTTCGTGACTAAAACAAGAAAGGCCACAAGATTCGCGCCGTTTGCCGCCAACTTAAGCTCTACAAAAAAAGAGAAAAACCAGCTTATATAAAAAAGAGAAAACATCGTGAGCGCCGTACTGATAAGATGGTCTCGCGCGTTATCTCTTCTTGTAAATTGTAAAGTGAGAACCAGCAGACTCGCGACAACTATAAAAATCGGCGCGATATCTTTTAACCCCGGAAAAGTATTTCCAAAAAAAACAATAAAAGGTATGAGCGCTCCCACGATCGTTCCGAAATATTTGTAAACAAATATCCCTCTTTTTTCTACCAAACGGAAAAATTCAAACTGCCCGGCCGCCACGAAAAGCGCGATTACCATACAAAACAGCCAATTAGGCAGGAAATATATTATAAACACCGTTAGAGCGACTAATATCGAACTTACTATCGCCCTTATCGCGAGCTTATTCACCAAATCTCCTTTCACGATTCTCATACTCTTTTAAAGCAAGCTTTAACTCGCCCGCGTCAAAATCCGGCCATAAAGTATCGGTGAAATAAAACTCAGAATAAGCCGCCTGCCATAAAAGAAAATTGCTGAGACGCAGTTCCCCGCTGGTTCGAATGATTAAATCCGGGTCAGGAATGGAAGAAGTGTAAAGGAATTTTTCAAAATCTTCTTCTTTCAAAGAAGATAAATTCATTTTCTTTTCTTGGGCTTGCCGGCCTAAAAGTTTAACGGCATTAAGAATTTCCTGCCGGGCGCCGTAATTTAACGCTAAAGTTAACAGCATACCGTTATTTGCTGAAGTTTCGTTCATCAAATTTTTGATTATTTCTTTCAGATCTTTCTGAAAAACGCCGACTTCTCCGATCACGTTGAATTTGATATTATTTCTCTTTATTTTTTTCGCGTTTTTCTGTAAGGACTGTTTCAAAAGCCGCATAAGAGCGTTTATTTCTTGCGGCGGGCGCTTCCAATTTTCCGAAGAAAACGCGTATAAAGTAAGAGCTTCAATTCCGATCTTCGCGCATTCTTCGGTAATAAAATCAACCGTTTTAGCTCCCGCCCTATGCCCGGCCGCGCGCGGAAGATTTCTTTTTTTAGCCCATCTCCCGTTACCATCCATAATAATCGCGATATGCCGCGGCGCTTTTCTCAAGAGCTATAACCTCCAAAAATAGAAAGTAGAGAGTCCTCAGCTACTCTCTACTTTCACCGATGCGTATCAATAAAAATCTCGCGTTAACCAAATCAACTCTACTTTAGAACAGTCTCGGGTTTACTTCCTACGACGTTTTTACGGCCTTTTTCGATGAAGTCCGGAAGAATTACAATTTCAACCCGCCGGTTTTTCGCGCGGCCCGCTTCGGTACTGTTTGAAGATACCGGACGATGTTTGCCATACCCCGTAGCGGATAATTTTTTCGGGGAAAGACCTTTCTTTTCAAGATAATGCAGTACATTTGTGGCACGGGCAGTCGAAAGTTCCCAGTTTGTACCCCACTGGGATTTTGTTATCGGCACATTATCCGTGTGCCCGCCTATACCGATATTTTTATCCGGAACTTTTGATTTTATGGCTTCGGCGACCTCATTAAGAACAGGATACGCTTCTTTTCTTATTTCGGCCCGGCCGGAATCAAATAAAATGTTATCGGACAAAATTATAACTAGTCCGCTGTCTTTCATTTCCATCGACATATCCTTACTCAATATCTGGCTTTTAAGTTTCTTTTCTAACAAACTTTCGAGTTCTTCGAAACTCTCTTTTTCTTTATTGCGTTCAAACTCAAGATCACTTATTTGTTTCTCTAAATCCTGAATTTTTATTTTAGTTCGCGGATTTCGTTTGTAAAAATTCACCATACAACCGGAACTGGTAAATGCCACTAAAACAAATACGGCTATATTCAACATAAAAATTCTTTTCATCTTCATATTATCCTCCCTTTTTCTTTCTACGTTATGGTTTTTAGGTGTTCTCCGCCGAAGGCGGGTCTGCCGTCGTCGGAAAAACAAAACCTAAAACATAGAATCAATATAACACCTGCTGTATTTCAAGTCAAGCGGAGCCTTTATTTCTATTTTACGGAATAAACTAAAGTTTGCCGGCGGCTTTTCCCGACAGAAACAAGCATTATCGGCGCGGAGATAAGTTCCCTTATTCTATCAAGATATTTTCGCGCGGCAAGCGGAAGTTCTCCGCATGATTTCGCCTGGGATGTAGATTCCATCCATCCCGAATGTTCTTCATAAACGGGTTCACATTTATCAAGAAATCCGGATATGCCGGGAATACTTTTATAAATTTTCCCGCCGTACTTGTAGGCACTGCAAATTTTAATTGTTTTAAGTTCGTCAAGAACATCAAGTTTTGTAATAATCACACTATCGATCCCGTTAATTTCAACGGAATTTTTTACCAAAACACTATCAAACCATCCGCATCGGCGCGCTCTTCCGGTAGTAGCTCCAAATTCACCGCCCTTTTCCCTGATCTTTTCCATAAGCTGAGGACCAAACTCCGTCGGCATCGGTCCTTCCCCTACCCTCGTTGTATAGGCTTTAACCACCCCTAAGACCCTGTTGATCCGTGAAGGTCCGATACCTCCGCCCGTACAAGCGCCTCCGGCGGTAGAATTTGATGACGTTACATAAGGATATGTCCCATAATCAACATCCAGAAAAGTTCCCTGCGCGCCCTCAAATAAAATAGACTCGCCGGCTTTAAGCGCGTCATTTAAAAGAAGAGCCGTATCGCAAATAAATTCTTTCAAAAAACACGCGTAGCCCGTATACTCTTCTAAAATCGCGTCTTTTGAAAATTCGTCAAATCCGTAAAGATCTTTAATTAGGGTATTTTTTTCCTTAATATTTTCGTCTAATCTCTTTTTGAAATATTCCTTATCATATAGATCCCCCATGCGTATACCCACACGTGAAACTTTGTCCGCGTAGCACGGTCCTATTCCTTTTTTTGTCGTGCCAATTTTACCTTTTTTTCGTTTTGCTTCCCGCAATTCGTCTATCTTCATATGATATGGAAATATCACATGCGCTTTATCACTTATTTTAAGACGCCCGGAAACGCTGATATTTTTCGTTTTTAAAAATTTAATCTCTTCTATCAGGGCTTTTGGATCAACAACTACCCCATGCCCGATAACACAAATTTTTCCTTCGTGTAAAATTCCCGACGGTATCAGATGCAAAATATACTGACTTTCATCAATCACGACAGTATGCCCCGCATTGTTCCCTCCCTGATACCTAACTATGTATTGAACGTCTTCCGTTAATACATCAATTACTTTACCTTTTCCCTCATCGCCCCACTGGGCTCCAACCAATACCGTACACTCTCCCATAAAAAACCTCATTGTTTAATGACAAATTTGCCCCCGCAAGCTTTAACTCGGATATTGCGTTAGAACATGGATGAAGAATGCGACATCCGGGTTTAAGCGCTGAACAACAAAAACAAAAAAAACGGACAAACAACAAACTCCGCCGGCATCCTCATTATATGGGCACGGCATGCCGTGCCCATATAATGAGGTGAACTTTGAGAGCGAACGATTTACCTTTGCCGATTCACAAGGGCGATCATTCACTCTTTGCTATGGATTCATCGTAAATATTTTTCGCGCTATCTCCGGATATTTCGCGATGAATAAAAGTTCATCGCGTACAAGCGGCTTCTGGGTATGAACATTAGCGTACCGCACAAGTTCCAAAATCTTTATCGCTTCTTTATCATCCTTAAACCGGATTTCGAGTTTATTATACACGTTCCTAAACCCTTTAATTCCGCTATATTCTCCGGCAGTTATGCTTCTGCCTGTATCAATTATCTCAGGTTCTCCTCTGCCAAGCTCTTCATAATCATAAAGTTCGTAATTTCTTCTGTCTTTAAGCGCCCCGTCCGCGTGAATCCCGGACTCATGCGCGAACGCGTTATTTCCGACACCCACCTGGTTTATCGGAATAGGCACGCCAAACGCGTAAGAAGCATATTGCGAGATTTTCCACGCCATTTTTAAATTCATCTTGGGATCCAATTTATATTTCGGATTTCCGAGAAAACCACTTGAATATTTTAATGCAAGAAGACAACTTACCAGATCCGCGTTACCCGCGCGCTCGCCCATGCCGTTAATGGTCGTATTGATATACGCGTCCACACCGCTGTCAATAGCCGCTTTCGCGCCTGCAAGCGAGACAGCTACAACCATACCAAGATCGTTATGACAATGCAGTTCTATAGGCAATTTAACCGCCTCGGCAAGAGAAGAAATACGTTCATAAATTGTAAACGGATCATCGAACCCAAGCGTATCACAATACCTCAAACGATCCGCCCCGGCATTTTTAGCGGCGTGGCTGAATTCTATGAGATATTTCATATCCGTTCTCGAGGCATCTTCCGCGTTAACACCAATCGCTTTGATCCCTTCTTTTTTCGCGAGTTTCACAGCCTGAATAACGGATTTAATAACCCCATTTTTATCGATTTTGCCCGCGAATTTATTTTTTATCATCTGATCAGACGTGGAGATAGACATATTCAAAAACTCAACACTTGTATTCCTAACCGCGCTCTTAACATCTGATTCGACTGCCCTTATCCACCCTGAAAGACGCATTGGGTACAAAACTTTGCGCTTGGCTAATTCAAGATTAGCGTTTAAATAATTCCGTTCATGGTGTGTAAACGGAAAACCGAATTCAGATTGGAAAACACCCATTTTATTCAGATATAAATTTACGATAGTCTTCTGAAGTTTCGCCAAACCCAATCTTGAAGTCTGCACACCGTCACGATTAGTGACATCTATAATTCTGATAATATTTTTTTTCTGCTTCATTAGATCCGCCATACATTCCCCTTTTTTTCATAAAAAGCGTCCGGTTGGTTGAAAGCGAAAGTATTTTTCGCGTCTCACGCTTTCACTCAGAATACTCTTCTCACGCCGCCGCGCCTCGTTATTCGCGAACACCTCCGAAAAGTGCCTTTACACAACCACACAAACTTGTTTAACATCTTTGATGTCTTTTGACTCTTTCAATTTTTTTAATATGTCTTTCGGAACTTCACTATCGATATTGAGCAAACTGATAGCCTCCCCTGTTTTTTTGTCTCTTCCAAAACTCATTCCGGCAATATTGATATTAAACTTGCCCAATAACATTCCTACTCTTCCGACAACCCCCGGAACGTCATTGTTGGAGACAATCAGCATATATCCATCGGGGATCGCCTCGACATAATACTTATCCATCTTTATGATGCGCGGCTCTTTGTTAGAAAAAAGCGTTCCCATGATAAAGTGTTTTCTTTTTCCGGTATCAAATTCAACGCTTATTAAATTCGCGAAATCCATTATCTTCGAAGTTTTCTTTTCGATGATCCTAACGCCTCTTTCTTTAGCGATCAGCATAGAGTTTACATAATTAACTTCCTCGTCAAGCCTAGGATTGAACACTCCTTTTACTAAAGCGGAAGTAACAACCGTAACATCCATTTCCGCGATATCACCGATATACTTAACTGTAATGCCTCTTATCGGCGTGTCAATAAGCTGTGCCTGTATAGAACCTAACCGTTCCGCTAAATTGACGTACGGCTCAAGCGCCTCCAACGCCTTCCCTTCCATAGCGGGAACATTGGCGGCATTGCGAAAACCTCTTCCCAAAAGGGCGTCCGATACAGAACGAGCAATATCGACAGCGACATTGATCTGCGCTTCTTCCGTCGACGCGCCAAGATGAGGCGTGGTGATCACCTTTTCCATGGTCACAATAGGACTCGCGGCGGGAGGCTTCTTTTCGGTTTCATACACATCAAACGCGGCGCCTGAAACTTTTCCGGATTCCAAATTTTTCGCTAAAGCTTCTTCGTCAACAATACCCCCTCTGGCGGCATTGATAATCCTCACTCCTTTTTTCATTTTTTTAAACGCTTTTTCATCTATGAGATGACGCGTACCATCAGTGAGCGGCGTATGTATGGTAATAAAATCCGCTTCTTTAAGAAGAGTGTCCAGATCCACCGACTCTACGTTAAGAGACTTCGCTTTTTCCTCCGAAAGAAACGGATCAAACGCCATTATTTTCATCCCGAAACTAAGTGCCCTTTTCGCGAATTCCGTACCGATCCGGCCAAGACCCACAATCCCTAAATTTTTACCGTAAAGCTCGACCCCCATAAACTTTTTTCTGTCCCATTTGCCTTCCTTCATAGAAAGATTAGCTTGGGGGATATTTCTGGAAAGTGAAAGCATAAGGCTGAACGCGTGTTCCGCGGTCGAAATAGTATTCCCCGCCGGGGCATTCATAACTATAATACCTTTTTTCGAAGCGGCGGTTACATCAACATTGTCAAGCCCGACACCCGCCCGGCCGACAACTTTCAATTTATCCGACGCGTCAATTATTTTTTTTGTCACGGTCGTTCCGCTTCTGATAATAAGAGCGTCATATCCCTTTATCTTTTTGACGAGTTCATCTTCCGAAAGTTTGGAAACTTCGTCAACTATAAAGTTATTTTCTTTGAGAATTTTTATGCCGAGCGCGGCAAGCGGATCACTTACTAATACTTTGATATCAGCCATGACCTTCTCCTTTTTTTTTTCAAAAGAGTAATTAACGGAGAAAAATTCACCCTTAAAATTACTCCCCCTCCAACATCCTTCTCCTTATCGCAGGGACACGACATACCGTCCCCTTACAGTGGAACATAACAGCGAACGAATCTATAAACGGGCACATGCAATGTGCCCCTACGAGCAACAAAAAAATATTCACTCCGCCGCCAACCTCATAGGTTCATAAACGGGCACATGCAATGTGCCCCTACGAACAACAAACCCTGCGAACAACCTACGAGGTTGTTGGCGGACGATTCACCATTTACGATTTAGCAAACATTTCTTCCGCTTTTGCGACGGCTTTACCTGATTCTATATTACACCCTAACTGTTTAAGCACGATACTTGTAGCGCTCAACGCGGATATTGTATCAAATTCGTCCATATAACCCAAATGGGCTAATCTAAAAATTTTACCTTTAAGCGCGCCCTGCCCTCCGGCAACAGTAATTCTTTGTTCGTCCCGCATTTTTTTGACAAAAGCCGAGCCGTCCGCTCCTTGCGGAACTTTTACGGACGTAACCGCGTTTGACGGACTCTTCGCGAAAAGTTCCAAGCCCATGTTTTCTATCCCTCCGCGTGTTGCCGCCGCGAGGCGCGCGTGCCGGAGAAGAACATTATCCATCCCTTCTTCCAGCATCATATCCAATACACTATCCAAACCCATGATAAGCGATACCGCGGGAGTCCACGGCGTATCGTTCTTCGCGTAAGATTTTAGAGCCGCTTTCAGATTGAAATAATATTTCGGCAGATCCGATTTTTCAATAAGTTTCTTGGCTTTCCCGCTAAGACTTAAGAACGCGAGTCCCGGAGGAAGCATAAATCCTTTTTGCGAACCGCTGAGGACAACATCAACTCCCCATTCATCGGTTTTAAGTTCATCCGCGGATAATCCGCTTATCGCGTCTACGACGAGTACTGCGGATGTTTCTTGAACCACTTTTGCTATTTCTTTAATATCGTTTTTGACACCTGTCGAAGTTTCACATAAAGTGCTAAAAACCACCTTTATGTCAGGATTTTCTTTCAGAAGATCTTTCACGGCGTCCGCGCGAGCCGCTTCGCCCCACACGATATCATAATTCACAGTCAAAACACCATATGCTCTGCAAATTTCACCGAATCGTTCTCCGAATTTACCGCCCTGGATAATAAGCGCCTTATCCCCTTTTGAAAGAAGGTTAATCACGGAGGTTTCCATAGCTCCCGTGCCGCTGGAAGCAAAGATAAATACGGGATTCTGCGTTTTGAAAACTTTTTTTATTTTTTCATTTACACCTGTTAAAACAGACTGAAACTGCGGTGTCCTATGGTGAATTATAGTATCCGCCATTTTTAAAAGCACTTTTTCCGGAACAGGTGTCGGCCCCGGAGCCATTAACCTATACTTTCTCATTTTCTTCTCCTCCTTTTTGCAACACTCACTTCCAACTTTATTTTTTTCGGGGAATTTTTGTGACGACATTGTCAACAATACCGTATTCTTTCGCTTCTTCCGCGCTCATAAAATAATCTCTGTCCGTATCCTGTTTGATACGCTCAGTCGTCTGCCCGGTATGTTTGACTAGAATACCTTCCAGCATATCTCTTAACCTAAGGATTTCTTTCGCCTGAATGTGTATGTCAGCCGCCGCGCCCTGAACACCGCCCCACGGCTGGTGCACCATTATTCTTGAATACGGCAGCGCGTGACGCTTTCCTTTTGTACCCGCGGCATGAAGAACAGCACCCATACTGGAAGCCTGCCCTATGCAATAAGTATTCACATCAGGCTTAACAAACTGCATCGTATCGTAAATAGACAACCCGCTCGTAACACTTCCGCCGGGAGTGTTGATATAAATGTCAATGTCTTTTTCGGGATCTTCCATCTGTAAATACAAAAGTTCCGCGACAACAATATTCGCCACATTGTCATCTATGGGAGACCCTATAAAAATAATCCGATCTTTTAAAAGACGCGAATAAATATCATATGCCCTTTCCATTCTTCCTTCTTTTTCAATCACCATAGGTATTATGCTCATAATCCTCCTTTATTGAGACTTTGGTTTCAGAACGCGAAGTGTTCTGAAACCATTAGTTCGAATTAATATCCGAGCGCCTTGGGGGAAATTTGCTTGTCAAATTTACCCCAAATCCCAGGGCGCCGGATTATTGAGACTTTGGTTTCAGAACGCGAAGTGTTCTGAAACCATTAGTTCGAATTAATGTCCGCTTTCTCCAAAAGAAAATCCAGCGTTTTCTCTTCTCCAAGCTGTTCCCGCAAACCGTCTATCAAATCATGCTCTTTATAGTATTTTTTAACTTCGTCAAATGACTTTTGGTAAGACTCGGCCAACGCCGCGATCCAAACATCAACATCTTTCTCTCCCGCGCTGATCTCTTCGATTTTCGCTATCTTATCCAAAATAAAATAAAGTCTCACCTTATTTTCAGCTTCTTTTTGAAGTTCTTTTTTAAATTTTTCTTTATGTTC
>Ga0114918_10004633_pt1 | contig 11905 bp, 13 predicted proteins | sample LantaG_FD_87015 | JGI IMG/M metagenome (GOLD analysis project Ga0114918, IMG submission 87015) | Deep subsurface microbial communities from Baltic Sea to uncover new lineages of life (NeLLi) - Landsort_02402 metaG | ecosystem: Environmental > Aquatic > Marine > Oceanic > Sediment | place... | reverse complement strand
GCAGCGGGAGGCGACCGCGCCAAGGTCACGGGAGGCGACTACGCCAAGGTCACGGGAGGCAACGACGCCACGGTCACGGGAGGCGACCGCGCCAAGGTCACGGGAGGCAACGACGCCACGGTCACGGGAGGCTACCGCGCCACGGTCACAGGAGGCTACCGCGCGCTTCTGCGGCTCCATGATTCGGATGGACATATCCACGAGTGCGTGGTCGGTGAAGGTGGCATTCTACAGGGCCACGCATATAAACTGGACAATGGCTTCGTGTTGGCGTAGCCCGCAAGGGCTAGAGGAAGGGGCTGACGATGAAAATGAATGTGGTTGCTGGACTACTTGTGATGACAGTGACTTACGGACTTCTCGTCGAGCGGGCTGACGCAGCCACTGTCATGGTTACGTCCAGTCCGTCGAGAGCCGAAGTGACAATCGACGGTAAAGTACGGGGCAAGACGCCCTTGCGCTTGAAGCTGGAGGAAGGGCTCCACGATCTCACGTTGACATCAGACGACTACGCGACTCATGTCGGACGCATCAACGTAGGCACGCAGCTGCTCCATCACAGCGTTGTGATGAAGCCCAAAACGTATCCAGTGGACGTTATGTTCACGGATCCTGACGAAGTGGGTTGGGCCGTGTTCGACGGAGAGCGGTTGATGATGGCCGGTCCCAAGCTGATCAAGCTACCGAAGACGCTGCAGCTGCCGAAGGGACGTCAACAGCTGCGGTTCATGAAGCCCGGCTTCAAAGATATATCCGTCACGATCACCGTGGATCCGGCGCAAGAAAGCCAGTGTCTGGAGCTGACGAGCAAACCCCAGAAGGGATACTCCTCGTACGGGCGTTGCCGCCTCGCGCTGGTCGTTGGCAAGTGGGAAGATAGCAAACCGTACTACTACTTGTCTTTCAAAGCCGACATGACTGGTGCTCACGGACATCGGGACGAGCGTAACGGGAGAGCCCAACCGTGCACATATGCACTTGAGGAACGCGACGACGAGATCATCATACGTATGATGGCTCGTGACAGCGGAGCATTTAACGAACGGTTGGTTTCGTACGATTGCATGGATGGGCGCCTTCGTTTGCGCCGCGTGAAGAAGTAAGCCACGTACCGCGGTGACGCCACGTACGCACCAAGTCGATTGTCACGCACCCTCCCAAGGGGTGCGTGGCTATCGCTGCCGTTGGGTCTTAGGCATGACGAAGAACGATGTAGAGAGAGAAGGAGGGACACACGATGAGCCGGAAGAGGGAGAAGAACAAGCCGGTGCCGACCAAGCGGTGCGGAGTTTGCATGCACCGGAAGAACGGCAAGTGCCCGTTGAAGAAAGAGATCGCAGTCTCGCGGAATAACCCCGCGTGCGACAAATTCGACAAGCGGGTGAAGGTGCCGAACTCCGCTTCGTAGCCTGACTCCTCCAGAGCCCCCTTCGGGGGGCACTTAAAACAACACGCTTCTGCGTGAGTATATATTGGTAGGAAACTGCCATCAACTCTTCCCCGAGAAAGGAGAGAGATTCATGAAGGTGCGCAAAGCGACGACTGATAGGGTCTGCAAATGCGGCGACGACTTCACTGACGTGAAGACGCTGCCTGACAAATGCAAGGCATGCAAGTACGTCGCAAATCCAACAAGCTGGATCCCGGACGGCTGGCAGCTCAGCGCCGACACCCCGCGCGTGACATATCGCGTGTTGCTGGATGGTGTCGTCATTGAGACCAGCAGCCGTCCTTGGCTGTAGGATCCAGAGCGACCTTTCAAACTGCCCGTTCTGCACGTGGACAGCGTGAGCGACCAGCAATCTTCGGATTGATGAGTCTCTTAACACGCGCACGATAGCAGCGGGAATTTCTCGACCAGATGGTGCGAGTCCCAAAGGGAGCGACCGCTGGTATGAGGGTGTCTTCGTGACGCCCTCCTACAAACAACCACCCTTCGGGGTGGATGACGCTTACCGCCATTTGTCTCACCGAGGCGCGGCGGGTTACAAGTAGCGCCTCACCCTTTCTCGGGTGCGAGGGCCTTGTGGCCCTCGCGCCCGGTCAACTTTCTCCCGGCTTGGAGCCGAGAGTTTCGTATATTGTTGTTGTAACCTCCGAGAAAGGTGGCACAGATGTCTCCGAAAGAGCAGACGGCGCAGGAAGTCTTCGATGCGAAGGTGGCGAAGGTCATAGCCGCCGAGATGGTCGGTACGATGTCGCAAGAAGAGGCGGAGAAGTTCGTCTCTCGGCTCGGGCGCCTCGCGGCGTCGATCGAGCTGATCGCTCCCTCCATGGCCCAGATGAGTCAGGAGATGGCGGCCCGGCGCAAGATCGTTGAGCAGGCGATCAGGCGTGAGCATCCGTCGCTGATCAGGTCGGTCGTCGGCACCACTGTCGGCGCGACGTGCGCGGGCGTCAAGGGCGCGGGTTCCCTCGTCATCGGGATGGCGTCCAGCGTCGTCGGCCTCTTCCGCAGGGGGACGCGTTCGGCGCGCCCGCAGGAGGACTGGAGCATTCCGATGCTCGCGGCCGAACTGGAGCGGAAGAAGGCCGAGGGAGTGACGGCGTAGTTTGACTTCCAAGGGCATCGCGGTATCATGGAGGAATGAGCATGATCGCACTTATCATGGTCTGCGCTCTCATGGATATACCGCAGGTGGAAATCGCCTGTGAGGTTCCTACGCGGGAGCGAGCGGCCGAGGCCGTACTGCCTGTCCTCCCGACGTCCACATTCGTTGCAGCAGCCTTCACACTGCGGGCCGACTCGCCCGTGGATTCTGCACCGGTATGTACACCGATACTCCCCTTCATGGGGTGGACCTCGGGATTTACTTAATTGGGCGGAAGTGGTTTGATCCAGTCCACGTAAAACTGGATCCTTACAACATGGATTCGTACGCGGAAAGTGTGAAGAGGGCGCCCCCGGCTAAATGATCCGGGGGCGTCCATTTCTCTTCTCTTTTGCTATCAGCTGTGCTATAGTGCTTGGGTGAACAGGAGGTCCAGTGGGCGGCCAGATCGTCGAGAAGGACTGGGGTTACGAAGAGATCTGCGTCAACGAGCCAACTCACTGCGGCAAGAAACTGTTCATCAAACTGGGGCGTCAGTGTAGCCTCCACCATCATGACAAGAAGGATGAGACCTTTCACGTGCTGACCGGCCCGGTACTGATGCAGGTCGAAGACAGCGTTTTCTGGGCAGCCGAGCGCACGAACATTCGTATTCCCCCCGGTACGCGCCACCGCTTCGGGGCTGTCGATCAGTCGGGCACGCTGGTGGAATTCTCGTCTCACCATGATGACGCTGACGTGGTGAGGCACGAGCCGAGTGGACCTCTAACGATGTGGAAGACTCCGTCAGCACACAAGGTTGTCACTATGGAGGTAGCCGCGCGCGAGGCGATGCATGTGCAGGGAGCTGGCAAGCGTGTAGTCTTCACCAACGGTTGCTTTGATATCATGCATGCCGGTCACGTCCACGTGCTCGAAGAGGCACGCAAGCATGGTGATCTGCTCATTGTTGGACTGGATTCCGACGCGTCTATTCGTAACCTCAAGGGCGCGGGCCGCCCGATACAGCCAGAGTGGGGGCGTGCAAAACTACTGGCCGCGCTCGCAGCTGTGGATCTCGTGGTGATTTTCGACGGCGACAAGCTGAAGCATCTCGTTGAGAAAATCTGTCCCAACGTCATCGTTAAGGGTGACGACTACGAGGAAGCTCAGATCGTCGGCGCGGATTTCGTGCGCTTGATGGGCGGCGACGTGATACGTGTGCCTCGGATTGATGGAAGCACTGGTGATGTGATTGCCAGCATTAGGAGCGGGAGCGCGTAGACCCGCAGGGAATTCTACAACGCGGTGTAGAAATGGCGAACTTCAAACGACGGAAGACGAGGCGAAACGTCACTTGTACAATGTGCACCCAGCATCGCTGGAAGGGCAACCACGGCAGCCGATTCAAGGCTCGGGAGGAGGCCGCGCACAAAGAGGCTACAGCCGAAATGTTGTTGACCGGCACGGGTCTCTGGGTACAATTAGACGCGCATGACGTATAGTGGCATTGGATCCCGCACGGGAGGAGCTGGTACATGGCGAACACGGACATTTTCAGTCGTGAGGCGACGGTAGGTGATCCGTTCAGTGCGGACGATTCCGAGCTGCTCTTCCGAGGCGGGGATGCCCAGACCATGGTCGTCCAGAGCCTCACGATCAACTACGAGCAGAAGATCACGCGGGCATGGGAGGTTGGCAGCAGTAAGCAATACTTCATCGCCGGGCACCAGCTGGGAACTGGCAGCATCCAGCGGATCGTCGGCCCCAAGCCCATCGCCGGGACGTTCATGTCGCAGTACGGCGATGTCTGCCAGATCCAGTCGAACCACATCACGTTCGTCGTGAAGGGCGACTGCTCGACTAACGGCGGCCGAATCAAGGCCACCGGCGTCGTGATCACCAGCGTGCAATACGTCGTGCGCTCCGAAGACATGGTGGTCAACGAGACTGTTAATCTCATGGTCGCCAAGGCTGAGATTTCGTAGTAAGGGGTCACCCTACCCTGAAACTCGACGCCCGCCTCGGCACTGTCGGGGCGGGCGTATAACTAGACGTTGCGGCCGGACAGCAGATAACAGTTAGCAGGGTGAGATGGGTGAGGCACCGAACAAGTTGGTCGGTGTCGTTGGAGACACAGGTGGAGGCGGCCAGTCGGCTGGGGTCGAGCTAGAAGTAGCTGTCATCCACGATGTCTTCGGCCACACCAGCGCATACGTAGTCCGAACACTCGGTGGAGGCACACGCCTCGCTGCGCCGCTCCAGTCTGTCAGCATCACACCCCTCGGCGCGAAATCGATCAACCACTACCAGATCGGTGACTCCGTCCTCTGCGTGTTCATGCCATCACAGTCGTACGGCCTCATCATTGGAGCCGCGCCGCCGCAGATGTACGACCCGCGCCTCATCCTGCCCTCGTCGCTCGTACAGCGCAGTGGTATGGGCTTCTTCTACGACCAGATGCACTTCTCGATGTACCAAAACGCTGCGCTGGGTCTGGCGAACTTCAGCTGCGGCCGACCCCTTGATGCGGTACAGGGCGACTGGGGTCACATCAACGAGCTGGGCGCGGCAGTCTGGCTCGGCAAGTTCATGGCTCAGATCCGTGGTTCCGACATGGCCAAGCTGGAATGCTTCTGGGGCGATGATCTCGTCCGCATGTTTGCGTACAACCGACAGCTCTACACAGCCAGCCGCGATTTGTTCGAGTTCGACGACGAGGGCGAGTGCAGCCTCGTTGAGAAGTGGACGCCGTTTATCTGGGAGTCGTTTGGCTCATACAAGGCGGGCGAGGAAGTCTTCGAAGACAACAAGGGCGACGCTGGAGGCATCAAGCGCGGCGGAGATGAGAAGAGTCGCTTCGAACCGAAGGAAGAGAAGCAGGACATGGTGTTCCGCGGGCTCAAGCTGCGCGGATATCTCGGCGACATCCAGCGTGAGATGATCGCATTGCCTCCGCCCGGCGGCGACGGCATTGCCAAGAAGGACGACGAAAAGAAGTATCGCGGCGTGCTGGACATACACTGCGGCATGGACGGCTCGTTTCACGTGCGCTCGGCCAAGGAGATCATCCTAGCCAAGACCGTCATGATCCCCGTTCCGCGCCAGCTGCTAGACCCTGACGATCCGTCCGGTGACACGGGCGTCAAACCACAGGAGAACTACAAGCCCGCCAACCAGTACGGCAGCGGTCCCGATCAGGAGCAGAAGCCGTATGCGTATCCCGAAGCAATCGAAGACGCGCCGGGGCGCATCGTCGACCTGTGGGACTATCAGGCGTATCTGTTTGGGAAGTATGGTCTGCAGTCGGTCGACGCCCACGAAAAGGACTGGGAGACGCCCGAGGAGGCTGACGTCGAGTTCGACACTGGTGAGGCGAACGAGATCGACGAGGACGTCTACAAGGCTGGAGGCAGCGGCCTCAGGTTCGATCCGTTCGCGCCGCTGCCGAAGTTCGCCGAGATCACGATCGACCAGCGCACCGGCCACGACGCTCGTTACTACAAGTCGCGCTCCGGCGTCTTCATCCTCGACGATGGTTCGGTGTCGATCGAGGACGGCTACGGTGCTCAGATCCTACTGAGTGGCGGCCACATTACTCAGTCATGCCCCGGTGACATGCAGGTACGACCCGGGCGCAGCTTCATTGCGTGGGCGCCGCGTGACTTCATCGCCCGCGCCGGATGGTGTGTAGATATCTCGGCGGCGAAGGCAGATGTTCGCATTAAAGCCGAGAAGAACCTACACGTTGTGGCAGGTGACGGCACGGTCGGCAGCATCATGTTTGAGAATAGAGCGACCGGGAAGCCGTCGAAGTCCCAGTGGGACGGTAAACAGGGCGACGAGATCGAGACCAGCGGCATCATCTTCAAGGCCAAGGAGTCGGTCATTCACGCCCTGACCACGCGGTTCTTCGCAGGCACTACTAAGGACGACGGCTCGGCTCACGTCGAACTGAACGCGGGTACCGGTAAGGCCGTGATCTCCGGAGGTGACGTCGGGCTCGAAGCTACCAAGATCCTCGGCTTGCTGGTTGGAAGTAGCCGCAGCAAGACTGGCTGCGCGGGCCAGTTCGTGCTGAGGGAGTCCAAGGCCACGCTCATATCGGCTCTCGATGTGGTCGGCGACATCGGGCTCTGGCAGGGCTGCGGCAAAGGGTCGGGCAAGCTGGAAATGGAAGGCGAGCTGAAGGTAAAGGGCAACATCGGCACCGACGCGTCGGTCAACTGCGAAGGCACTGTGTCGGCCAATGGCATGCAGAGCAACAACGAACACAACGGGACCGGCGGCGGCGAGGGTCCGGACGTGCAGCCGAAGGGCAGTGAGGCTATATCGGATGCTGAGGGCGCGAAGTCACCGCTGTACGACGACTTCGAAAGCGGAACGCTCGATAACTCCGAAAACGGTGCGGCAAGTCAGGCCGTGTTGGATGTGATCGGCTTCAGCTTCCGTAGCTCGGAGCAGCTCAAGACGGACGGCGACTACAAGGTGTTCGAGTCGCGTGGCCAGCAGATGTACCGCGCCTTCGGCATCACCAAGCAGTGGATAGAACCTGAGGTCAACTCGCCCAGCGGTGTCCCGACGCGCCCGCACCCGGGGCACGAGTCGTGGACAGATGGGGCGATGTACAAGTACGCAGATCCGAGTGCAGCGAAGAACGTAGATTTCACCAAGGGTACCGCCAAAGGGCGGGAGAGCCAGACCGAGGAGGGACTGGAACTCCAGCAGGACTCTTTGGAATCACAATATGTGATTACGGTACAGGACGAGTGAGGAGGAAGTCATGGGCGTTGGGGACTTTGGTAAGCCGCCGGAGGGTCCGAAGATCGGACCGACGAAAGAGTACAAGGACTTGTCGAAAGAGAAGCAAGAGGAGCTGGGGGATCTAGCCGCAGCCGCGCGCGACAGCGTCTTCAAGCCCGCCAAACTCAACCCGGCGGTCGAAGCTGAGGAAAAGGCGCAGGCCAAACTAGGTGATGAGCCGCCAGCGCAAGCGGAGACAGAGGCGATCGACTGGGAAAACCAGCAGGAGGCCGATCCGCGTTTGGTGCAAGCAGGCACCGCGTATGCCGCCCTGCAGTCGGTCGTTGGAGCAGACGAGGAGGAGCGCCGTCTCAACGAGCAGCAGCTGCAAGCAGCCGCGATGCCGACCGTCGAGGACAAGCAGAACCTCTTCCGGGCGATCCTCGGCGGGCTTCGCTACGAGAAGACCTTCGAACTGTTCGGCGGCATGGTCAGGGTGAAGATGGTGGAACTGACGCCGCGCGAAGAGGACTACATCTTCGTCGAGATGGGCAAGGCACAGTCATCCGGCGTCGTGGCGACAGAGGATGACTGGATGGTGCTGTTCGAGCGGATGCGGATGATGTACAGCATCAGGGAGATCCAGACTTCGGGGCAGGAAACGTATGAACGCGATCCTGACAGCGCTGACAAGATGCTTCACACGGACGCTGAGGCGTTTGTTGGGGAGTTCAAGGGATCCATCCTCTATCAGTCGCTTATGCGGGTGGCGCGCGTGTTCAGGACTCAGACCGAGATCATGACGGAGGCAGCAGCGTCCTCGGATTTTTGGAAAGTCGATGGGCAGGACTCGCCGCCACCGCCGTCGCCCGAGGAGCCATCGACTATAGGCGAGTCCCTCCGACGGGCTCATGGAGATTCCTCGAAGGAATCATCTTCGCCCGTCTCGAACGGGAGCTGATCGCAGATCTGCATAAGATGCTCTACATGGAGCATCTGGCTACGCTACCGGCGCTGACGGATATGGCGTTTGACTCAGAGAGGGATCTTGCCAGATCGGAGTACAGAAAGTCAGGCGAGCTTCGGGCGCCGTGGTTACAATGGGCGCCGACGAGAACGGCGGCTGATCTGTGGCACGCGTCGCAGGAGCGGCGTAAGGATCCTGAGCACATGAAGGGGCTGCGCAGGCTGCAGCAGGAACTGGATGACGATGCTAACAGGATTGCTGCCGCGGTTAACACTGAGTTGGAACTTCGGCAGAGGGCACAGGAGCGAAGCAAGCGCGAGATCGAAGAAGCGCGCAAGCCGATAGGACGCCGATATGGTCGTGCAAAGAGACGCCGAACCATTTAAGCCGCCGGTGTCACGGAGCAAGGTGTCTCCGAAAGCCCCCGTGCGCTCGCGACGTGGACCGGATCTTGGGCACTTCCTGTCAGACTTCCGCACCGGGCTTGGGAAGCTCAAGGAGCTGACCCAGCGCATGGCTCGGGATCCTGCTAAACCGCTTCAACCTAACGCCGCCAGTGCCGCCCGTACCGAGCACCGCGACATTATGCTGACGCTCGAACGCGAGTTAAAGCTCATCGAGAAGACGGCACCTCCCGAGATCAGGGACCGTGTGGTGACGGCGTTTCGTTCGAAGGCTGAGTCTGCTATCCAGATGGGTGTCCCGCAGGCGTACGCACAGCTCGTGGAGGCGTCCAAGTTGGTCCCGGCCACGGCGATCAGGCCCAACCAGTCACCGGCTGTGCGAGCGCTGTTGACTACCGTGAAGGCTATCAAGAGCGGCAGGCTGGCCTTCCTGCCGCGTAGGACGCGCGTAGCGGCGCGCAATCTGCTCCGGCGGGTCTTTGCCTCCCCGCGCGCGCTATATCCGCCTACGACGTCCAAGGGGGCTGCTGCGGCCCCTCAGACAGCTACGGCGGCTGCGATCGCGCAGCAGCGAATGCTTCCTCTGGTGGTGCAGGGGATGATGCGCGGTTACGAAAACGCTGAGCAGTCAAAGACTTACATCGATGTCATCAACGCGGCGCGCAGGCAGCCGCTTGTGTCGGGGTCGCGGAACATGCCAGCAGCTGCACCAGTGCTTACTGGTGGCTCAATGCCAGCAGCTGCACCGGTGCTCACTGGTGGCTCAATGCCAGCGCGGCCCAAGCTCAGGCCACTGCCGCCGCAGGCTTCAGCTGCGCTGGCCAAGGCGATCCCGAACTTTGAGAGTGAAGGAATCAGCGGCGCTTATGCTGGGGTTGATCCGTCAGCGCGCTCACATGCATTCTCGTATGAGCCGGGAGAGGAGTCGCTTCACACCATCACCAAGAACGATGGACTGATGACGGACGCAGACACACCACCGGCCCCCGCAGGAGCGGGTAGCAGGCCCATGAACGGCGCTCCCTCTGGAGCTGAAGGTAGGCCCACACGATCGACCGCACCGACGTCTACGAGCGCGAATACGGCACCTGCCAGTGCTGCGGCGGAGCCAGCAGCAGGGTCCAGTGGACCTACGACTGTGACAGGCAACCTTTCCATTGACGGGCTGCCCGATTTCATAGCGCGAGTTGAAATGCGGCTGCAGGGGCTCGAAGCAGTAGCGAGGAAGCAGTAATGGCTGATCTGTTTGCATGCCAGCGGGGCAGGGTCGTTGTGATGGAGGGATGTGAGGGTGTCCCGGGCAAGATTCTGCTGCGGGATTTTGAGCCGGTGGCTGCTATCATCACAGCTCCGTCCATTTCGCAGCGGACCAATGTCCAGTTTCAGACTTCGCTCAAGGAGTCGGTCTACGTCTACGTCTTCGGCGATCAGATGGGCAGCGTCGTTATTGCAGGCGTTGCCTTTGCGGAAAAGTGCGACAGCGGCGAGAGCGGGATGGAAGAGATCTTCGATTACTACCGGGACTTCCGCGCGTCCAAGCGGTCTGAGCCGATTGAGGTAGCGTTTGGATTCAGCAAGGCATCCATCAGCGGTTTCCTGACAGCGTCTGAAATCACTTCACGTGACCCGAGTTTCCTCACGCTGGATTTCAAGTTCACGATCAATACGCTGCCGGAGAAGTAGGAGGGCTGATGAGTTCAAGTTCAAACCCGGATGCTGGCGCAGTCGCCCCCACCGTAGCAGGCAAGATGCCAAACATGGGGCGCACGTTGCTGCTCAATGTAGACGGCGGCGCACGGCAGTCGGCAGGAGTGTTCTCCGAATATGTGCCGCCGTATTACCGCGCCGTCCCTCTTCCGTCAGGATTGCTGACGGTACGGCGTGCGCTGTTCGGTAGCGACCCCGATGCTGACGGGCGTGATCTCAGCGTCTGGCGGTACATGCGGATCCTGCATTCTACGGAATACGCTGACTGGCTCACCGCGCTGGATCCTCGAATAACCTATACCGGGCTGGAGACCGTGCTTGATGTTGTATACGGAGCTACTGTTAGCCGTGACAGCGCTGCGTTTCAGTTTGTCGGGACGCCGGGACTGGGCGGCAATGACGGTAGGCTACGAGCCACGTGGAACATCGAGCAGCTTGCTCTGGCTATTTACCGCATCACTGATATGCGGACACAACAAGCAGAGACCTATTCAGTGACACTGTCTGACGGCATGACCGAGTTTATGGCGCTACCCGGGCAGTCTTCGTACAGCGTCAGGATCCAGACCGCGCTGCTGACTGAGACGGCGTGGACGATAGAATACCTAGCGCAGCCCGGGCCTGAGATGGATCCAGTCAACAGGGCCGCGCAGGCGTCGAACATAGGCATCGAGGCGTACACTGAGCTGTTCCCTTCTCGCGAGCCATTCAAGTTGTTCAAGCGGCTCTGGGAACAGCACAGCCTCTTTCCTTACAAGCTGAGCGGTTACCTGCTCGCGCTGATCTACAGAACTGAGGAGATCCGAAGCGGTGCCGGGTAAAGATCACACAAATCACTACTACGTTCGCTTCTCGGCATATGCTGAGTTGGCTGGCGAGCAGATCGACATAGCCGGTATGTCGATCAGCTACGAGCTGAATTGGATCCCGACAGCTCAAATCTATCCAACTGTTGGCCGTGAGCCCGAGAACAACAAAGAGGCCCGAGCAGTCGACAAGTTGCTGGCTGCTCAGCCGTTCACGTCGATCAAACTCTATGCGAAGTTTGAGACCACCAAAGACAACCCGTCAGATGACCCCGGCTTCCCTATCGGTAAGGACGTGCTGTTGTTTGATGGCTACATTACCGGAGTCACGTACAAGACCTCGCGCAGTCCGGCAGGTGGCTCGGTGAGCCTTGTGGCTGGCGCCATGGGATGGTTGGCAGGTTTGAGAGGCACGAGTGCTCAGACTGCCAAGTCCACGGTGAAGGGGCCGGGAGGATTTGCGGAGATCGCCAACTTAAATAATGGCGGGCTGTCATTATTTAACGTGAAGCAGGCATTCGCAGAAGGTGTTTCTGGTATCCCTACTGACCTCTGGAAAAAATTCATCAAGCCGTTCTTCAACGAGATCACTAAAACGAAGGCCGTGTGGGGAGACTCTCTGAATACGTCAGCAGTACACGCACTGGATAAGATGGACGATGCAAAAGTTTTCTCCGGTGAGGCTACAAAGCTGCCGTTCAAGTTTGGCGAAAATGCTGACGACATAAATATCGTAGGTGAATTCTT
>Ga0114918_10004631_pt1 | contig 11908 bp, 13 predicted proteins | sample LantaG_FD_87015 | JGI IMG/M metagenome (GOLD analysis project Ga0114918, IMG submission 87015) | Deep subsurface microbial communities from Baltic Sea to uncover new lineages of life (NeLLi) - Landsort_02402 metaG | ecosystem: Environmental > Aquatic > Marine > Oceanic > Sediment | place... | reverse complement strand
GAAGAGGTGCAGTCCGTTCGCTTCCGCCACACCACCGCGCAGGGGCAGAGGATCACCAACACCCCGGTGGTGACGAAGTTCTATCCGGCTGTCGTGGCAGCGCGACTGGGCAAGCCTCGCTGGCTGTATGCCTTCTGCGGCGGCGTCCTCGCCGGAGCGTTGATCGGCGATTGCTACGAACACCGTTTGTGGGACGCGATAGGCCCCGCGATCGTACAGGCCAACGCATCAAAACAAGGTTCGCCCGGCTGAAGCGAGTGGGTTCTACTTCAGAGAGACGGCGAGGTGTTGTCTTGTTGGACACCAAACGCGCACCCTCTACGATGGCGCGTGGTCTGATACTCGTTGCTTTTGTGCTGGCATCGTGTTTGTCGGGCTGTTCGCGATCTCCTGAGGCCACGGTCCAGAGGCGCATCGCACGCGTGGAGCAAGGCCTGCTGCGTGAGATCGGCGATCCAACCTGGAAGCGGATGACCCTGGCCGAGCGTATGGCGTACTACAACGTCCCCGGCGTGAGCATTGCCGTCATCGACGATTTCCAGATCTCGTGGGCAAAGGGCTATGGGGTGTTGGACGCCGGAAGTGATGATTCTGTCGCGCCGCAGACGCGCTTTCAGGTGGCCTCTCCCGGCAAGGTGATCGTTGCCGCGGCGGTCCTGCATTATGTTGACCAGGGTGTGCTGGACCTGGATGCTGATGTCAACGAATCCCTGGTTTCCTGGCACGTGCCGGAGAGTCCGTACACACCTGAGGAGAAGGTGACACTGCGTCGCCTTCTAAGCCACAGTGCCGGCATAACGGTCGCGGGTTTCCGCGGATATGCGGAGGGTGAGGCGATCCCCAATCTCCGGCAGATCCTGGATGGTGCGCCGCCGGCTAACAATGTGCCCATCCGCGTGGTCGCCGTGCCGGGATCAGATCTCGAGTATTCGGGGGGCGGCTATATGATCGTGCAGCAGCTCCTTGAGGACGTGATCGGCAGACCGTTTGCGGAGATACTGGAGGAGACGGTGTTGGACCCGTGGGGGATGACGTCCAGCACCTTCGCTTGGCCGCTGCCCGAAGAACTCTGGGGCGTTGCGGCTACCGGTCACCGCGCCGATGGCCGGCCTATTCCGGGGCGATGGCATACATATCCCGAGGCGGGCTCAGGGGCGAGCTTGTGGTCGATCCCGTCGGATCTGGCGAGTTTCGCTGCCGGTGTGATGTCGGCCTATGCCGGCCGGTCCGACGACGTTCTTTCTCAGGAGATGGCCCGCCTGATGCTCACGCCGCAGTTGGAAAGCCGTGGGCTCGGGCCGGTGGTGCTTGACGATGGCGGTGACCGCTTCTACTTTATGCATCCAGGGGCGAACGATGGGTACAAGTCAGTCTTGGTCGCCTACCCGAAGCGCGGTCAGGGCGTTGTGATCATGACGAACAGTGACGGTGGCGAAGCCCTTTGGCGCGAGATCCTCAACAGTGCCTCGGTCGAGTATGGATGGGTGCAGGATAACACTGCTCTCTATGCCGGGCTGATCGTCGTCATGGTGCTTGTGGTTGTGGGGATGTTGGCCCTGAGGAAGCGGATAGGAGGTCCGCATGCAGATCTTCCGGCGCGATCTGATTGAGACGCATTGCTCGGGCACGGAATGGCCCGAGTTCCTTGGCAGCGTCAAGGTAGGCGAGAGCTTCGTGGTGGAGACTGAGCGGTTCAATCGGGTCAATGGCCCGATCGCCGTTGAGTCTATCCGTGCGGGAGATTGTATCACTGTCTGCATCGAAAAGATCGATATGCTGCCGCCATTCGAGGCGCCGAACGGCGGTCCGTTCTTTGAGGGGATGGGCGATTCGGTGCACCTGGATTATCGCGAAGGGCGTTTCCTGTTCCCCAATGGGCTCTCCTTGCCCGCCAAGCCCTCGGTGGGAAATGTGGCCGTGCTGCCGGAGTCCACTGATAGGGTTCTAGCGATGGCGCGGCGTGACCTCGGGCCGCCCGGGAGACGGCACCGGGGTTGGGGGTGGCGCGGCGTCATGAACGACCCGCGAGGCAAACATTGTCATCAGGACTGCCGGGACCTCACGACGGGAGCGATCATCCACCTCAAGGCGCAGGTCGACCAAGTGGGCCTTTGTCTCGCTGATGTGCATGGATATATAGGCCAGGGCGAGGTGGCCTTCGCGGCTATTGAGGTCACGGCGCGCATCCGGGTGCGTGTGGAGCGGTCGACAGGCTGGTATGTGGATTGGCCCCTGATTGAGACCGAGGACGAGATCATGGTCTTCGCCTCAGACACGAACCTGTGGCATGGAACCACGGACGAGCAGTACGTGGACGTGGTGCGCCGCGCCTACTGTGAGATGCGCAAAGTTGTGGCTGTGCGCATTGGAGGGACGATCAGCGAGGCCAATCCTATCGTTGCTGCGGCGCTCGATATCCGCAACTGCGCGGTGTACGGATTGGGTAACTATATCCAGAAGGATGGCAAGAAGGCGGATCAACCGGATCGGGACATCGCCGTGGTTGGGGTGCTGCCCAAGTCGGTCTTTCCGGCGGAGGCGGAGAAATGACGAAGACACCCTTCGTCATTTCTCGTTGCCGCGTTGGCAGAGATGCACCGGCGGCAAGCCGGGACCTCACTCAAGGGGCAAAACGCGCCCTTCAGCTTCGACCAAGCGCGGTCGATAGGGCACAGCGGTGGCACGCGCGGTTCCGGCAGCAGCCTGAATCTGTTCCCCGAGCACGGTATGGACACCCTCTTTGCGTTCAATGCCCAGCGTGACGGAGGGGCAGCCTGCGGGATTGTGTCGGAGTGTCGCCGGCAGTTTCTGGCGCGGTTTTTTCGGTGATGGCAGATTGAGAGGTCCGATGGAGGTCTCGGCCACGGGTGTCGATAGCGAGCGGACAGAGATTTCTCTTATTGGCTCCTGGCGTGATCCAAAATGCGGGAATCACTTAACCGATTGCTTTGTCATGGGAAACTTCAGCGCATTGCGCTCTCCAGAATATCGTCTCCGCTAGAGGTGATTCCAGAGGTGATGTGTCACTCGCGAGTGACACACAGTCACTTGCTGACATCCGCAGCTCAGCTTTCGATCGCTATGCATCAGGAGGTTGCCGATGATCTACATAAGGGTCTTAGCTGTGGTCGCTTTGATAGGTTCAGTGATCTGGCTCACTGCCGAACCAGGATTCGAGCCTGCTTTGGCGGTTGTCGTCTCCAGTTCAGCTCTGGTTTCGGCATTCCTTGTTCATCGGCGATCCAAGCCGCGTGCGCAGCAGTATCAGTCTGTTTCCGGTTCCTCCCTAGGCTTGCAGGCTGGTGGCGATGTAAGTATTGGAGATGCAGGGAGTGACAAGCATGCTCAGTAGGAACCAAGAACAGACAGCTGCAGATGGCGGTACTGCAATTCAGGCAGGCCGTGATGTCACGATTACGAATGAGGGTCTTTCATACCGCGAGGTCCGAGATGTTGCGCTTGATGTTTTCCGAGCGAATTTCTATAGGCTTGCTGGACTTGCCAATGACATAACCAAGGCGAGAGCGGAGGAAATCACCGAGGAATTTCTATCCAGACTTCAAGAAGAATATCCAGCCGGGTTTCAAAAAGCTCACGACCTGGATTTCCAGTACGCCCTTTTTACGATCCAGAAGGAATACGCAAGGAATGGTGATAGAGAACTCGGTGATCTACTTGTTGATCTGTTGGTTGACAGATGCAAACAAGGGCAGCGCGACATACTTCAGATTGTCCTCAATGAGTCTCTAAATACTGCGCCAAAATTGACTGAGAGTCAGATGGCTGCATTAGCGGTGATTTTTGTCCTCAAGTACACTCAGGACACTGCCATCAGGGACCACACAATGCTTGGCGAGTATTTTGACAAGAATGTCGCCCCGTTTGCTTCAAAGATCGTCAAGAATCAGGCTTGCTATCAGCATCTTGAGTTCACTGGCTGCGGATCGATGGGGGGCGGGGCTGGGCCCGGAAACCTTGGGTACACTCTCGCTTGGTTCTATCAAGGGCAGTTCCAAAAGGGATTCGACGAGCAGGAAGTTGAGGATAGAGCCGTCTCCATAGGGCTCGATCCGAGATTCTTTATGCCGTGCCTCAATGACTCATCCAAGGTGCAGGTCCGCGCCAACAGCAAAGAACTGCTAAAATAAGGTTTTGAGGAGCATGCGATTCTTCCCGACGACCGCGCAAAGATCAGTGCGCTCTTTGATACTGGGACAATGGATAGAGACGAGATTAGGGAAAAGTGCATCGAAATCAGACCCTATATGTCTGGGCTATTTGAGACGTGGCTAGAGTCTGAGATGAGACATTTCGTGCTTACGAGTGTGGGGATTGCGATAGGCCATGCAAATATCAGGCGGGTAGTTGGTGAGTTCGCGGATCTTTCCATCTGGATTAACTGATGCGTGTATCTGGTTATGGTGGATGGCACACCACACATGTATGTCTTGTGAATTGGTGTAACATCGAGTGCCCAACTTGGCTTCTGGGCAGATGCGAGATCCCTTATCTTCGGTGAATTGAGGACACCGAATTGGATTGGGTGAGGTTGGCTCTGCTTCTGCGAGCCAATGCAGCTTGCGCATCCAACTCAGGCCGAAGTGTCGACGCTCCTGGGGTCACTTTATCCTTCCTCTCCGATTTGCCTTACCCCGTCTTCGTGTACACTCTATAGGCATGGAAGACACCAACACGACAACCTCTGTACTCATGAAATCATCCGTATTCTGCGGCGTCACACGCGCGCTGCCCATTGTGATGGGCTATGTGCCCATCGGCTTCGCCTATGGCGTGCTGGCGAAGCAGGCGGGCCTTTCGGTGTTCAATGCCGTGGCGATGTCCGTGCTGGTCTACGCGGGCTCGGCGCAGCTTATCGGCGCGGGGCTCTTTGGCGCGGCGGCACCGGCCCTGTCGATTGTCGCGACGACCTTGGTGGTCAACCTGCGCCATATGCTCTTCTCGGCTGCGCTCTCGCCGTATCTGAAGGGGTGGCGCAAGTCCGAACTGGCCATCTTCGCCTACGAGCTCACCGATGAGACCTTCGCCGTCCACAGTGCCGGTTTCCCGGAGGGGGTGCCGTCGAAAGCCGAGGTGATCGCCGTGAACGTCACAGCCCAGCTCTCTTGGCTGTGCGGTAGCTGGCTGGGCGCCGTGGTGGGTGGGCTGATCAAAGATGTGAGGCCGCTGGCGCTGGACTACACGCTCCCCGCGATGTTTATCGCACTGCTGGTGATGCAGATCAAGGTGCGTGCCGAGATCATCGTGGCGGCGCTGACCGGGGTGCTTGCCGTGGTGCTGACCTTGATGGGGGTGGGGCGCTGGAGCGTCATTGTGGCGACGCTCATCGGGGCGACGTTGGGGGTGGTCTTTGAGCAGATCGGCACGCGGCGTGAGGGGGGAGAGGCATGATTGATCAACAGGCTGTTTTTCTCACGATGATCGGGATGGGGGTCGTGACCTTCCTGCCACGGCTGTTGCCGCTCTGGCTCTTCTCATCCCGGGACCTGCCGCCTTTGGTGGTGTCCTGGCTACGCTACGTGCCGGTGGCGGTGCTCGCGGCGATGCTGCTGCCCTCCTTGGTGATGCCGGAGGGGCAGATCGACGTCAGCCTGGGAAATCTGTTTCTGTGGGCTGCTCCCCCGGTCTTCCTCGTCGCGTGGAAGACGCGGAATCTCTTCGCTCCTGTGATCGTAGGGATGGTTTTGGTTGCCGGCATCAGGCTCTTTCTGGGATAGGACAATGTTACTGTATGATGGCTGTGATGAGGAGGTTCATTGGCGATGAAACCATTTGCATATGAGGCGCCGGAGTCGGTGGCAGCAGCGGTGGCTTTGCTTGCCGGGAGCGGCCAACGGGCACGCCCTCTGGCGGGCGGCACCGATCTGCTGCCGCAACTGCGTCAGGGACGTTGGGATCTGGACTTTGTGGTGGATATCAAGCGCATCGCCGAGCTGACCCGCATCGCATTTGATGCCGGCACGGGCTTGACGGTTGGGAGTGCGGTGACGTGCGCGGAGTTCTGCGAGAACCCCGATGTTCAGGCGCTCTATCCCGGTCTCGTGGACGCGGCGTCGGTTATCGGCGGTGCGGCGATACAGGGACGGGCGACGCTGGGTGGGAATCTCTGCGATGCCGCTCCGAGCGGCGATTCGATCGCGGCGATGATTGTCCATGGGGCGGAGGTCATCGTAGCAGGCCCTGATGGCCGGCGCACGCTGCCGGTCGCCGAGTTCTGCACCGCGCCGGGGGCCACGGTGCTCGCCCTCGGGGAGTTGGTCGTGGCCCTGCGCGTGCCCTCGCCGCAACCGCACACGGGGGCGCGCTACCTGCGCTTTATCCCGCGCGGTGAGATGGATATCGCCGTTGTCGGTGCCGGTGCCTGGGTGGCGCTGAGTGCAAGCCAACAGCAGATCACGGCGGCGCGCATCGCGCTTTCTGCAGTCGCTCCGACGCCTCTCTTTGTCGAGACCGCGGGGACGTATTTGGTGGGCAAGGCGCCGACTGAAGCCGTATTTGCCGAAGCGGCAGCTCTGGCTCAGGAAGCGGCGAGTCCGATAGACGATATGCGGGGCACCGTTGCCCAACGCCGTCATTTGGTGGGAGTCCTGGTCACACGAGCGTTGCGGGGCGCGATTGAGCGGGCGTCTGGGCCGGTAAACACCGGCGTTGCTGGGAAGGGGGTATAGATATGGCTGGGAAAACACTCGTTTCTGCGACGATAAACGGTGAGGTGGTTGAGTTTCTGTGCGAGCCACAGCAGAGCTTGTTGGCTTGCTTGCGTGAGATCCTCGGGTTGACCGGGGCCAAAGAGGGGTGCAATGACGGCAATTGCGGCGCGTGCAGCGTGCTGTTGGACGGACGCCTCGTCAACTCCTGTATGGTGCTGGGGGTGGAGATCGAGGGTCACGAGGTGACCACGGTGGAGGGATTGGCCAATTGGGACGGCCTGCATCCCCTGCAGGCGTCGTTTATCGCCCAGGATGCGCTGCAGTGCGGCTACTGCACGCCGGGGATGCTGATCGCGTCCAAGGCGTTGCTGGATCGCAACCCCAACCCCACCGATGAGGAGATTCGCACCTGGTTGGCCGGTAATCTGTGCCGGTGTACGGGCTATGACAAGATCGTGCGCGCGGTTCACGCCGCGGCTGAGCAGATGAACGGATAGGATCTACAAGATTCACAGGACGACGCGTATCCACAGGATGACGCGCGTCCGGAATCCTGTTGACTTCTCCCAGGAGGCCAAGAATGAGTGCTGATGCAGACAAGATCTCAAAACGTGATTTATCTGTGGTCGGATCGAGCCCTTCCCGGGTTGATGCTGCCGACAAGGTCGTCGGGCGAGCCCTCTTCGGGACGGACGCGAGCCTGCCGGGGATGCTGGTTGGCAAAGTGCTGCGCAGCCCGCACGCGCATGCCCTGATTCTGTCGATCGACACCAGCCGGGCTGAGGCGCTGCCCGGTGTCTATGCGGTGGTGACCGCTGCCGATCTTCCACTGCTGGCGGTGGAAGGGGAGGACGCGATCGGAGAACAGCAATTCCGCGATCGTGTTCTGGCCGGCGACAAGGTGCTCTTCGAGGGACATCCCGTGGCTGCCGTCGCGGCGCGCACGCAGGCGCTTGCGGAAGAGGCGTTGCAGCTTATCGATGTAGCATACGAGGTATTGCCGGCTGTGGTTGATGTGCTGGAGGCCATGGCCCCGGATGCGCCGATTCTCCACCCGGATCTTCGGACGCAGTCGCTGGCCGGGCAGGGCGAGACGCCAACTAACGTGGCGATGCATTTCCAGCAGCTCAGGGGCGATCCCGAGGCCGGTTTCGCCGAGGCTGATGTGGTCGTGGAACGCGAGTTCCGGACCCAGATGGTGCATCAGGGATACATCGAGCCGCACGCATCCACAGCGGTCTGGACTCAGTCAGGCGATTTGACGGTTTATGCCACCACCCAGGGGACTTTTGCCGTCCGCGATCATATCACTCGGTTGCTTCAACTGCCGATGTCGAAGGTGCGGATTGTGCCGATGGAGGTCGGCGGTGCCTTTGGTGGCAAGAATACCAGCTTTGTGGATGGCGTGGCTGCTTTGCTCGCCCGCAAAGCACGGCGTCCCGTCAAGGTTGTGATGTCTCGGTACGAGACCTTCGTCGGGACCGGTCCCTCATCCGGTACCGTCATTCGCGTGAAGATGGGGGCAACGACCGAGGGGCGTATCACGGCGGTGCAGGCAGAGCTGTTCTATGAGGCCGGGGCCTATTCCGGATCACCGGTCGGTTCAGGTGCGCACATCATGTTCGCGCCCTATGATATCGCCAACGGGCAGATTGATGGCTATGATGTGGTGGTCAACAAGCCGAAGGCCGACTCCTATCGCGCCCCCGGGGCGACGCCGCCCAACTTCGCGGCTGAGCAGGTGGTGAACGAGCTGGCGGAGAAGCTGGGCATCGACCCGTTGGAATTCCGTCTGCTGAACAGTGTCCGGGAGGGCACGGAGACCATCGGCGGCACCGTGCACCACGATATCGGCGCGATCGAAGTGCTGGAGGCAGCCAAGGCACACCCGCACTATTCGGCGCCGGTTGGGGGACCTAATCATGGCCGTGGTGTGGCGCACGCCTTCTGGGGCAACTGGGGCGCGCGTTCCAGCGTGACCATCTCTGTGAACCCCGATGGTACGGTGGCACTGGTCACGGGGTCAGTCGATATCACCGGCACGCGCACCAGCCTGGCGATGCAAGCGGCGGACGTCTTGGGGCTGGCTCTATCCCACATCAAGGCCAGCGTGGGCGATACCGATTCCATTGGCTACTCTGATGTCAGTGCGGGCAGCCGAACGACCGTCGCCACCGGATACGCGGCGGTGCAGGCGGCCCACGAGGTGATCGACAAGATGCGGGCGCGTCTGGCGACGGTCTGGGACGTCGACGTCGCTTCGATTGTCTATGAAGGGGATACCTTCCGGGCTTCGGACGACGCCGAGAAGCAAATGAGCTTCGCAGAGCTGGCGGCGCTCCTGCCCCAGACGGGCAACACCGTGATCGGCGTGGCCAATGTCGACGTACAGGACTGGGGCAGTTCCTTCGGCACGCACATCGTCGACGTGGCGGTCGATCCCGAGAGCGGCAAAGTGACGCTGTTGCGTTATACGGCGGTGCAGGATGTCGGCAAGGCGATCAACCCGGTGCAGGTGGAGGGCCAGCTCCAGGGCGGCGCCACGCAGGGCATCGGCTGGGCGCTCTACGAGGGATACGACTACGATGCGAATGGCCAGATGCGCAACCCAACGCTGCTCGACTACAAGCTGCCGACGATGATGGATGTTCCGCCGATCGATACGGTACTGGTCGAGGTGCCCTATCCCAATCACCCCTACGGGGCACGTGGCGTGGGTGAGACGCCGATCATCCCGCCGCCGGCGGCAATCGCTGAGGCGATCGCGCGGGCAACCGGCGCCCGTGTGTGCGAGCTGCCGATGACGCCCGCGCGCATTCTTGAGGCGATGGGGGTGATTTAGGGGTTGGATGTTGGATGCTGGATGGTAGATGTTAGATGTTGGATGGGGAAGGTTTTCTGCGGCCGGTGTCAGCCCCGACTGCGTCGGGGCCTGTGCCGCCTCGGAGCACGCCGCATACTGCTTACTCCCTACTCCTTACTGCCTTTCAGCTGACCGCTGACCGCCGATAGCTGCTTTTGAAAATGGCCACAATCATCGTTCCACCGCTGATGCGGGATGTGACGGGGGGACAGGACCGAGTCCGGGCGCCGGGGCGAACGGTGCGCGCCGTAGTGGATGCGCTGGACGCGCAGTATCCCGGCACCAGGGCGCGACTGTGCCGTGGCGATGTGCTGGCGCCGACGCTGGCGGTTGTCCTCAATGGGCGCATGTCTCGTCTTGGGCTGCTGCAGCCTGTCGAGGATGACAGCGAGATCCGTTTTCTGCCGGCGATCGAGGGGGGATAGGACGACAGGAGGCCGTATGAAGATTCGTGAGGTTCGTGCTGTGGGGCTGCGTGGCCGGACGCCGGAGGGCGGCTGGTCTGAGGAGATCGAGCAGGATGACTGTATCCACACCCTCGTCGCGGTGTTGACCGATGAGGATGTGGTGGGTTTCGGCAGCATCTACACCAACGACGGGTTGGTCAAAGCAGCCCTGGATGTGATGGCGCCCTTCTACATCGGCGAGAACGCGCTGGAACCCGAGCGGGTCACCGAGAAACTGCGCCAGAATATGTTCTGGATGGGCCGCGGCGGGACGATCACGCATACCATCAGCGGCATTGATATCGCACTGTGGGATATTCTTGGCAAGGTGACCGGGCAGCCTGTGGGACGCCTGCTGGGTGGGCGCTATCGCGACCGAGTCAAGCCCTATGCGTCACTCTTGATGGATGAGCCGGGCCCCCTCGCGAATCACCTACTGCAGATCAAAGCGGATGGGTTCCGTGCCTTCAAGATGGGCTGGGGCCCGTTTGGACGGAGCGGCGACGGTATCGCCGGGTTCGCCAAAGATGAAGCGATTGTGCGTACGGCGCGTGAGACGATCGGCTCGGATTCCCTATTGATGGTCGATGCCGGCGGCAGCGATGCCTTCTGGAAGCACGGCTACAAGTGGGCGCTGCGCACGGCTGCGATGCTGGCTGACTACGACGTGACGTGGTTCGAGGAACCCCTCAAGCATGATGCGCTCGACGACTATGTACTGCTGCGGCAGAACACAACAGTGCCGATCTCCGGCGGCGAGGTCCTGACGCGGCGCCAGGCGTTCCTGCCCTGGCTGCGCGCCGGCGCGTTCGATATCGTACAGCCGGACGCCACCAAGGTGGGCGGGCTGTCGGAGTCGCGCAAGATCGGCTGGATGGCGCTCAACTATGGCGCGCGTCTGATCCCGCACGGTTGGAATACCGCGATCGGCCTGGCAGCCGACCTGCATCTGGCGTCGGCCCTGCCCGAGACCGACCTCGTTGAGTATATCACGGGCTCCCCCTATCTTGATGACCTGGTTGATGGCGGCTGGCACCTTGATGAGGACGGGATGCTGGCGATCCCCGAGGTCCCTGGGTTGGGGATTGATCTGGACTTCGATGCGGTCGCCAAGTTTACGAAGGGCGAACTGTGGCCAAATGGTGCCTAGGCCGATCCGACGATGGAACCCTCGCTGAAACTGGTTGAGCCGGCCTACGCACACCGCAAGGCATTTCTCGCGACGGTGGCGGACTATCAGGCGTCGGGCGAGAATCGCTATCAGCCGCTGCTGCAGGTATTCCGGACGGACTTTCGAGGCTACGTGCGCCATCTGCGCCGTATGGCACGCGGCGTCGACCTCAGGCCGGGGTGGGTGCCCTACACTGTATTCTGGAGTACGAAACCCGGGCTCCCGCTTATCGTTGGTGAACTGCACATCCGCCACTGGCTTATACCGGCGCTGGAGAAGGAGGGCGGGCATATCGGCTACACGATCGCCCCCTCGATGCGCGGCAAGGGGTACGGCACGCAGCAGCTGGCCCTGGGCCTTGAGAAGGCGCACGCGCTGGTTGATCTGGACCGCGTTCTCGTCACCTGCGATACTGACAATGTCGCCTCCGCCCGCGTGATTCAGAAGAACGGTGGCGTCTTTGAGAACGAGGTTATCTCGGATGTCTCCGGGAAACCTATATCGCGGTACTGGATTGATTTGGCGACCTAGGAGCCGTGAACTGGGGTCCGCGGAAAGCAGAGTGCGAGATTAGGCGCGTTGACCAGCCCCCACTCTAGTGCTTGTGCTGGACTCCAGTCCAGCACTCCGTGGGTGGCGGTGGTCAAGGTTGCGCGGCACAAACCGACCGCCATATCCGCAGAACCGCGGACTAGGGTCCGCGGAAAGCACGAAGGACAAGAAGCCTGTTAGGCCCCAGCTCTAGCGCTCGTGCTGGACT
>Ga0114918_10004630_pt1 | contig 11910 bp, 7 predicted proteins | sample LantaG_FD_87015 | JGI IMG/M metagenome (GOLD analysis project Ga0114918, IMG submission 87015) | Deep subsurface microbial communities from Baltic Sea to uncover new lineages of life (NeLLi) - Landsort_02402 metaG | ecosystem: Environmental > Aquatic > Marine > Oceanic > Sediment | place: Baltic... | reverse complement strand
TCGAAGGCCCGGCAGAGATAGCCGGCGTCGGCAACGGCAATCCCTTATCCCTCGAACCGTTCCAATCGGAAAGCCTGAAGCTGTTCTACGGCAAGGCAATGCTGATTCTGCGTACTAAGGAAGGGCAGGGCGGTCAGGTACGTGTGACCGCTGAAAGTGATGGTATAGCCCCGGCGGACGTTATTGTGCAGTGCCGATAGCCTTTGCCACCGGCGGTCATGATCCCGACGGATTGGGCTCCATTAAAAAATTGACAGCCCGGCAATACTTCTTGCATACGGAAATAAGGCTGGTATGATGAAGCAACTCGAATCGCTTGACGAACAACTTCGAATTGGTCGAGCCGTAGCGTTCGCCTGAGCAGGGCGGATGATTCACGGTGGTCACCAGCTTAGAGCTTAGTATTATGGATGAAAGGAGAAATCAGATGAGACGTTCAGTTTTTGTTATAGCGCTAATTTGTATTGTGGCGCTGAGTTTTACTACTACAGGCAATGCGGCTGAGAAGCCGGCCCAGATCAGGGTTCTGCTGATTACGGGTGATGATGTCGATGTTCACCCCTGGCGCGAAATTTCCGAGACCACGCGTGAAATACTGGTCAAAACGAAGAAGTTCGACGTCAAGGTGTGCGAAGATCCGCATATACTCGAATCGGAGACCGCGCTTAAGGCGTATGATGTGATCGTATTTACTATTTTCAGCCGGCGTATATCCATGCTCCCGGGCGAGGCTCAGGAGAACCTGCTGAACTTCGTCAAGGGCGGAAAGGGCTTTTTCGTCCAGCACCTCGCCAGCGCTTCGTTCGGTAAGTGGGAGGAATTCGGCAAGCTCTGCGGCCGCAAATGGGTAATGGGCACTTCGGGGCACGGCCCGCGATCTGTCTTTAAGGCCAATGTAGTCGCCAAAGAACATCCTATTACCGCGGGGTTGAAGGACTTCGATGTCGACGATGAGCTGTATGCAAAGCTGCAGGGCACCGGCGATATCAATGTACTCGTAACAGCCGACTCAGACTGGAGCAAGAAGACCGAGCCGCTGGTGTTCACAATGAGTTACGGCAAGGGCCGAGTTGTCCAAAACGCCTTCGGTCACGACCGCAAGGCCCTGATGACTCCCAACGTGCAGAAGATCATCGCTCGCGGCGTGGAGTGGGCGGCTACCGGAAAAGTTCAGTAATAAAGATCATACTGTTTTACACATAAACCGCCGGGCGAACTTCAAATGGTTCGCCCGGCTTACGATTCGTTATGTCTCCACTTCAGGTGAAGACGTCCGCAGTATAGGGGTTGAGGCTCCGGATGCTATCGTGCCAAATCGCACGCAGTTCGATAACTTTGGAGCGGAGTTTTAAGCATACATTCAAGCCGTAATCACTGGCGTTTTTTTTGCTGCTGTATTGACTATACAAGGCCCGGGTGATAATATCCGGTCTTGTAGTTGACTGATGTCCCCCTGGGGCCGAAAAATATTTTAATACGAGAATATGAAAGCTTGCTATATATTTGTCACAATTTTTTTCTTCACCAATATAAATAGTACGTCGAGTGCAGACTCGAATATCCAGATGAAAACATTCTGATTATGGAAAGGCGCTTCTTATGAACCACAAAAAAATTTACTGCCTGGTTGTTTTGCTGATTGTTTCGGCGAGCATCAGTTTCGCAAGGGAGCGGCAGCGGGACGAATGGGTATCACTATTCGACGGCAAGACCCTGAACGGATGGTCCATCCACAGCGGCTTTGCCAAATACCAGGTTAAGGATGGCGCCATTGTCGGTACGACCGTCAAGGGCAGCCCCAATTCGTTCCTATGCACCGACCGTGAATACGGTGATTTCATCCTGGAGTTCGAAGTTCTCCTTGATCCGAAGCTGAACTCGGGCGTGCAGATACGCAGCAAGATAGCCAAAGCGGAGAAAGCGTTCGTTTTCAGCGGTCGTGACGGCACGCCACAAAAGCGTATCGCGCCGCCGGATCGTGTGTATGGTTACCAAGTGGAAATCGCCACCGAGAAGTTGGGTTCCTCCGGCAGCATTTACGATGAGGCCCGCCGGGCTTTCATGCTTGCTTCCACAAAGTCCGACCCGGCCGCAAGCAAGGCGTTTAAGGACGGGCAGTGGAACAAGTTCCGCATCGAATGCAAAGGTGACAGTATAAAAACATGGATTAACGATGTCCCTTGTATCGATCTGAGGGATGGCATGACACTCCGGGGCATCATCGGCCTGCAGGTACACGGCGTTGGACAAGACAATAACACCTACAAGGTGAGCTGGCGCAATATCCGCATCAAGGCAGATGACGAAGGCGTTGAGCCGCCTGTGATTTCCTGCCGCAAGAGCGTTCTGCAGTGCACGCCGAACTGGAATGGCCCGCGAATGGAAGACGGCCGGCCTTATGTCTCAGATAGTCTTCTGGAGAGAATGAAGAACGTCTCGATCACGGAGGCCTGGAGTATTGTTCGCGGCGCCGGTTACCCCAACTGTTACGAAAATGCCGCCGGCTGGCTCGTAATGTATCCCGGCGAGGCGATTATTGGACGGGTGCTGACCGCTCAATACATGCCCTCGCATCCCGATTATAACCGATTGATCATGCGGCAGGGACGCGCCGAAGGCCGGATCGGAAGCTCCAATTCATGGCCGATCGACATGCTGAAAAAAGGTGACGTGTATGTCGCGGACTGCTTCGGCAAGGTCCTCGACGGAACCCTTATCGGCGACAATCTCGGCAACGCCATCTACGCCAAATCGGGCAAGGGTGTCATTTTCGACGGCGGTGTCCGCGACCTGGAAGGCATCGAGGAAATCAAAGGATTCAACGTATGGTGCAAGGGCGCCGATCCGAGCTTCCTTCGCGAAGTAATGATGACCGCGATTAACGTGCCGATCCGTATCGGCAAAACCGTAGCGTGCCCCGGTGACGTCGTGCTCGCCAAGCGAGAGGGCATCGTTTTCATCCCGGCCCACCTGGCCGAAAAAGTAGTTACCGAATCCGAGGCTATCGTGCTGCGTGACATGTTCGGGCACCTGCGCTTGAAGGAAGGCAAATACACGCCGGGACAAATCGACGGCAAATGGTCGCCCGAGATACAAGAGGATTTCCGTGGCTGGCTCAAAAAGAACATTAACGAATTGCCTGTGCCGAAGGAAATTATTGAAGATATGCTGAATTCAAAAACAAGGAATTGGTAAATGACTAAGAAAAAAGAATCTGAAAATCAGCAGAAGCAAACGGCGTGTTCCAGGCGTTCTCTTCTCAAAGGTGCCGGTGCGGGCTTTGCGGGCCTGAGCCTCGCGGGCATGGTCGGCGCCCCTATAGAAGAGCAGGTGGCCTTTGCCGCTCAGAATGTTAATCGAAGTTCCAGCCCTTCGGACCTGAGAATTACCGATATGCGTATAGCCGTGCTTGACAGGGTGCCTTTCCGCAGTCCCCTGATTCGTATCGACACGAATCAGGGCATCTCCGGCTACGGCGAAGTCCGCGACGGGGCCAGCGAGAATTATGCCCTCATCCTCAAGAGCAGGCTTCTGCGTCAGAACCCCTGCAACGTCGAGCGGATATTCAAACGAATCAGACAGTTTGGGCATCACGGCCGGCAGGGCGGCGGCGTCTCGGGAGTGGAGATGGCCTTGTGGGACCTGGCGGGCAAGGCGTACGGTGTCCCCGTATATCAGATGCTCGGCGGCCGATACCGTGACAAGGTCCGCCTGTATGCCGACACTCCCGACGGTCGTATCACCGGCCTGAAGAAAAGGATCGAGCAGGGATTCACTTTCCTGAAATATGATTGCGGTATCCGGAGCATTCGCAGGATTGACGGGGCGCTGAGTTACCCGACGAGTGAAGCTGACTGGAACGGCAAACATCCTTTCACAGGTATTCAATTGTCGGATAAAGGAGCCGCACTTCTGGGAGAGCGTTTTGCCGAGGCTCGCGAACAAATTGGCTGGCAAGTCCCGATAGCATCCGACCACTTCGGCCATATCGGTGTCAATAGCTGCATCAAACTGGGCAAGGCCCTGCAGCCCTACCAGCTCGCATGGCTGGAAGACATGGTGCCGTGGGAATACACCGAAATGCTGAAAGAGATAAAGAACGCTGTCGATGTGCCGCTGCTGACGGGCGAAGACATATACCTGCTCGATGGCTTTAAGCCGCTGATAGACGAGCGTGCCGTCGATATGGTGCATCCCGACCTGGCCACTGCCGGCGGGATTCTGGAAACCAAGAAGATCGGCGACTACGCAGAGCAGCACGGCATTGCGATGGCCATGCACTTTGCGGGCTCGCCGGTATCTTTCATGGCCAATTTGCACTGTGCGGCGGCTACGGAGAATGTCGTTGCCCTGGAGCACCATGCGGTCGATATCGACTGGTGGGAAGACCTCGTGACAGGAATCGACAAACCGCTACACGCCGATGGTTTTGCCCGTGTTCCGGAAGGACCCGGGCTGGGCATCGAACTGAATCTCGATATTATAAAGGAACACCTCGGGCGAGGGAAAGAACTTTTCGCCCCCACCGACGAATGGGACAGAGACCGCTCCAACGACCGCCTGTGGAGTTAAGAGCCTTCGGCCTAAGAGAAGATTCTGTAAAGGAGAACCATGAAAACTGTAAAATCATTTCTGGGATACTTCAAGTTCGTATTCCTGGTTTCCCTGGCGATAGTGGTCATTATGCTGGCCATGAGCCGTCGGTCTTATATTGGGCCGATACTCATTGTAATGTTCTCTTCATTGGCTCTGTTTTTTATGAGTCATTCTAAATTGAAGAGTTTCTCTTTTACTGCATGGGTCTTTGCGTTCGTATCGGTTTCAATGGTTTATCCCATTGCCTTTATGACCTGGTATGGATTCAATTTGAAGGTTCTTATCGTTCCATTAATTCAGATTATCATGTTTGGGATGGGAACGACCCTGAGTCTGTCCGATTTCGGCAGGGTGTTAAAAATGCCCTGGGCGGTTTTTATCGGGTTGATACTGCAATTTACAATAATGCCGCTGGTTGGATATACTTTGGCAAAATCCTTTGGATTTGACGATAAGATAGCGGCCGGAATAGTTTTAATCGGCTCCTGCCCCGGCGGCGTGGCTTCAAACCTGATGGTCTTCCTGGCCGGTGGTAATGTTGCTTTATCGGTGACAATGACATCATGCTCAACCTTAGTCTCTCCGCTTATGACGCCGTTTTTGATGAAAACATTAGCAGGTGAGTTTATCGAGGTGAATTTTTTAGGTATGATGTTTTCTATTCTGAATATGATTATTGTTCCGTTAGCAGCGGGTTTGATCGCACATTACATTTTATATAGCAAACATAAAATTTCCCTTAACAGCATCATACTGATCGTGATAGTTTTAATAGCTATATCAGGATCTGTTATATTGATTAACTATACACCCGCCTCATTGCTGACTGTTGGTAATACTGGGTTACAGGAAGGAACTCCTGTTCGGGGGCTCCTGCATCTTGAAGTAACCAAAAATATGTGGGTGAATTTATCAAAAGATGGATTTGTTGTCGGGTTTATACTTATAGGTATTGTGGCTTTTGCACAGTTAATTGTAAGAATTATGCTAAAAGGACCCGAACACTGGATGGATAAGGTTCTGCCATTAGTTTCAATGGTTGGGATTTGCTTTATTATTGCGATTATTACCGCCCGTTCAGCAGGGGATTTGTTAAAAATCGGTCCATTGCTGATTTGTGCCGGTATCCTGCATAATGCCATTGGTTATGTTTTAGGTTACTGGGGAGCCCGGGTAGCACGTTTGAGTGAAAATGATTGCCGGACGGTAGCTATTGAAGTTGGTCTTCAGAACGGCGGTATGGCTTCGGGATTGGCAATGACTGTCTCTGACATCGCAGCAGATAATGCGAAAGTAGCCCTTGCACCGGCTATCTTCGGGCCATGGATGAATATTTCCGGCTCGGTTCTTGCTACATGGTGGCGAAGCAAACCCGTGAGCCAACCGAAAACGCAAGCCAAAAAAGACTAAGAGCCGACGAAATAAAAAAATCGTGGCAGGGTTATATCGGCGGAGGTGGGAATTCAGCAGCCGATAGTAATATCTAATTCTATGCGCCCCATCGAAGGTAATTCCACAGGACAATATATAAAGTCGCTTTTTGAACTTAAGGAGACAAAACCATGCTGAAAAGAATGTTTAGAAACAACGTCTTTATGATTGTTGGTTTAGTTATTGCGTTATGTCTCGCCGAAGCGAATCCTGCGATGGGGCAGAGGTCCGGGACGAGTACGAGAAGGTCACAACGGGTAAAGATGGAACAGGTCGAGGTAGTCAGCCCGGATGGGAACGTCAAGCTAACGATTCTGCCCAATTCCGAGCGTCTGAGCTTCACAGTAACGCTTGGAGGCACAGTGGTCATCGACCCGTCCACAATCGTTATGAATCTGGATGGTTATGATCTTTCAACCGGCGTCGTTTTCGGAAATGTGGATCGTTACGAAATCGATGAAACTTATCCCTGGCACGGCGCACATAATACGGCGGTCAATAAATGCAACGGTGCGAAAATCTCACTGCAGCATGATTTGTCTTTCACCGACTACGTGCTGGAAGTCCGGGTCTTTAACGACGGCGCGGCCTTCCGTCACGTCATCGCCGGCGATCAAAACGCCTCGCGCGTGCCGGACGAGTATACGACTTTCGTCGTCCCGGCCGGTTCGACTCTCTGGTACCACGACCTGGGCGGGCATTACGAGGCTGCGTATAAGAAGAACGATATTTCCGATGTGCCTGCCGGTCGATGGGCCGGGCCGCCGGTGACATTCAAGCTGCCGGGAGATGCCGGCTACGGTTCGATTACCGAGGCCAACCTGGTCGATTACGCGGGCATGGGCCTGGAGGCCGACGGCAGGCGAGGACTGGTAACAGGGCTCGGGCACCGCCAGCCGCTGAACTATCCGTACGAACTGCGCTACGGACGAGACGAAGCTAAGCGTCTGGGCAAGCCGGCTCCGGTCAGCGGCACGATCACAACGCCATGGCGCATTGTAATGGTCGGCAGTGACTTAAACATGCTGGTCAACAGCACGATTATCTCCAACCTGTGCCCACCGGCCGACCCGAAGTACTTCCCCGACGGCCTCCAAACGTCATGGGTCAAACCCGGGCGAGCCGTATGGCGCTACCTTGACGGCGGTGACCGCTCGTTTGAAGGAATGAAGGAGTTTTCCCGTTTGGCCGGTCAGTTAGGCTACGAATATCACATTCTCGAAGGTTTCTGGAGCAGGTGGAGTGACGGGCAGATAAAAGAAATCGTGGAATATTCGAAGAGGCAGGGCGTGCGTTTATTGTTTTGGAAGCACAGCAACCAGTTGGGCACACCGGAGCAGCGTGAGGAATTCTTCACGAGATTGCACAGCCTGGGAGTCGCCGGTTCCAAGATCGACTTTCTCGATCACGAAGCCAAAGAAGTAATCGACCATTACGAAGCCCTGCTCAGGAAGTCCGCCGAAAATCAGATGGTGATCAATTTCCACGGGGCGAACAAGCCGACCGGCCGTTACCGCACATGGCCTAATGAAGTGGTTCGCGAGGCGGTCCGAGGCATGGAGAGCAGTTCGCTTCGCGAGCGTGCCCGGCACGAAACGATCCTGCCGTTCGCCCGTTATCTTGCCGGCCATGCCGATTACACGACGATGCACTTTGGCGATCGCCGCCAGGACACAACCTGGACGCATCAAATCGCCAGCCTGGCCATCTTCGCCAGCCCGCTTTTGACTGTAGCGGCGCATCCGCAGGCCGTTCTCGACAATCCTGCGGTGAACGTAATAAAAAGTATTCCCGCCGTGTGGGACGAAACCATCGTGCTGCCTGAATCCGCCATCGGCGAGCTGGCGGTCTTCGCGCGGCGTACCGGCCGGACATGGTTCCTTGCCGTCATGTGCGGACCGGAAGCCAGGACGATCAAGGTTCCGCTGTCGTTTCTCGGTGAGGGACAGTACAAGGCATCACTGGTCTGCGATGACAAGGAAAACGACGCCGCTGTAGTTATAGAAAACAGCACCGCCCGGCAAGGCGATACGCTTACTATCGAGATGAGCAGCGGCGGCGGCTTTGTGGGCCGGTTCTCAAAGTAAATGCAAAAAGCAAAATTAAGGAAGTCATTGCCATAAGGCGGCAATTCCGTAGTTTTAATATTTGTTTTTTTTGCGAGGCATAAAATGACGCGATCAAACTATCTCAGCAGAGGTCGTTTTTTGTTTTCATCCATTCTTGTTCTTTCTCTTGCTGTCACCGCCTTGCCTTCGAACACGAAGCATCGCGCCGCCTGGATGCAGCAGGCCCAATGGGGCGTGATGAACCACTATCTTGCGGACTGGAAGGCGCGTGAACTCGAAATTCAAATGAATGTCGAGAAATGGAATCAGCTTATAGACGACTTCGACGTCGAAGGACTGGCTAAACAACTCGAATCGGTCGGAGCGGGCTATTGCCTCATCACAATCGGCCAGAACTCCGGCTACTATCTCTCGCCCAACGCTACGTACGATAAGTATGTCGGCATCCGTCCGAGCAAGTGTTCCCGGCGTGATTTGGTGACGGATTTATACGAAGCGCTGCACAAGCGCCGAATCAGGCTAATGGTGTACCTGCCTTCCGGAGCCCCCGGCTCAGACCGCATCGCGGCAGATGCGCTTCAGTGGCAGAGGGGCGGCTACCGGAACCGTGAGTTTCAGCTCAAGTGGGAGCAGGTAATCCGGCAGTGGTCTCTGCGCTGGGGCGATAAGGTCTCGGGCTGGTGGTTCGACGGCTGTTACTGGCCGAACTCGACGTACCGTCACCCGGAGGCTCCGAATTTCGAAAGTTTTGCCGCCGCGGCGAGGGCGGGCAATCCGGACAGCGTGGTCGCCTTCAATCCCGGCGTTTATAACCGGCTGCGTTCACTGACGCCTTATGAGGACTACCTTGCCGGCGAGATAAACGACCCCAGCCTGGTGGACCTTCGCCGCGCCGTGGACGGTAGGTACGACGGCGTCCAGGTTCACGTCCTGAGCTACTTAGGCCGGCGCTGGGGTATGGGCGAGCCGCGGTTCTCGACCGAGCAGGTCGTGAATTGGAGCCGCCAGCGCACAAGCAAAGGCGGCGTCCTTACATGGGATGTCCCGATACAATCCAGCGGCCTGATGTCCCAGTCTTTCATGGACCAGCTTACCGCCGTCGGCAAGGCGATCGGCCGGCGCTGAGAAGGAATTCTTTATGCAAAAACTATTATTTACTTGTGTGGCCGTTGTGCTGCCGGCGTTGATGTCATGGACTTGTGCCGGAGCGGAGAGCCTGATGAATGTAAATTACAGGGCTCTTATCAGCAGGGCGGATCTTACGTATGACCGGCCCGTGACGCGCAGCGAGGAAGGGCTGCCGGTCGGCAACGGCCGGATGGGAAGCCTGATCTGGACGATGCCCACGTCGCTGAAGCTCCAGATTAACCGCGTGGACGTATTTCCCGCCAACTGCGCAACCAACAGTTTTCCCGAACGTCACAGCGATTATTGCGGCGGCTGCGGTTTTGTGGATGTCGATTTCATCGACTATGGCGAGGATGTTTTCAGCAGCGAACAAACGCGGCAGCATCTTTCCTGTTACGATGGGCTCGTGACGGTTGAAGGGACCGGCGTGGAAGTCCGGGTGCTGGCGTGGCACGAGCAGGATGTAATGGCGATTAAGGTTAGCGACCGGCGAAAGAATCCGGCCCCTATAAGCGTAAACCTGAGGATGCTTCGCCCCGTGGTTGTAAAAAAAGCAAGTCACTCGGCCACGTCGAAACTTCAAACCCGCGATGACAGAATTATACTGACACAAAATTTTGTCGAGGACGATTATTACTGCGGCTCTGCCGTGGCTATTGGTATTGCCGGGCGCGATACCAGGGCCAGGCTGTCGAATGACCAGGAGCTTCGGCTGGCTGCCGAGCCGGGCAGTGGTTCGTTCACGATTTTTATCTCCAGTGCGGCGACTTTCGACCCGAAAGAAGATATTACCGCTTCGGCGCTGGGGCAACTGCAAATCGCGGCGAGCAAAGGTTATGCCGGGCTGGCCCAATCGAACGAGCAGTGGTGGCACGATTTCTGGGCAAAGTCGTTCATCCATTTGCATAGCGCCGACGGCATCGCGGATGATATCGAAGCGAACTATAACTACTATCTCTACGTAATGGCGTCGAGTTCCCACGGCAGGTTTCCGCCCAAGTTCAACGGAATGTTGTGGATCACCGGAGGGGACACCCGCAAGTGGGGAGCACAATACCGGGGAGCCAATCAGAGCTGCCTGTACAATGCGCTGTTCGCCACCAACCGGCTCGAATTGACAGAGCCCATGTTCAGTATGTACAGCGGCATGTACGAATCCTGCGCCCTGGCGGCCAGGCAGCAGTGGGGCAGCAGCGGTATTTATATTCCCGAAACGGTCGCGTTTGACGGCCTGGAAAAACTGCCGGAGCCAATCGCCGAAGAAATGCGGGATCTCTACCTCTCGAAAAAGCCCTGGGCCGACAGGTCCGAAGAGTTTTGCGATTTCGCGTTTACCAGGCAGCCTCATTCCAGCCGCTGGAACTGGAAAGCAAACGGGAAATGGCAGCATGGCCAGTGGCATTATACCGACAAAGGTGCCGGCCCGTATGCCCAGGTGAATCACATCTTCAGCCGAGGCGCAAGGATTGCCTATAAATATTGGCTCAGATACGAATACACTAAAGACGTGAAATGGCTCGGCAACCGTGCCTACCCGATTATAAAGGGAGTCGCCGAGTTCTATCGCAATTATCCGAACGTCAGGAAAGGCCCCGATGGCAAGTATCATATACACAATGTCAACAGTAACGAGCCGGTCTGGGGCGGGCAGGATACGGATGAAGAAATATCGGCGATGCGAGGAATCCTGCCGGTTGTTATTAAGGCTTCGGAGATATTGGATGTCGATTCTGAGATGCGGCCGGTATGGCGGGAGTTTTTGGATAATCTGGCGCCCCTGCCCCGAAGTGAGGATGGAGGAACCGTTTGGATAAAAGCACTTGAACCCGTAATGAAAGGAAGGGGAGATTCCCTGCCGGACCGCAACACGATGCCGATGTGGTATTTTGATTTGTGTAATCTCGAAAATGAAGATCCGAAAGTTTTGGAGATAGCGAACGCTACATTCGAATCCTTCTTCCGTAGCGGGGTAGATGCCGAGACGCGAATAGGGGTCTTATCAAAACTGGCTGTCGCCGCTGCTGTTTTAGGGCGCTGCGATGATGTTAAGTTCCTGATTCCGAATCAAATTCATACCGAAGAAACACCGGTACTGGCAAATCGCATGACGCTTAGAGAAGGCGCCCAGACGACGGGCCTTCAGCGTATCGGCAGGGCGGCGGATGCACTGCATTTGGCGCTGTGTCAAAGTGTGCCCGCCGGTCCGGGCGGCGAGCCTGTTATTCGTGTTTTTCCCGCCTGGCCCATACAGTGGGATGCATCGTATACCCTGCTGGCACGCGGGGCGTTTCTGGTTGGCTCCTCAATGAAAAACGGCAAGATTGAATTTATTCAAATCCAATCCCTGGCCGGCGGCGAATGCCGCCTGCGCAATCCGTGGCCGGAAAAGGAAGTGACACTCTATAGAAACGGCGAGAAAGCCGAGAACATCTCCGGCCCGTTGCTGAAGTTCCACACTGTCAAAGGTAAGACCGTTATCATCATTCTCAAAGGGACCATGCCGTCTCGGAAGGAGATATTGTGAGAAACGTAAGCCGTAAAATCGTATTTGGTTTACTGGCATATTGTGCTTTTATTTCTGCCGCTCCGGCGGGAAATCCGACAGAACCGGCTCAACCGGATCCGGATCGTGTCGTAGTGCTGACCTTTGACGACGCATCCGCCAGCCATGCTACATTTGTTGGCC
>Ga0114918_10004629_pt1 | contig 11911 bp, 22 predicted proteins | sample LantaG_FD_87015 | JGI IMG/M metagenome (GOLD analysis project Ga0114918, IMG submission 87015) | Deep subsurface microbial communities from Baltic Sea to uncover new lineages of life (NeLLi) - Landsort_02402 metaG | ecosystem: Environmental > Aquatic > Marine > Oceanic > Sediment | place... | reverse complement strand
TAATGTGGAAACAAGTACCCTGTTTATCGAATATTACAAGACCTTCAAAGACCTTCGAAAGAAGCATCCACAAGAGAAGAGACCTCCAGACGTAGCGTTTATCAAAATCTGCCTACGCCTGACCAGTCTCCTCCTATTAAGAAGGAGCGGGAGACATGAAAGTTATCTTTGGGTCGACGGACGGGCAATGGAAAACACAGGTTGAGTGTGGGTCTTGCAAGGCCGTCTTAGAGGTGAATAAAGAGGGCCTGTACGTTGCTAATATGGCGATGGCATACGCAGGGGAAAGCTGGGAACCTGTTATGCGGGACTCCTATTCCTATGGACAAACATGTACCCCATGGCATCAAGTCCCGGATGTTTACAGAGGCAAGAAAAAAAGTTAAGGAGAAATAAATGAAATGGCCAAAAACAGTCACTCTCGGCAAACAAACCTGCGTGGTCCTATCGGACATGTTCGGACTGCTCAATCCCCCAAAGGAAGCTGAAGACTTTCTTGAGGGAAAAGCTTATAAAATCTCGAGGATAAAACATCTCGAGATCGGTCTTTTCGAGGTTGAGTCGGGGAAAGATCCCGGGCCGATTTTACAAATGCTGTTGGAAAACTATTCAGAAGCCCTTTGCCCTGTCCTGCTAGATGACTCCGGACACATGGCAATTTGTTTGCCGGATATTTCCGTGAAATTCAAGGGGGACCAGAAACTTCTGGGAGAAAAATACGGGCTCTCATTTAAGGAGAGAAAGCGTTATCTTACGGCCACGGTTTCAGGTGGCCCCCTAAAAGCCCTCCTCCTCTGTCTAGAGCTTCAAAAGGAGGAAGGGGTTGAGTGGGTCACCCCAAATACAGTTTTGAGGCCGAGTCGAGGGATCTAGGGGAGCGTCACAAAAAGATAGACAGTATGATCGGACTTCAAGCTATCCCGAGACCACTTGCTCTCCTTCGACCGGTGAGGGAAGGAGATAAAGCCGTTCGTCGCGGGTTCGATTCCTGCCGCCCCTGTTGTGGTGTCCGTAGCTTAATTGGTTAAAGCCCCCGGCTGTGACCCGGGAGACGTGCCGATTCAAGTCCCGTCGGACACCTTTCGTATCTCAAGTCTTCGGGTTCCCGAGAAAATTGAAAATAGGATAGAGATTCGGGTAAAGTGATGTGTGAGCACCCGTAGCTGAGGTAGGTCACGTAGAGCCTACAAATTTCCCAACGTTCAACTAGTGGCACCCATTGACGAAGGTTCAAGATTGAGGTACAAGTATCTGGAGGTCTGAGAGAAGGAGAGAGTTGGAATAAATGGCAAGGGAGGAAAAGCTGATGGGTCAGGAAATTTTTGAGAAGATTCGTCAGATGCCTTGGCCCTTGATCGACGGAGAGACTCCTCTCGGGTCTCCTCTTGAGGAGCTTAGGGTTCCGGTACCAGAACCCTCCAGGTACCGCGAGGAGCCTCAGGGGGGTCGGGAGGAGCTTTCTAGTAGGGTGATCGTTATCAACCTCTGGTAAAGTGTGTGTGGCCCCATAGTACAAGGGATAGTACAAGAAACTCCTAATTTTTAGATCCAGGTTCGAGTCCTGGTGGGGCTATGTTCGAATAGCTCCCCGAAAGGGGAGAGTATTAAAACAAATACAAGAAAAAAGCCTCTGCCCTTCAAGGAGCAGAGGCTTTTTCTTTTCCTCCTCTGAAAAGCGAGGGAACAGACTATCTGATCCGGCGTTTAATCTCCTATTTTCCTTTTCCAGTAGAGATCTTTGCGGAGGACACAATGGCTAAAAAATTCTATACGTCTCCCCAGTTTACAGTTCTGGTTGCCGGGCCAGGGAGAACAGCATTCACAGATCAGATCATATCAGACAGTTCTGGAAATAACAGGATTGCCCTTCTGCAAGGTGCCGCAGGCGCTGCTACTTTGCAGATTACCGTTTCGGATGCTAATCTCACGTCAGATGTCCAGGCTGAGGGAACTGTTACGGTGGGAATTCCCCTTGCCGGAGATATCCTGACTATCGGAGGAGTTCCCCTCACAGGGTTTGGTGGGGCTCGGACTCCCGGGAATGATGATTTCAATGTGGGAGCCGCCGTTGTGGCGGATGAAATTGCAGCAGCTCTGAACGACGGAGCTAACTCTTTTGCTGCCATCGTAACTGCTGCGAGTGCCTCTCCTGTGGTGACTCTGACAGCGGTGCCCCTCGGGGAAGACGGGAACTCTGTCGCTCTGGCCTCTTCTACGGCTCAGATGACCGCTTCCGGGACCACTTTGGTGGGAGGCACCACTGGAGGTGAGTCGACGATCCATCTCGGAGAGAATACGATCACGTCTGGAATCGACTGGACTCCCGTGAATGGAAATGCAAACGCCAGTGCCACTGCCCTCGCCGCAGCTATTGATGGTCTGGCGGGGTACACGGCAGTGGCGTTGGGCGCCAATATTACGATAACGGGGCCTACAGGACCCTCTGAGATTGCGGTTTCCGTGGTATATGAAGGAAGTGGGGGTAACTTTACACTAACCCCAAATACCTCCGTGATTAGTGGAACTCCGACATTGGGTCCCCCAACAATCCTGTAGGGGACGGAAGTTCTATACGGATTCAGTCGGTGTCTTAACCGATTTGAATTGTTTTTGGATCTTTAAATATTTTTTGTAACTTTCCAGGTCTTTTATCTTCTGGTCCAGTACTTTTTCTTTTTCATTATCCCCGACCTTCCATTCCAGGAGTACCAAGTCCTCTGTAGGGACTAAGAGCCTATACGTGACAGAGTTCCGGATTTTTTTTGCTGTTTTCTTTGCATGTTGGAGTTGGAGATATCGGTATCCTTTACCTTTCCCTACCCAACTCCCGTTTTTATATTCTAGTTTTCGTTTGGGGTCATAGATCACGGCACAGATTCGGTGAACATCCTCATCCTTGATACCCTCATGGTCACCGAAACCATTCCTTCCTAGGACCGTCCACAATTCTCGAAGTACTTCAGGACTGTCATCAATATTGGCCAATCTGATTAGCCTCTCAAGATCTTCAGAAATCAAAATGGCCTCCTATTCCCAAACTCTTCTTTAAGCTTCTCAGCCTTCTTTTTCAGACTATTAGCCCTCCCAGCCATCCTCTGTTCTTTTTTCTCTAGCTCTTTTTTTTCTTTGTCCTTTGCGTTTTCCAGAGCCTTTCTTATCTCTTCTGAACTCAGTCTGTGGGTGATCGTAAGCCTCAATTTTCGGCCCCAGATGGCCTCAATAGAAGCGTTTCCAGGAAATTCCTTCTGAATAGACAGAAGTTCCGGGAGGAGGACGTTCAAACCTTTTGTGAAGTCAACCTCGCGTACGGTTGTTGTTCTTTGCTCAATCCTATATTTTTTTAGCTGATCTTTTAGTTTTTTGGCTTTTAGTTTCTGTTCTTTAGTCATAGCCATAAACTGCTCCCGGTTCTCGTCTTTAGGAATCTTATTACGTAGTTTTCTGCCTACGATTCCTATGTCCCATGACCTTTTCCAAAATAATAAAGATTTCGGTGGCTTTTTTGTGCGCCGTAATCAGTCTCCCATTCGGAAAGTCTTCCTCAGGGGACTCCGGGTCAACAACCCCACAGAGAATCATCATCTCCGCCCAGGCGGTTGATATTTCTTCTCTTTCTTGTTTAGTCATTGACTATCCCTTGTACGTTTTTCGGTTTCTGTTTCCTTAGAGAAAGGCTGGTTTTGCCTGGCTTCCAGTTGAGAGAGGGTGTAGGGCGCGTCGGGAAGCGCATCGCGAAACCAGGCGGGGAGCGGCTTGTACCGCCAAAAGCTATAGCCTACTGGGTTCGCCTGCTCCACACAGGTTGCCCCCATGTAGTAGTACGAGGAGGGAGACACGTAATCAGCGGCTCCCCAAGTGCCATGCATGACGCCTTGGATCTTTCCAAACGAGGTCATCCACGTGCCGGGCGAACAAATCAAATACCGGGAGAGGGAGTCGAACCCTCACGCCCTTACAGGCAGGAGATTTTCAAGAATCGTGCCGTTTTTACGGCCACATTGTGTTGATCCCTGGACTATATCATCACCATATCCTTCATGGAAGGACTTAGGTGCCGGGCGCTCTAGCTGGTTATTAAGAGGGCTGTACCTCTCCAGTAGTCTCTGCGCCGTCCTCGGGTGTACCCGAGGCTTGGTTCAGGATTGCCACCGCCATTACGCGCTGAGGTTTCCCTGAGTTCACCCGGTTCACTTACAAGGTTTCCCCTGTAAGGCTCAAATTATGTTTAAGTCTCCGGTGTCTACCATTCCACCACCCCGGCAAATTTTCAAAGATCCGCACAATTCTCCTCACTAGAAGAGAGAGAAGTCTGAGGGCGGGGATTCGAACCCCAGGTCGCTACCCACTCGCGTTTATGAGTCCGATTCACCTCACCGGCAGACCCAGCCGACTTCTCTCTCTTCACCTTACTCCTTTTTCTCAGTGTTTTTCAGGTAAATTTTCCTAATTTTTACTTATTCTTCAGGTAAATTTCGGGTACTTTAAAGGAAACAGTTGAGGGGCATCCCCTTTAAGGAAAAGGAGTCATAATGAAAGACCTCGATCGCCTTTTGAGGGAGGCGATTAATAAGGACCCGGAAATCTTAGAAAGTTTATCCCGAGAATTGTTACGTCGAGGATATGGTATGGGGGATCCGAACTATAAGGAGACCTGGGACCGAATCTTGACCGGGGAAGTGTCCCAAATCATAGGAGCTATTTTTCATCCTCGGAAGAAATCTAAAGTTCACCTGGTGATACAAAGTGACCAGGCGATCTGGTCCGGAAGAAGACTCGAGCATGCTTGCTCGAGTTGTATGGAGATCTCTCCACACTGGGAGATTGAGGAGGTCCTGAAAAAAGTTCCCCTTAATCAAGTTTGTAAATCCTGCCTTCGTGCCATTCGGGCAAGATACTAACATTTCGAGGGAAAAATCATGACTCTGCAAGGATGGCCTTTAGAAGCTTCGAAGAATATTTATGGTGTTCAAGAGGTGGACGGTTCCGAGATCGAATATCTAAACCACACCACATACTATGAACTTCCCCTGAGCGGATATGCTTTGTTCAAGGGGGAGGTCTGCTACTATAGTGTTCTGCAGGACGAGGAGTGGTGGAGAGGTCTTTATAGGTTATCCGAGGAAGGGAAGAAGCTGGCGCTGGACTACATGAAGTGGTCCGTTAAGAATTGCCCCGACACGATTTATGATAAGGGAGTTGAGGTTTTGAAGTCTCGTGGAGAAGCGTTCCTCGTCTTACCGCGAGAGGTTGAAGAAACTCCATGTTCTCGAGAGATGCAGCCCTGGCTTAAAGAGAAGAGGCACCCGGGGGAACTTTTTTCCGTTTTCCGGTGCGGTTTGAATCCTTCGGAGGAAACTCTAAAGTGGGCACAGTGGGTCGTCGACTCGAGTTGGGCAAACCTCTTTGAATGGGTTTATGGAACTCGGGATGCCGGAATCGAGTTTTATAGGGAGGGATTCTTAACTCTTGAGATCTGTGGGGACGGAGAATATTCTTATATTTATAAAGATCTGTCCAAGGAGCCCTCAGACCCTGAAAGGATCCAGGTAGGGGAGGGTCCTTTGACGGAAGAGGCTTTGGAGAGGACTCTGATCGATCTCTCCCAGATTCCGACTAAGTAAAATTACTTTCGGAGAATCTTCCGAATAATATTTTGGAGAGAGAATCCCATCCACCAGAGGGTAAATCCCAGGAAGAAAAAGAAGGGCCAACTGAGCATTCCAAGGGTGACCCCCATGGTAACCATAAGCGTATAAAGCGTAAAGCCTGCATAGACTGCCTGGCCTCCGGCCAGAGTGGCCAGGGCGATATCAAGTCCGCCGATTTGTTTGTCAGCAACCTTACAGGCTTCGAGGAACAGTGGGTGTCTTCGGGCATACTCAATCTTCTTAGCCTCGATATAATGCTGGATTTCGTATCGGGCTTTGCTTGAGTTCATCTGGAGGTCCTTAGAAATTTTCTTTTTCTTGGCCCTCATCCACTCCTTCGCCATTTCAGGCGACTCTCCGTTCTTGATCTTGTTCGCCACCTGATCTTGGAGAGACTTCAAGGTCCCCTTCATTTCAGCTTTCAGTGAGTCACTTATGCCCTTAGATTGGGCTGATTTTGCCTGAATATCCTCAAGGAACTCCTTGAAGACCTGGAGGAGTTCCGGGTCACGATAGGCCTGGCTGACGAGTTTCATGAGCTTTGGCTGAATCTTGCTCTGTTCGAGATGTGATGCAGCCTGCTTTGTCTGAGTTTCATCAGTCTTCTCGAAAATCTCCTCTTCCTTTTTTTCGATTTTCTTAGCTTCCTCTAAGAATCTCTTGGCCTGGTTTTCTGAATCATCACTGGAAATGATATCTACATAAGCAGTTTTCCGGAGGGCTTTGACAATAGCCTTTTTCTTCCCGGGATTTTCCATAGCATATCGGGCAAGTTTAATTCTTTGATCAGGGGTGAAAAGCTCTTTGGAGTTAGTCGATTTCATTTTTCCCTTCCTATAAGGAGATGAGAGAGGTTTAACTCTCTTTAGGAAAGGTATAGAAAAATTACCCAACCTGGAAATAGTTTTCCAGGTTGGGTATGTTCATTTCGAGATTATTTTAAAATCGCTTTTGCTCTTTCCAGAAACCATTTCTGGGCCCGGGAACTGACAGCTTTGGCAACCTGTTTCCAGGAGAGCCCCGCAGCTTTAAGCTCAACCGAGCTTTCTTTTTCCACATCAAGAAGGATGTGTTTCATGAAAAGTCCAGTTTTCCGGAGATTGAACTCTCTACCACAGGCTTCGTCCACCGATTGCTGGAGTCGATTTTCGGTTACGAAAAGATCTACGAATCCCTCGATGCTTTCGGCTACTTCAGGGTCTACCTGAACGGACTTTTTTTGTTTTACTACCTGATGTTTTTCCCCTTTCGCCTTGAAAATCATTTCCTCATAGGAAATGAAAGAAGGAAGAATAAGATCGGGGTCTGGATACAAAACAACTCCCTCACCAAGACCAGACACCTCGAACTGTTCCTTGACCCAGGGATCCTCTTTCTCAACAGAGGCCACCACCTTGTTGAAAGATTCGACGGCTGCTTTCAGAGAGTCCTCGTCCCCAAAATCCAAGGTAATATCCTCCCCTGTCCAGGGAAGGACGAAGACGTCTGGGTGTCGGGGTTCAGGGAGAAGTGTCTCGAGTTTTTCCGGACGTACTTCCCATGTGGATTCTATTCGAGCCGCAAAGATTGCGAAAACCTTCTGGTTAATCTTGGAGATAGCGGTGCGGTTTTGGAGCCCTTGTCCGCACCACTCTCCGAATAGGATCACTCCAGGCTCCATTTCCTGGAAATATTCCTGGGTGTCCATTACCCATCGATGGAATCCGAGGTTGTCATTTCCTTCGGAAAGAACCCGAGTCCGGCTCTGTGCGGCAATCCCGTCTTCGAGAATCTGGACGGCTCCATTGGTGCCATCAAGTTTCACCTTAGCCTTGTAGGTTACCTTGGGAAACTTGAAGCCTTCTTCTTTCAGACTTTCCTGGGCCCTCAGACCCTGTACGAGGTAATGGAAAAGTTCGATACTTGGCCACTTCACATGAGAGGCCTCAATAGTTTTTGGGATCTCCTGGCAGAATTCTTCCGAAAGATCTGTACCGATTTCGGCGTCGGTTTTTCCGAGAGCCATTCCGAAAGAGTTAACGCCACGGATTCGGGCTTTCTTGATCTTGGTGCCGTTTTTCAGAAAGGAGCCCACTAGGGCAATGGCTGCCACCTCTCCTACTTCATATACGGTTTCGGAATTTGCAATAATCTGTACCGGGCGGGATCCCTCAAATCCGAATTCATAAATCGTAAGGGTGTCTGCATTGGGGTGCTGTGTTCGAGAGATAACCTTGAGTGCTTTAACGGACATTTTATTTCTCCATGTACATAGGGTCGGGAACTATTCCCTAACGTATTTTTTATCTCTTTGTGCCACGGGAATTCAACGACCTTTCGGGATTTGTGCCCCCCATTGCCGCCATGTAACCGTGGCAAAAATAGTTCATCTCTTTGGTTTCCTTCAATCCCGGGACGTGACCATTTTTCCTAAACCTTTTCCGAAGTTTCTCGTAATTGCGACGGACCTCCATCTGTACCGGAGAGGATAGGCCATAGCCCTGCCTCATCAAGGCTCGGCAAAGGCCTTCGAAGTCTCTCTTTTCCCAAAGGTCTTTGAGTTCTTGAGTCACGGAATCCTCATTCGAAGCTCGTCTATACAAATCGCGGCACGAAAAACTTCTGCACTGAGTTCTTCCCAATCCCTCTTCCAGCATTCCTCTAGAATCAGGATGAGCAACTTAACATCAGAAGACCTGACGGCTTCCTTCAACAAGGATTCGGCAGAGAATATACACCCATCCTGCATGTTTCTATAAAGCCGCTCATGGTCTCTCACCGAGACCTCCTTCTACTACTCCCTGATTTGGGGGTAATCTTACTGAGGGAGCTGGTCCTCAATCTCTTTCTGGGCGATCCTCTTTTCTTTGGCCCGGCGTCCGATTGCGGCATTGATCTGGCTGTTTACATCATCACAATCATCAGCCGCCCGTCCTTTCCTCTTTCCTTCCCGGATATATCCTCGAACGTAACTCGGGAAAACACCATATGGTTTCATATTGCCACCTTTTGTTACAGGACCGCGTGGCTCTCTGAACAACGAACGATATGGAGACCTGTGACTCAAACTCAGATAAGAGCCATCAAATCCTGTACGAGTTTTCCGGAAGGGCTGTTCTCCATGCGAGGTCCCTCAAGGGGTCTCGTCAACTGAAAAGAGATTCGAATTTCGTCAGATACATTTCAGGTCACTGTGTTCGGCGGGTAGGCGCACCTAGAAGGTCTTCAAAGGTCATCAGATCCTGGCAGTTCGAGCAGATAAACCTACCAGATTTCCCGTAATATGGATGGCTCTGGAAACCGTTCCCTGGCCTTACAGGACAGAGAGTCAAGGCCTGTCTCGGATGCTTTGGGTGGATCGTATCTTCGTCATCCAAAGCATACCCGATAGTTCGACACCACATGGAAGAAAGAAGCGTTCTCCGGGTCTCCTTTGACCACCACACTGGGCGCCCTTCCTTAAGAATTTTCTCTGAATTTTTACATTGTGGGCAAAGGGAATCTAACACGTCGAGGCCCCCGACTCGGAGGGGGCCTTCCAGATACCCAGGGGTAAAATAGCCGACCCACAAACCGCCTTTATTACAAAGCAACCGGCCACGGCTATCTACAAAATGATAACACTCATCTTTTTCTGGTGCTGAAATGGCTCCGAAGTGGAGGAGGCGCTCTTTGACCAACAACTCCCTTTTAGTGGGGAGGAGGCTTTGAGCGGCTTCTTCCGCATTTTTCTGGATATGCTGGAGAGTATCCTGCACCTTATAAAGAAAATCCAGGTCCTCACTACGAAGAACATGTTTTATAGTGGCCCTCATCAATTCTGAGGAGACAATATGACTCTCTAATTCGGCCTTTATTCTCTTTTGGTCCATCATATCACGAAATAGTACAGGAGGAGGAACGGAGAAAGATAAGGGCCACCAGACTGACTCGAGTGATGATGTCGAAAGCGGATTCCCAGACCTGGTCCCACAGTTTCCATACAAAACAGAAAGTATTAAACAGTTTTTCTAGGAAATACATCGTTTATTCCGGTTCCTCGAGGAGTGGGATTGACCATCTCTCTGCCAGAAATTTCTGCATCTCGGGCCTTCCAGCATCCCTCCACCAATTGACGGAGCCGGGGTTACCGTTACTTTGAACAGAAGTTCGGTAGGACACGAAATCCATGAGACTGTTGATCTCTGACAGCTTACGATGGTCTTCACAACACCGCCAACTGAGATACAGAGTCTTCCGGTCCCGTAAGCACTCTTTTTCCTTCCGAGATTTTACGTCATCCTGTGCTTTGGTGTATTCTTTGTGCACCTCCTCCAACCAATCCAACGTCCGTTGATCGTCTTCCTGAGCGTACCACGGAGCTGCACCGCAGCGATCAATCCCTCCATATTGGTGTTCTTGAAAAGGGAGTGAAATGGCCAGTGCTCCCACAAACGGGATTGTTTCGGCAGGTTTCTCCCATCTCCGTCGAGATTCTTCTTTCTCGAGAGCTTCCTCGAGTTTCGTGAGCATTACTGGGGAAAGATCCAGAAATACCATAGTGTTCGGTTCGTGATAATTCACATAGTGCTTGCGATGGGAATCTCTCCGGTCGAGCACCCAATAATGAAAGTCGTGGCGCCCTTGCTCATGTGGGAAAATAACTTTGACATCCATGATTCAACTCTCCTTATAAAGAAGTGACGTCCATCTTGTCACGGAGTTTGTTCATCAGAACCTGGTAGAGCCTACCCTCGTCAGACATCTTTACTCTACCCTGATTGGGTGGGGTTTCGGTCCCTGAAAATCTTCAGGGACCTTTTATGTGCCCTCTTCTGAGCCTTGGGGATTTCCCAACCTTCCAGTTCGGCATATCCTAGAAAAACATCCCGTCGTTCTTCCCAGGAAAGCTTCTCGATCTCCTCGTACTCTCTCGATCCGAGGATGCGGTTTATCAATTTAAGAAGCTTCGCCCAAGGGAGAGGCTCCTGCCCCTCCTCTTCCTTGCCCTCTTCCTTGCCCTCTTCCTTGCCCCCAGCCTGTTCCTTCAGCCGCCTCTTGTAAGCTCGGAGACGAGAGGTTGAGAGCTTCGCCAGCTTTTCGATAGAAAGATATGTGACTGGTCGTGAACGGCTCATTTACCTCTCCTCTTCAGCTCCCGGGACACTTCCTGCAAAGCCATTACGTCCAAACCGGTCAAATGCTCCAGCAGATCTTCAAGGTCCTCGATCTTCTGGTACAACTCTTCGTAGTTTCTCTTTGCCACCTCTTTGCCCGCTTCCTCCTTAGAGACGGGGTCTGATCCGGACAAACTGAACGCGGGGACCAGATCCCGGCTCAATTCTTGACCGTCCGGGGAGTACTTAACCACCCAGTGACGCAAGAAACCGTCGCTATTTCGGGTTGTTTTATATTTCCACATGCGATCTCCTTAATTTTGTCGAAAATGTCTTTAATCAGGCCAATCCTGAAGACCTCGTGTGGAGCCAATTTTGGTTGTGGTCCTGTCATCCATAGAGTGGAGGTAACCGGCTGAATGTGCTGTCCTGGTTCTGGTCCGGGTGCCGATAGGACTCCGGACGATTTCCGCGTCGGATCCTCTTCGCACCCGTGTCATACAATATGAGGAGAACCGGTCCCGGGTTATCGTGGTTTTCTTTTGAAAGGTTCCAGACTTCGTTGTTGACATCCTAGTCCTCGGTACTTTGAAACAACTCAAACAATTTTTCGTTGCTCATTTGTTTGAAACGAGGCTCCCCATCTTTCTCTCCGAAGAACATCTCGTAAGGCCGAGCCCATATTTCCTGACTACTACTCCAGTGGAGAGTGGTGGAACCTTCCCGTTGGGGCCGTCCTGTGATCTTAATTGGGCGGTAAATGACAAGCCTTTCCTGGGTCTCCGAGTGCCGGGCTTCCCCAATAAACTCGTATAGATTTCCTTTGAAATGACGGTAAATAGTCATATTACAGCCCTACGGATTAGATTCTCCAACCCCTGTTCTCGTCCTCGTCCAAGTCACCATGCCCTCCCTCGTTCCTGTTCTCGTTCCTGTTCTCGACTCCCACGCCCATGGCCACGTCCCAGTCCGAGTTCTCGTCCGCGCCGCTTTTAGTCCCGGCAACCTTACCGAGGAGGGGAGGGCTTCCAATCGGGTGTCTGTTTCGGTCTTAGTCATCATCATTCCAGATTCGAAGGGCTTTTCCTACCTCCGAACCCCTAAATTGTAAGGGCACAGCAGGCACTGAACCACAAAAAAGGATACCCGAAACCAAGAGAGGTTTCGGGATTTATAAGGATTTGTGTG